>WNFM01285652.1_pt3 | contig 98514 bp, 76 predicted proteins | sample 5400271 | NCBI WGS metagenome assembly WNFM01 (sample SAMN13153352, study PRJNA577476) | soil metagenome | isolation source: 60 cm saprolite on Douglas fir-dominated hillslope | place: USA:California | collected 2013-09-17
AGCAGCCCAGGCTCAGCAGGCCGTCGCCGGCGATTCGCTCGAAGAGGTGGTCGTCACCGGCATCCGCCACTCAATTGAGGCCTCGATCACCACGAAAAGGGAATCGACCTCCATCGTCGAGGTCGTCAGCGCCGAGGACATCGGCAAGCTGCCCGACACCAGCATCGCCGACTCCATTGCGCGGTTGCCGGGTCTGGCGGCACAGCGGATCGAAGGCCGGCCGGCGGCGATCTCTATTCGCGGCCTGGGTGAAGACTACGCCGGCGCGCTGCTCAACGGGCGCCAGGTGGTGAGTTCCAGTGAAGGGCGCTCGGCCGAATACGACCAGTTCCCCTCGGAGTTGGTGAACCAGGTCCTGGTGTACAAGACCGTGGACGCCGGGGTGGTGGGCCAGGGCCTGTCGGGCACCATCGACATCCGGCCGCTGATGCCCCTTAGCCTGAATAAGCGCCAGGCGAATATCAGCGTCCGCGGCGAGCACAATTCCAATGGCGCCCTCTCGTCCACGGGCAATGGCGCCAACGGCAACCGATTCAGCGCCTCCTACGTTAACCAGTTTGCCGACCACACGATTGGTCTGGCAGTGGGTTTTGCGCATCTGGACACGCCGGGCCAGGCGAAGAAGTACGGGGCCTGGGCTTACGGCGATTACGTCGGCCAGTGGGGCGCGGGCGCCACCGGCGTACCGGCCGTGGGCACCGCAGGGGACCACGCAGTCTTCGCGCAGGGGTTCGAGTCCAGCGCCACCGCCAGCAAACAGGTGCGCGACGGCCTGATGGCCGTGGTGGAGTTCAAGCCGAACGACCACTTTACGAGCACCGTCGACCTCTACTATTCGAAGTTCACGCAGGACCGCGTCGGGCACCACTGGGTGGTCGACATTGGTCTGTGGAGCACGCCGGCAGCGGATTTCACCAATGTTGGCACTGCGGTGGTCAACGGCAACACGGTTATTGACAGCGGCACGGTCACCAACGGCCACAGCCTGGTCTATGACAAGAACTGGGACCGCACCGACAAGATCCGCTCGATCGGCTGGCGAAACGAGCTGGATTTCGGCAATGAGTGGAAGGGCACGGCTGACCTGGGCTATTCGCACGCCGACCGAGACGAGCTCTATATCCAGTCCGTGGCGCGGGCAAGTACAAACAGCACGTTCGACTTCTCACATCTCAGCACCGTAGATCACGCAACCTGGTCCACTCCACAGAATCTAACCGACCCCGCTGTCGTGCAGCTTACGAACGACCCGAATTGGGCCGAGATGCGCGACCCGAAATTCAGTGATGAGATCAAGTCGGTGCAGTTGTCGGCCAATCGCAGCGTGGGCTGGGGCTGGTTCAAAAGCGTCGATGTGGGTCTCGCCTACAACCAGCGCGACAAGTCCGTCAGGTCCGACGCCTTCTATCTGCAGCTGACCGGGGCATCAGACCCGACGTTGGGGCTCCCCCTGGAGGCGATTCCGGCGAGCGCGTTGCGGGCACCGGTGACGATCAACGTCGACGGCATTCACCAAAACGTGCTGAGCTGGGATGTGCCGAGCATCATGAGCCTGTACGCCGTTGTCCCCAAGGACCCGTGGTCGGCCCAGACCAGCAAGTTCGCGGTGCATGAGAAAGTTACCACCGCTTTCCTGAAGCTCGACATCGGCTCGACGCTGGGCACCGTGCCGGTGCGCGGCAACGTGGGCATTCAGGTCGTGCACACGAAACAGGGCGCCGATGGCTACGCCTGGAACGACTCCGGCTCGGGCGGGCCGCCGGGGGGTGCCGTGCTGCCGATCCACGGGGGCGCCACCTATAACGACGTCCTGCCGAGCCTCAACCTGGTGTTCGACCTGAAACAGGACCTGATCATGCGCTTCGGCCTGGGCAAGACCCTGGCGCGGCCGCGCATGGACGACATGCGCGCTGGTATCGACCAGCCCGTGCTCACGGCGATTTTGCCTGGGAGCCCAATCGGCACGTGGAGCGCCAATGGAGGCGGCAAGCCCGAACTCAAACCCTGGCGCGCGGACTCGGTCGACCTTTCGCTCGAGCGATACTTCAAGAAGCGCAGCTACGTGGCCGTCGCCGGGTTCCTGAAGAAGCTGCACACCTTCATCTACCAGCGCACCACCGTACGCGACTTCACAGGCTTCCCCAACTACAATCCGATGCTCACGCCGGGCTGCGCGCCGTCCCAGCCCAATTGCAATCCGAACCTCGGCACGATCACCACGCAGGACAATGGCAGCGGCGGTAAAGTCTACGGCCTCGAGGCGTCGATCTCTCTCGACGGCGGCCTGCTCACGCCCGCGCTGGAGGGCGTCGGCCTGATCCTGAGCGAATCGAACACGCGCAACAGCCTGCCCAAGGACGACAACGGCAACCCGATCAACCTCGACGGCTTCTCCAGCGGCGTCAACAGCATCGCGGCCTATTACGAGAAGAGCGGTTTCTCTGCCCGGATCAGCCAGCGCTACCGCTCGGCGTTTACGGCCACGACGCGCGGCGTGATCCTGAACACACTGAGAAGCACGCACATCGACGCCGAGAGGCAGGTCGACGCGCAGCTCGGCTACTCCTTTGAAACGGGTGCGCTCAAGGGCCTGTCGCTGCTGCTGCAGGGGAACAACCTCACCAACGCGCCCGCAGTCACGCGGCAATCGCCAGAGACGGTGGGCAGTGCCGGCAATTCGGTCGGCCTGCTGCCCTGGACGTACGACGACTTCGGCCGCGTGCTGCTGTTCGGCGCGTCGTACAAGCTCTGAGGCCCGGGCGGTCGGGCGCCGTGCGGTGTAAGCTGCACGGCGTCGCAATGGCTGACATCGAAGGGCTGCAGGGAGTCGAGGCATGCCGGGGCCGCTGATCCGCGATATCGTCATCGTCGGCGGCGGCACGGCCGGCTGGATGACGGCCGCCGCGCTCTCGAACCACTTCAGGCGTAGCTGCTCGATCCGGCTCGTGGAGTCCGACGAGATCGGCATCGTCGGTGTCGGCGAGGCGACGATCCCGCATATCGTCAGCTTCAACCACATCCTGGGCATCGACGAGGCCGAGTTCCTGCGCGCTACGCGCGGCACGTTCAAGCTCGGCATCGAGTTCGTGAACTGGGGCGCGATCGGTGACCGATACATCCACGGCTTCGGCAAACTCGGCCCGGATCTGGACGGGTTGCCGTTTCAGCACTTCTGGCTGCGCGGCGTGCATGCCGGACTGTCTTCCGGGCTCGGTGACTACTCCATCAACACCGTAGCCCCGCGCCGCGCCAAATTCATGCGGGCAAGACAGGACATGGCGGGCTCGCCGCTGGGCGAGATCGCCTACGCGTATCACTTCGACGCCGGCCTGTACGCCCGATTCCTGCGCCAGCTGGCGGAGCGCCACGGCGTCGAGCGCATTGAAGGCAAGATCGGCACCGTGCAGCAGCGCGAGCCGGACGGTTTCGTCAGCGCCGTTGTGCTGGAGGATGGCCGCCGCGTCCAAGGCGAGTTGTTCATCGACTGTTCGGGCATGCACGGCCTGCTCATCGAGAAGACCTTGCACACCGGTTATGAAGACTGGTCGCACTGGCTGCCCTGTGATCGTGCGATCGCGGTGCCCAGTCGCACGGTGGAGCCACTGATCCCGATGACGCGCGCCACAGCGCACGGCGCCGGCTGGCAGTGGCGCATTCCGCTGCAGCATCGCATTGGCAATGGCCACGTGTATTCCAGCCGCTTCATGGGCCAGGAGGACGCCACCGCGATCCTGATGGGGAACCTGGACAGCGAACCGCTGGCCGAGCCGCGCCACATCTCCTACGTGCCAGGCCGGCGCAAGCGTGTCTGGAACCGGAACTGCGTTGCCATGGGGCTGGCGGCCGGGTTCTTCGAACCCATCGAGTCCACCAACATCCACCTGATCCAGACGGCGGTCTCGCGGCTGATGACGCTGTTCCCGCGCGGCGGTTTCGAGCAGGTCGAAATCGACGAGTTCAACAAGCAGGCGCGCATCGAGTACGAGCGCGTGCGCGATTTCATCGTCCTGCACTACAAGGCCACGGAGCGCGGCGACACGCCCTTCTGGCAGTATTGCCGCGCAATGGACGTGCCGCCCACGCTGCAGCACAAGATCGACCTTTACCATAGCAACGGTCGCTTCTTCCGCGAGGACAACGAGCTGTTTGGTGAGTTAAGTTGGGTACAGGTGATGGAAGGCCAGCGCATCCGTGCGCGCGGCTACCACCCGTTTGCCGACCTGCGCACGATCGACGACGTACGCGCCTTCCTGGCCGACACGCAGCGCGTCATCTCGGCATGTGTCGACACGATGCCCACGCATGCGGAATTCATCGCGCAGTACGGCGCCGCCGTCATCCAACCGGCCGTGCCGCCACCCACAATCACAGCATCTTGAATTCGCTACTCCACAAGTCAGGTTCTACTGCCCCGTTGCCGTACAATGGGAAAATGGCCGGGCCGGGTCATCGTCGCAGCAGCTCGATCCTGTCAGTGCTGCTACTCGGAATTTCAGCTGCAACCCCAGGCCTCGCCGATCAACCCAGCCCCCGCGTGCAATCCCTCCTCGCCCAGATGTCGCGCGAGGAAAAGACGGGCATCATCCGCGGCGCGCAGGAACCTGATACGGTTTTCCAGGGCGAGGCGGGCTGGACCCGCGGCGTACCGCGGCTGGGTATACCGGACCTGCGCTTTGCCGATGGCCCGCCCGGCGTGCTGGTGCGCCACGAATCGACCGGGATGCCCTCCACGCTCGCCATGGCGGCAACCTTCAGTCGCGCCGAGGCCACAGCCAACGGCGCGCTCATCGGCCGTGATGCTCGTGCGCTCGGCATCGACGTCATCCTGCAGCCGTTCATCAACATGTACCGCGATCCCACCTGGGAACGGGCCTACAACACGCTCGGCGAGGATCCGGTCCTGACGGGCACGCTCGCGGCACAATTTGTGGTCGCAGCGCAAGCCGCCGGCGTCATGGCGCAGGCCAAGCATTTCGTCGCCTACGACGGGGCCGACGACGCGCTCGTCGACGGCCAGACCTTGCGGGAGGTTTACCTGGCGCCCTTCAAGGCCGTCGTGGACGCCGGCGTGGCCTCCATCATGTGCGCCTACAGCAAGATCAACGGTACCTATTCCTGCGGTCACGACGAGGCGCTCAATCAGATCCTGCGCGGCGAGGACGGGTTCAAGGGATTCGTGACTTCCGACTGGGGCGCGGCACACGGCGCTGAATTCATCCGCCGCGGGATGGACATGGAGCAGCCGGGCACCGGGCCGTCGGCATTTTTTGTGCTCGGCAAGGAGCCCGACGAACCCCCCATGACGAACGAGGAGATCACCGATCTCGTCAATACTATGAGCGCCGGCGTGCCGGAGGAGCAGAAGTTTCCGCTGCCCGCGTTCACTGCCAGCGACACGCCGCCGCTCGCCGGTGTGTCCAGGAATCTCGGCGAGGCTATCGAGCGAGGCACGGTCAGCGATGCGGACATCGATCGCGCCGCCGCTCACGTGCTGACACAGATGGAACGATTCGGGTGGCTCGATCATCCGCCGCGGCATACGATCCAGTCGCAGGACACTGCGGCGAACGCCCGGATCATCCAGCGCACGGCCGAGCGCGCCGCAGTATTGCTCAAGAATGATGGTGTATTGCCCCTGCGTCCGACCGATCTCAAGTCCCTCGCTCTGATCGGGCCCGGCGCACTACAGACCTTTGCGATCGTCAACGGGATCGAGCAGTCCTACGGGCGCGCCGCGCGCGAGATTGGCGTGTGGCAGGCGCTCAGGTCCACGGTCGGCGGCGCCGGGATCAGGCTCGCGGTGGCCGATGACATGACGGGCGTAGCGATCCCCACCGAGGCGATCACTCACCTCATGCGCAGCGATGCCGCATCCGCCCCTGCCGTCCCCGATACTCACATTGACTACACGCACCGCTCCGGCGACCCACTGCCCGCCGGCTCGAACCACCGCTGGAGCGGCACGCTGACGGCGCCGGTCGCGGGCGACTATGACATCAATCTGCAGCTGCTCGGCGCGACGGGCAAGCTGACGATTGATGGCCGCACCGTCGGGCAGATGGCCTGGTGGGGCGGACACGGCGAGATCGTGTTTGCCAACCGGGACAACGTCGTGCCGACCACGGACGCCCTGGATAACGTGCGCCGCCTGGTGAAACTGAGCGCCGGGGAGCACTCCTTCACGGTCGAAGTCAAGGCCGACGCGAGCGGCGATGCGGTGCAGGTCCGCCTCGCCTGGGTCACGCCGGCGATGAAGGAGCAGGACTTTGCCGATGCGGTTGCGGCGGCGCGCTCATCGAAGGTCGCGGTCGTGTTTGCGTGGAACCGCAATCGGCCCCACTTCGGCCTGCCCGGCGATCAGGATCGGCTGATCGCCGCCGTTGCGGCCGTCAATCCGAACACGGTCGTCGTACTCAATACCGGTCAGGCCGTGGCGATGCCCTGGCTCAAGGACGTGCGGGCGGTGCTCGAGATGTGGTACACGGGCGATGAAGGGGGCTGGGCGGCCGCGAATCTCCTGACGGGCAAAACCAGCCCCGCCGGACGATTGCCCTTCACCTGGCCGCGGCGCCTGGAGGACGGGGTGGCGAATGATCCAGCGCATCCCGAGCGCTCCTCCGCCGGCATGGCGGGCAAGACGCAGTACGCCGAAGCGGTGGATATTGGCTATCGCTGGTTCGACCGCCACGGTATCGAACCGCTGTTCCCTTTCGGATTCGGGTTGTCCTACTCCCGCTTTGACTACTCGCAGCTGTCGGTTCGCCGTGGTGCGGACGGTGGCCTGGACATGGCCTGCACGATTCGCAACGCGGGCAGGCTTGCCGCCGATGAGGTCGTGCAGGTCTACCTCGGGGCGCCTGAGGAGCCCCCGGCGGGCGCCGCCTTTGCAGTCCATGCGCTCGCCGATTTTGCGCGCATCAGCTTGGGCGCAGGCCAGGCGCAGCGCGTGCGCATGCACGTCCTGCCCGAGCGCCTGCGCTACTGGTCGAATGCCGATTCGCACTGGCACCCCGCGCCAGGCGCGCGCACCGTGTATGTGGGTACCTCCTCGCGCGACCTGCGGCTCTCCCGGCGCATTTCAGGCCCGCGCCCCGGCTGAGCACCGTGAGGGGCTGGTCTCGCCGCGCCGGGGTTCTGTTCCTGCTCTCGGCTGCAGCTGTGGCGCGCGCGGATCCTGCCACCCTGCCGGCCGTGAATATAGTGCCCCGGCCGGTGACGGTGAAGCCGCTGCCCGGCAGCTTCCCGCTCAATGATCAGACCCGACTCCTGGCCAGCGATCGCGAGTCGCGCCGCATCGCCGCCCTCTTCGATGATCAGCTGTACGCGCGGTATGGGCGGCGGCTACGTCTCGGTGGCGTGCCGACACAAAGCGGCCACTTCATCGAATTCAGTTCGGCCCGCAGCCACTCAGTGCCCGCGGAAGGCTATCGCCTGACCATCGGCCCCGACCGCGTTCGGGTCAGCGGCCGAGACGCCGGCTTGTTCTACGGCATGCAGAGCCTGACGCAACTTCTGCCGGCGCATCAAGCGCAGGCAATTGAGCTGCCCAGCCTCGACATCACAGATTACCCACGCTTCGGGTATCGCGGATTGCTGCTCGATGTCGGGCGACATTTTTTCACGGTGAGCTACCTCAAGAAGCTGCTCGATCTGGCGGCTCAATACAAGATCAACCGGTTTCACTGGCACCTCACTGACAACGAAGGCTGGCGCGTCCAGATCAGGAAGTACCCGCGCCTGACCGGATTGCAATCGGGGGCCGTGGATCGCAACGGGGCCGAGGCGCAGTACTACACACAGGCGCAGATCAGGGACATCGTCGCCTACGCCCAGGCGCGCTACATCACGGTAATTCCCGAGATCGAGATGCCGGGCCATTCTGGAGCCGCGGTGGCGGCCTACCCGTACCTCGCCTGCGCGCGCGGGGACGCGGATGTGCTATGCCCCACCGAGCAGACCTTCTCTTTCCTTCACAACGTGCTCCGTGAAGTCGCGGCGCTGTTCCCCGGCCCTTACATCCACATCGGCGGAGATGAGGTGAACAAGAGCGGCTGGAGAAACAGCCCCGAAGCGCAGGCCATCATGAAGCGCCATGGCCTGAAGGACGAGGATCAGCTGCAGAGCTACTTCGTAAAGCGCGTCGGCAGCGATCTGAAGAGCCGGGGAAAACAGATGATCGGCTGGGATGAGACCCTCGAAGGAGGCCTGGCCGCAGGAGCCGTCGTGATGTCCTGGCGCGGAGAGGGCGGGGGCATCGAGGCGGCGCGGCAGGACCACCAGGTGATCATGACCCCCACCGATTTTTGCTACTTCGACTACGGCCAGGGCGATCCCAGGCGCGAACCTGAGAATATCGGGGGCTTCGTCCCTCTCGACAAGGTCTACAGTTACGAGCCGATCCCGAAGGAACTGCCGGAGGTCAAGCGGCAATACGTGCTCGGCGCGCAGGCCAGTGTCTGGACGGAATACATCGCCACACCCGATTACCTCGAATACATGCTGTTCCCACGCTTGCTGGCCCTGTCCGAGGCGGTCTGGTCCCCGGCGGCGGACCGGGACTATGCTGATTTTCATCACCGCCTGGCTTATCAGCTGGATCGCCTGGACCAGCAGGACGTGCACTACCGGATACCGGAACCCGACGGCCTGAAGGATTTCTATTCGACCACGAGCGATCATGTGCTGATCGAGCTCAACAGCCTGCTCGCCGCCAGCCGGATCTACTACACGCTCGATGGGAGCGATCCGGGTGAGGCCTCGCCGCGCTATGAAGCACCGTTCCAGCTGCAACTGCCACTCAACGACAAAAAGACTCTGAATCTCATTGTCGTCGCGCCAGGCGGGCGGCGCAGCGCGGTGTATGGCGCCAGCTTCCTGCGGCGCCCGTACCTAGAGGCGATGGCCGAAGTGGCCCAGGAACCCGGGCTGCGCTACGCGCTGGTCGAGGGCGCGTTCAAGAGCGCCCGGGGGTTCGATGAGATCACGCCGATCGCAAGCGGGGTGACCGAGTCCCTTGAGCTGCAGCAGTTCAACCGGACGTCGAACTACGCCGTCCGCTTCGAGGGCACTGTAAGCGTCCCGGCCGACAGCTACTACCAGTTCGCCGTGGAATCGGACGACGGCTCGGTGCTGGAAATCGATGATGAAACCGTGGTCGACAACGATGGCAACCACCCGAGCCGGGTGGTCACGGGCCATATTCCCTTGCGCCGTGGCCAGCACAGGTTCCGGTTGCGCTACTTTCAGGCGGAAGGCGGGGCGACCTTGCGCGTCAGCTGGGCGGGGGCCGAGGCCGCGTTGCAACCCCTCACCGGGCGCAACCTGTTCCACTGACGCGTCGCGACGACGCCCGGTTGCACGAATCCACTCAGGCGGGGCGCACGTCCTGATAGGTGGAATAACGCTCGCCTGAGATGTCGATGAACGGCCGCAAGCGGACGGTTGCGGCCGCGGCGTCGACTTTCCACTCCGCCACTCCGGGCCCACTGCGCTGCGCGGACAGTAATTCCGTCTGCGTCAGGGCGGTTGAGGCGGCCGGCCCGGGCTCCAGCATGCGCATCAGCACCAGGGGACCGGCGAGCAGCGCGACGGTATCGGGATGCTGCAGATCCACGCTCTGCAGCCTCAGGGACAGAGGCAGCTCGAGTTCCAGGCGATCGCCCGCCCGCCATTCGCGGCGGACGGCGGCGAACGATCCCGGCTGCAGTGGCGCGTCCGCACGGCGCCCGTTGACCCGCAGGCTTGCGCCCGTGGCCCAGGCCGGTATGCGCAGGTGAATCGTGAAGGTCTGCGGACTTTGGACCTGCACGACCATGCGTATGTCGGCTGCGTGCGGGTACTCGGTGTGGATCGCGAGACTGCAGGCCGCACTGCCCTGGCGCCAGCTCACCTGGCCGGGCACGTAGAGGTTCACATACAGGCCCGTGGAGTCCGTGTAGCAGCCGCTGATCGCGTAGTCCGCGGCAATCATCGGCAGGGTCCCGGAGCAGCAGGGCCAGCGCTCGGAGAAAAAGCCCTTGGTGGCGCTGCGCGTGTAATCCGAATAGTAGAAGGCCTGGCCGGCCGCCCGGATGGGCAGTGCACCCAGCACGGTGTTGTACAGCACGCGCTCCATGCTGTCTCCGTAACGGGCATCGCGCGTGATCCGCAGCAGGTAGCGGGTCAGCTTGAAATGTGCGTACGACCCGCAAGGCGTCTCGAAGCTCCTGGCCTCCTCCTTCAGGCTCTCACCCAGCCCGCCGCTGCCGGGCTCGATGAAGTGCTCAGCGGGACCCCAGCCGCCCGTGGCAAAGCTCTGTGCGTCGATCATCTCAAAGCCATTCCGGGCGGCGTCCAGATACAGGGGCGTACCGAGTGAGAGGTAGGCGCTGGCCGCCGAACTCAGGCAATTGACGTGACTGTAGGCGTGCTTGCCCGGCAGCGCATTCTCGCCGCGGGCCAGGGCCGCAAAGAAGTCGTCGTAAAGGAAGCGGCGCGCCAGCGCGCGATGATGCTCATCGCCGGTGAGCTGCCAGGCCAGAAACTGGTTTTCCGGCAGGGTATAGCTCTCATCCCAGGCGTGCTGCGTGAAGTCTTCGCCGGGCCTGGCCTTGTCATTGTGCGGCATGGCATGAGGCGGCAGATGGGGCTCGGCCACCGCCGTGGTCCGATGCAGCTCCCGGACCGCGCTCGCGTCATGGGCGAGCACCCGTGCGTCAACGAGGCCGCCGACCAGCTTGTCGTAAATGTAGGCGGGAAAGCGGTTGTCCTGATAGAACCTGCCTTCCGCCTCGATCGTCGCCGCGTAGGCACGAACCAGGCGCTGGACTTTCGCGCGGGTCGGCGCGTGGCCTGTGATCGCATAATAGCGCGACAGCGCGCTCAGCCACTGGCCGAAGGTGGCGCCCGGCGCGAATGCGTAGGTATCGTACCAGCCCCCCATGTCGTGGCCTGGGGCGGCCATGCCGGCGCGAATCCGGAACGGGCGCAGCAGCGCGTCCTCGTCCATGTTCAGCAGCAGCGCATGATTCTGCTCGGCCTGGCTCAGCAGCGGACCGCGTGCCAGCCGCAGTTGCCGGTAGCCCAGTTGCCCCAGCGGCGCTGTTCCAGCCAGGCACGGCATCGCGGCGCCCGCCGCGAGCGGCAATGAGGCCCACAGCGCGCCCAGTTGCAGCAATTCGCGCCTTGCGCGGTTGATGGACTCAGGCATCGGCCAGCCACAGATCGATGGGCTTAGGCGCCGCGGTGGCAAAGGGCAACGCCACCTTGCTTCCCGTACGCGCCGACTGGTAGGCGGCGAATATCACTTCGAGCACCGCCCTGCCGTCTTCGCCGTTGTGCAGCGGCTCGCGCCCGTTTTGCACGCAGTCGACGAAATGCGCCATTTCGCCGTGAAAACCATAGTTCCACGCCTCTTCATACATGGGGAAGCTCCAGCCCGTCGTGGCGCCGGCCTTCTCGACCGCGTAGCCATAGCCGGTGCTGCTGTAGGTTTCGATGGCGTTGCCGTGCAGCAGGTCGGCGTACGCAACGCCTTTTGACCCGTGCACCTCGGCGCGGTCATCCATGCCCCCGAGCTTGGTCCAGCTTTCCTCGGCCAGCGCGGTCGTGCCATCGGCAAACTCCAGCAGCAGGATCGCGTTGTCATCGCCGCGCGTCCGGCCGGCATGTACCGATGTGCTCATCTGGGCATAGACGGATTTGACCGGGGTCCGATCCAGCATCCAGCGGAAGAATTCGATCGCGTGGCAGCCCATGTCCATCGTGACACCACCGCCAGAGCGTGCGACATCGAGAAAGTGGGCTGCGTGCGGACCGCCGTGCTTCTCCGATTGCTTGAGCAGGATCGGCCGGCCGAGCGCCCCTTCGTCCAGGAGCGCCTTGAGCCGCACGTACTTGGGCGCGAAACACAATTCCTCGGCGTACATCAGCTTGACCCGGGCCTTGCGGCAGGCCGCGATCATCTGGTCGGCCTCCGCCAGGTTCAGGCACAGGGGCTTTTCCATCACAACGTGTTTGCCGGCGGCGGCGGCGGCCAGCGCGATGGCGCAGTGCAGATCATTCGGCACGCCCACCACCACCATGTCGACGTCCTGAAGTTCCAGCAACTCCCGATAGTCGGTGAAATGCTTTCGGATGCCATGGCGACGGGCAAACGCTTCGGCGTTGCCCGGCGTCGGGGAGGCGATAGCCCTCAGTTCCGCCTGCGCGCAGGCGCGCAGGGCCTCGGCGTGAATGGAAGTGACGAATTGTGAGCCGATCAGGCCGACGCCCACGGGCCGCAGCGATTTCGTATCCGGCATGGTCTCAGGCCTCGGGAGCGCACTGCGCGGCGCCAATCAGGCCCGCTCTTGTTGCAAGTTGCGCCTGCCGGACCGGTAGTCGACGCATACCGGGTCCCCAGGTATGGCGTGGCAGAGCCGCGCGAAACACCGACCCGTATCTTCCCGGCGCGCATCCCAATCCACCGCCCAGGCAGCGGATGGCGCGCGATCGCCGGCTGCACAGGCCGGCGCGGGATTTCGTGCCGCCCACGTCAATGCCGGGGACGCAAGGCTCGGGGCGGCCAGAGCGCTTCCTGCTCATGCCTTCCAGATCAGCGAGCAGGCCGAAAAACCGGTCGGTCTCAAGACATCAAACGCCACGCGCAGTGGCACGTCCGCCTGGCTGAACTTGAGGTCCACGCTTAATTCGGAGCCCGCGGCGATATCCGGAAGCTCGACCACCTGCTGTTCGAGCGGGGTGTCACCGACACCGTAGTGCAGCCCCCGGAGCCTATAGCCGCGCAGCGCATGCATCGGCACATCGGCCCGTGTCCTGATGCGCAGATGAAAGGCATTCAGGAGATTGTCGACGCTGAGCGCTTCCACCGGGCTCAATTCCTGGCTCAACACTGCAAACGAGGGCTTGTGTGCCCCAAACACATCCACTACGCCGTGCACGTTCTGCTTCAGGGCACCCACTCCGCTATGACCGACATGCGTCCGGTAGTCGTTGAGGCAGAAGAAAATGGCGCCGGCCACGAACTCCCGGGAGCGAAACACAGCGTCGTGGGAACGCAGCCCTTCAATGCGGTGTTGATCACCCTCCGGGCGGTCGTCCGTGCAGGCACAGTAACCATATTCTGAAATGATCACCGGCTTGTCCGGAAATGCAGCATGCAAACTGTCCAGGTGCCGGGCCACGGTCTCCGGGGTTCCCGGAGCCCACGTTCCGTAATATTCGTTGGCTTCGATGACGTCCATCAGTCCGGCGACGTCCCGCTCCGGATTGGCCCCCAGGGAGTTCGACGCATAGGCACACAGCCGATTCGGGTCGAGCCGCTTGGCTTCGGCGAGCATGTGTTTCACAAACTGGTACGCCGGAGGATTCTGTCCGCCGATCTCATTGGCCAGACCCCAGATCACCACTGAAGGGTGGTTCCGGTCGCGCGCAATCATCTCGCGCAACTGCGCCAGCCCGTTTTCCACGATCGCGCGACCCGGATCGGTACTCATGCCTGCGAAGGTGTCATAGCCCCAGGCCGGAATCTCGCTCTGCATGAGAATGCCGTGCCGGTCGCAGCAGTCGAGCACGCGCCGGTCCTGTGGCCAATGCACGCGCGTGAAGTGGCAATTCAGGCGCTTCAGCTCATCGTGATCGTGCGTGATCCACTCGCCCGGCTCCGCCATGCCGAACTCGGGGTTGCTCCCCGCCATGCGCTCGACTCCCATGAGCCTGACCCGCTCACCGTTCAGGTAGAGCGCGCTCCCCCTGGCCTCGAATTTCCGCACTCCGAAAGTGGTCGAGAGCTGATGTGATTCTGCGCCGTTGGAAATGCTGAATAGAAGCCGGTAAAGATGCGGATGATCGAAATGCCACCATTGCGCTTGGCGCAGCGTGGCCGCGATTTCCTGCGTCAGGCTCGCGCCCGCCTCCATGGTGACGCTCATCTGATCGACGCTGGTCAATACCGTCAGCCCGGTTGCCTCGTCAATGACGCGGTAAGCCGCCCGGCCCCGCCAGACGCCCGAGCCTGTATTGCGAAGATAGGCATGAATGCTCAGCAGTCCGTTGCCGCTGCCGAGCTCGGGCAGCGCTTCGATATCGACGCGCTCCACAAAAGCCCTTGGGGTGATCAGGAGCTGCACCGGCCGATAAATGCCACCGTCATGCGCCCAGTCACTGGACTGATTCCGCGGCAGCATCTGGTCGTTGAAGCCACCATCGACGCGGACAGCAACGGTATTGGGCTGGCCCAAGCGAACCAGACCCGTGATGTCCAGCGTGAACGACGTGTAGCCCTTGCGGGCGTGCTCGCCGGCCGGCTGCCCATTGACCCAGACCGTGGCCGAGTGGAAGACGGCCTCGAATTCAATCCGCACTGTGCGGGCACCCCATTCAGGCGGTGCGTCAAAGCTTCTCCGGTACCAGGCGATACCGCGGTAGTCGGCGAAAGCGGCCTCCACTTGCCAGGTGTGCGGCACCGAAACCGCTCGCCAGCCGCTGCGGGCCTCATCGGCCTGGTACCAGCGCTGCTGCGTGCCCTGATTCTCGGGATCCACCCGGAAGGACCATTCACCGCACAGGCTGGTTGACTCAGCTGCGCAAGAGCTCCCCGCTGTGCCGCCGCTCGCGAGGCCCGTAGCACCCACGCTGCCCGCCGCGACTGCCCCGGCCTGCGCGAGGAATTGGCGGCGGGAATGTACGCGGCGACTCCTCATCAGGGGCTGGCCCGCGCAGGCGTGATGACGATGTTGCGATAGGCAACGTGGCCTACTTCGCCGCCCTGCAGGTAGATCGGCCCTGGCAGGGCCTCGTGGCTGTCGAGGGCGCCACCAGTGATGCCGGGAACGTCCTGATGATCGATGATCGTCCGTCCGTCGAGCACGACGGTGATGTTGCGCCCGATAAAGGTGATGTCGTAGGTGCGCCAGACTCCAGGATCGCGCGAGACGGGGGGCGTAGGCGTGAGAAATCCGTAAACGCTGCCCAGGCGCATGTCCGGTGTCTCGGGAACCGCATCGTCCTCGACCTGCACTTCATAGCGGCCCCGCAGATAAATGCCGCTATTCGCGCCCGCCTCACAATTGAACTCGATGTGCAGCTTGAAATCACCAAACTGTGCCACCGTCAGCAGGTCGGGGCCCTGCCCCGGGCTGACCAGCGCGCCCTCCTTGATGAGCCACGGATGACTGGTCCCGGCCTCAGCCATGCGCCAGGCCTTCATGTCCTTGCCGTCAAACAGGGTAATGGGACTGGCCCATTGGACCCCACGCCGAGGCTTAAGGGCCGGCGCGCGCACGCCGCGCCATTTCCACACAGTGCCATCGGGGCCTGTGGTATCGCCCAGCAGTTCCGCCCCGACCCGGCGCGCTTCGAAGACCATGTCGGAATCCGCGCGCCCCTCCTCTTCCTTCGGAGATACGAAGCGGATCCGATCACCGATGATCTCCGCCTCCGGCAGCACGCGCGCGTGGCCCCAGCGGCCCACCATGCGCACCGTCAGCACACCGCCTCCCTGCGAGACTTCGATCCAGGAGCCCAGCTCATGCCCGGGCGTGCTCAGGGTGACGTCCCAGCGCCCGAGGAAGGGACTGGCATCGGCACGCGATGAGACCCTCGCCGCAGGGCCGGCGTTGCACCGCCATGGCGCAAACAGCGCCAGCATGCTCAGGCTCAGGCTCAGCAGAGCGCCTCCACCCCGAACGGATTTTGTTCTTGTTGGCATGCGAAAACAGGCCCGTGGCGGCCAGTCTAGCAGCGATCGTCCGCTCGGCAAGGAGCGCCGCGCCGGCCGAGGCGGGACTGGGTTTCCAAATCGGTACACGACGGTGTCGATGAGCTGATCGGCTGGGTCACCTCTATTTCACGCTTTCATCGTATGATACGATTAATTCCGATGTCAACCGGGAAACCAGCCCGATCCAGACGACCCGCTCGCACCCCGCTCCGTCCCCAGAGCGGCGGCCGCGGCCTGCTCGGCATGGTTGCGGAAGAGATCGGCTTACGGATAATGAATGGTGCCTATGCGCCGCTAACGTCGATTCCCACGGAGCCAGAGCTGATCAGCGAACTGGGCGTGAGTCGCACGGTGCTGCGCGAGGCCATCAAGATTCTGGCCGCCAAGGGACTGATTGAGTCCCGCACCAAGAGCGGCACACGCGTGCGACCCCGGACCGACTGGAACCTGCTCGATCCGATGATTCTGCACTTGTACTGCCGGGTCGTGGACTACTCGGATTTTGCGCAGAATTTCCAGCAGCTCCGGGCGGTCATCGAGCCCGAGGCCGCCGCTCTGGCCGCCGCGAACCACACGGCGCGCCAGCTCAAGATGCTCGAGTCGGCCTACGCGGCCATGGTGTCGGCGAAGAATGTCGAGCAGTGGACGAGCGCCGATTTGCGCTTTCACGAGGCTATACTGGACGCCACCGGCAATCCGTTCATGCGGCCCCTGGGGGCCTTGATCCGTGCGGCGCTCGAGACGCTGCTATTCCACTCGGCTCAGAGTTCCGCCAATCCCTTTGATTCACTCGGGGTGCATGAGCGGGTGCTGGAGGCCATTCGCAAGCGTGAGGCGGTCACGGCTCGCCAGGCCATGAAAAACCTGCTGGCCAATACGGCGCTGTCCATCTCCAGGACGGTCAGGACGGAGCGCGGACGTTCCAGCCGCGTTTCTCCGGCATCGCAGCTTCGATGAAAGTCCACGGCCTCTCCGATGTAACGCCTTCCGTGCCGACGGACTAGCGCCGCGCCCGCCGCACCTGCTGGACCCAAATGATGGCGAATCGCCTGCAAGGCAAAGTTGCAATGGTTACCGGATCCGCCCGCGGCATAGGCGCCGCGGTGGCGATGCTCTTTGCCGACGAGGGCGCGCAAGTTGTCGGGCTGGACCGGGAGTTCGCCTACCCTGGCGCCGACGGAATTCTGGATGTCGCCGCAGACGTCACCCGGCCGGCACAGGTGGCGGCGGCCGTCGCCTCGAGTCTGGATCGCTTTGGCAGCCTCGATGTACTGATCAATAACGCCGGTGCCAACGTGTTCGCCGCGCCGCTGGAACTGCCTGATTCCGAATGGGATCGTTGCCTGGAACTCGATCTGAAGGCAGCCTGGATCGTTGCCAAAGCCGTGCTGCCTGCCATGCTGTCGCGGGGCGCGGGCAGCATCGTGAATATTGCCTCAGTCCACGGCCACAGGATCATTCCCGGCTGCTTCCCCTATCCGGTCGCCAAACATGGCCTGATCGGTCTCACGCGTGCGCTCGCGATCGAATATGCGCCGCGCGGCATCCGCGTCAACTCGATATCGCCGGGACTGATTCTGACGTCCCAGACCGAAGCGTGGCTCGCAGCCCAACCCGATCCGGAAGCGGCACGCCGGCGCCAGGCCGAGCTGATTCCGTGCAGGCGCATCGGCACACCGAGCGAGGTGGCCTACACCGCCCTCTTCCTCGCGAGCGATGAAGCACCGTTCATCAACGGCGCCGACATCGCCATCGACGGCGGGCGCCTGCAGCTTTATCACGAATGACCCTCGCAGGCTCAAGGGTGTACTGCACGCCGACGCTTGAGATCCGCATGGCCGGGGCGTACTTACGGATTTTTCGGGAGGCGGCGCCATGAAGATCGTGCGGCTCAGTACCTACCACGTCGCACCGCGTTGGCTGTTCCTGAAAATGGAGACGGATGAGGGCATCGTCGGTTGGGGCGAACCGGTCGTCGAGGGCCGTGCCCGCACGGTTGAGACGGCCGTGCAGGAGCTCGCGCACTTCGTGCTGGGCAAGGACCCTGCGCGGATCAATGATCTGTGGCAGACCATGTATCGCGGCGGCTTCTATCGCGGTGGCCCGATCCTGATGAGCGCGATTGCCGGGATTGATCAGGCACTCTGGGACATCAAGGGCAAGGCCCTGGGGGTGCCCGTCTATCAGCTGCTCGGAGGTCTGGTGCGCGATCGCATGAAAACCTACCGCTGGGTCGGTGGGGATCGCCCTGCCGAGATCATTGAAGACATCCGCAGGCTGGTCGACGCCGGGTTCGATACCTTCAAGCTCAATGGCACCCAGGAACTGGCGCTGATCGACTCGCCGCGTGCGATCGATGATGCGGTAGCCAAGGTAGCCCAGATACACGCTGCATTCGGTACCGGGATCAGCTATGGCATCGACTTTCATGGTCGTGTCAGCGGACCGATGGCAGCGGTGCTGCTGCGTGAACTCGAGCCCTTCCGGCCGCTGTTCATCGAAGAGCCGGTCCTGCCGGAGCACTCGGAGTATTACCCAAGTCTCGCCGCCAGGACTTCCATTCCCCTGGCGGCCGGCGAGCGCATGTATTCCCGCGCCGAGTTCAAGCGTGTGCTGGCGGCTGGCGGCATCGCAATCCTGCAGCCTGATCTCTCGCACGCCGGGGGCATCAGCGAATGCTTCAAGATTGGAGCGATGGCCGAAGCCTACGACGTGGCACTCGCACCGCACTGCCCCCTGGGTCCGATTGCACTCGCGGCCTGCCTGCAGATCGATTTCGTCTCGCGTAACGCGATGCTGCAGGAGCACAGCATGGGCATTCACTACAACCAGCAGTCCGAACTCCTTGATTATGTGCGCAATAAAGACGACTTTCGGATCGAGCAAGGGTACATCGCACCTCTGCCGCTGCCAGGCCTGGGGGTTGAGATAGACGAAGAACGCGTTAGCGAGGCGAGCCGGGTTGCCCGGGATTGGCGCAATCCACTCTGGCGCCACGCTGATGGCAGCGTTGCCGAATGGTAGTCACGAGACGCCGGGCGTCGTATGTCTGGCTGGTCTCAGCCGTGGCCGCCCTCGGTGGCCTGCTATTTGGCTACGACTGGGTCGTGATCGGCGGTGCGAAGCCCTTTTACGAAGCTTTCTTCCAGCTGAGCTCGGAAGCGCAGGTCGGGTGGGCGAATAGCTGTGCGCTCCTCGGCTGCTTGATCGGGTCGATTGCGTGCGGAGCGCTCAGCGATCGCTTCGGCCGCAAGAGGTTGATGATTGCCTCCGGATTTCTGTTTGTGGTTTCATCGATCTACACCGGCTGGGCGCAGCACTTCTCCGCCTTTGTCGCCTGGCGAATCGTGGGCGGCGTGGCCATCGGCATGGCGTCCAACCTGTCCCCGATGTATATCGCTGAGATCAGCCCCGCCCAATGGCGCGGGCGCCTGGTCTCGCTGAACCAGCTCGCGATAGTCGTCGGCATTCTTGCCGCACAGATCGTCAACTGGTCGATCGCACAGGCTGTTCCGGACGGTGCGTCGGCAGAGGGAATCCGTCTGTCCTGGAATGGCCAACTGGGGTGGCGATGGATGTTCACTGCCGTTGCCGCGCCGTCGGTGGTTTACTTTCTGAGCGCCTGGTTCATCCCGGAAAGTCCCCGTTGGCTGGCCAAGAGTGGCAACGCCGGCAAGGCCCGCGAAATCCTTGCGCGCATCGGCGGTGAAGATCACGCCCGTCAGTCCCTGGTGGAGATAGGCCGGTCGCTCGACGGCGAAGAGCGGATGGGCGCCGCGTGGCGGGAAATACTGGCCCCTGGCGTCGTTCGCATTCTACTGACTGGCGTGGGTCTCGCCGTGTTGCAGCAGTGGAGCGGCATCAATGTGATCTTCAACTACGCCGAGGAGATCTATCGCAACGCGGGGTACGGTGTCAGTGACGTCCTCTTTAATATCGTCGTAACAGGAGCCCTGAATCTGGTATTTACCCTGGTCGCCCTGGCGTGGGTGGATCGTCTGGGCCGGCGCGCGCTCATGCTGTACGGCTGCGCCGGCATCGCGCTATCACATGTCCTGCTTGGATGCGCCTACGCAGCCGGCATCAAGGGCCTCGGTGTGCTCCTGCTCACCTTGTGTACCATTGGCTGCTACGCCCTGTCGCTTGCGCCAGTGACCTGGGTATTGATCTCTGAGATTTTTCCGAACCGCATTCGGGGCCTCGCGGTCTCGGTCTCCGTGTCGGCGCTGTGGGTCGCCTGCTTCCTGGTGACCTTTACTTTCCCGATACTCAACCACAGATTGGGGGCCGCAAAGACCTTCTGGACTTACGGCGCGGTTTGCCTGATCGGTTTCCTGTTCATTCTCCTGCGGGTGCCGGAAACCAAAGGCAAGACGCTGGAGCAAATTGAGCGAGAGTTCGCACTGTGGCAATCCAGGCACGCGACGCGACGGACTGCCAATCGGGTTGGATAGCGATTCTTCGCAGACTGAACTGGGCTTGGACTTAAGCAGACTAGACCAACAGGACCAGAGCGATGGTGCGGCCACTCTCGAGAATTGCGCGGATCACGGCGTTCCTGCTGATCGCCCCCTGGACAGGCGCGCCGGCTTACGCTGATACGATTCTTTTCATCGGCAACAGCTTCACGGTCGGTGCGCTATCGCCGGTCCAGAATTACCGGCCCGAATCGGTGACGGATCTGAACCACGAGGGCACGGGCGGCGTGCCGGCCCTGTTCAGAATCTTCACCAGCGAGGCCGGCCTCCACTATGAGGTCAGCCTGGAGGCGGCGGGCGGCAAGAACCTGGATTTTCACTACACGCAAAAGGCAGCGCTGATCACGCGCGCCTGGGACCATGTCGTCCTGCAACCGTACAGCACGCTGGACGAAGGCGACCCGGGTAATGCCGCCAAGGTCATCGAATATTCCGCGCGGCTCGCACAGCTGTTCCAGTCCCGCAATGCGCGCGTCGATGTGCGGCTGGTCGCCACCTGGTCGCGAGCCGATCAAACCTATCTGCCCTCCGGGCATTGGTTCGGCCAACCCATCGATCGCATGGCCCTCGACTTACGGGCCGCCTGCGACAGCGCCGCCCGCCACTCGCCGCTCATCGCCGCAGTCATACCCGTGGGCCAGGCCTGGAATCGGGCGATCGAGGGTGCCATCGCGGTGCGTAACCCGCTCCTGCCCGTCCCGGCAGGTCAAATCGATTTGTGGGCACCGGACAATTACCACGCCAGCAACTACGGCTATTACCTCGAGGCGCTGTTGATTTTCGGCAGCGTCACGGGCAAGGACCCGCGCGCCCTGGGGGACAAGGAGCTGGCCGCGTCCGAGCTGGGCATGACGCCGCTTCAGGCGCACGCGCTCCAGCAGATTGCCTTCGAGACCCTGGCTGCCGAAGCCCGTACGCCCGATCAACGCCCCAGGGACAGCGGGTCTTAAGGAGCCGGTGGCGGCGCCGCCGGCGCGTTACCGATATGGCTGCCCAGGAAGCTCTCGACTTCCTTGAGCAGGGTAGCGCGTCCGGAATCCGCGTTGAATGAGTGATCGGCGCCATGAACCAGCAGAAAGCGATGCGCTTTGGACGCGTGCGTCAACGCGGTATCCATGACCTGCGACTGCTTCCTCGGCACGTTCGGATCCTGGTCGCCGTGCAGGATCAGCACCGGAACACTGAAATCAGCGGCATGCAGGCGCGGCGAGTCGCGCCGCAGTTTCGCGGAGTCCGTGCCGATCTGCTTGCGGATGACGTCGCCCCTGTCCAACCAGCGATAGCCCTCATCGATCAGCAGGCTGAGGTCGCTGACGCCGGCAATGCTCACGGCACAGCGAAGGATGTCGCTGTTGCGCTGCGCTCCGAGTAGCGCGATATAGCCGCCGAAACTCCAGCCCACGATGCACACACGGGCGGGGTCGGCGGTCCCCTGCGCGATCGCCCAGCGTGCACCGTCGATCACGTCATCGTAGGTCAGGCCGCCCCAGTCCTGGTGGGCTGCGAAAAACCAGTCACTGCCATAACCATCGGAGCCGCGGAAGTTCATCTGCATCACGGCATATCCACGACTGGCCAGAAACTGCCGCAGAAAATCGTATTCCCAGCTGTCTCGGGCAATGGGACCGCCGTGCGGCATGACCACAAGAGGGAGGTGGCCGGTGGCTCCGCCAGGCGGCAGGGTCAGGTACCCCGGAATGGCGGTTCCATCGCGTGCCGGATAGCTGATCGGTCGCATGGTGCCCAGGGTCTCCGCCTTGATCTCCGGGTAGGGTGCGCCAATGGAAGTCACAACTTTGGTGTCGGCATCGAACACGCGATAACTCACAGGATCCAGATCGCTCCAACAGGCGACCACGAAGACCTTCTCGTTTTCGGAGGAAGAGGAAATGGCGACGTACTGCCCCGGGACCGTCTTTTGCACCGCCGCGGCCGCCGCACGCGCCGTCGCGTCGATATATTCAACCTGTGGATATTCCGTTTCGTAGCTGACTCCGAGCAGGTTGCCGTGATTGCCGATGATGGGGCCGGAAACATCCACCGTAGGATGCGAAAACAGCAGCTTCGGCGGGTCCGCGTCCGTCAGGTCTATGAGCCACAACGCCTGGCGTCCATTGGACGGCCCCAGGGCGTAGGCCTTGTTGGGATTGCCCGCGTCGATGGCCACGGGCGTGTAGTGATTCTCGCGGCTGAACTCCTCGAATTTCGCCAGGCGTTGCCACTTGTTATCACCCGCGAGACGCGCATAGTACGACTCGGTGGTTCCGGAAAATCCCCAGCCCAGACGCACCTCCCCGTGCGAATCGGTTGCCCAGTGGATCATGGGCGGCCGCGCGCGCTGCACTGGCTTCATGTGCCCGGTCAGCACATCGAGCGCAAACACCGCCGGCGCACCGTAGGTACCGACTTCGCCGAATATCACGGCGCCGGACGACGCCGCGCTCGGGTCAGTGACGCCGACACCTTCATCCGCCTCGATGAGCACGGTATTTTCAGGGCCTGGATGCCAGTTGATGACGCCATCTTCAAACTGTCCCTGCACCTGATCGGAATTCTGCAGCAGTACCCGCATATTTCCGCCGTCGGCGTCGACCGCCACCAGCCGCGTGATGCCGTAGACCACGTCCTGTTCTTCGAGGATCGCCCCGTAGGCGCACAGCAGGCGTACCGCCGTGGCCCATTGGCACCACTCGATCCGGAACTTGTCCGGCTCGCCCAGCACCACTTTCATCGAGCGGCTGGCGCCGCCCTGGCGCTCAATGACCACCGCCGCGGCCCTGCCGTTCTGGGCCTGCAGCAGCGACAGGTATTTGCCGTCCGGAGAAATGCTGACACCGGAGATGCGCGGCCGCGCGGCGAAAGCCTCAATCGAAGCCGGAGCCGGTGCAGGCCCGGCCGTGCTGCCGGCCGTGAAGGCGACCGCTGCCAGCAGCCAGCAATAGCGTTTATTCATGGTCTACTCCCTGGTCTGTTCCGCGCACCGCAGCTTCCTGGGCAGTGGGCCGCCACCAGAAGGTCGCGACGCTGTCGGCCGGCAATGCGTAGTCGAGGTGCCGCTGCCCGCTCGTGACCGAAAAGCGGCGCGCCTGCTGCGCACCGTTATACACCAGCAGTGCGAGGGACCCATCGTCGGCGTTGCGATAGGCAACGCTGTGCAGCCCGCCCATGCCACTGCCCGAGGCGATGCGCCGCGCGCCCGGACGCACGAAGCGGGACAGGTGCGCCAGCCCGTAATAGTCCACGTTGCGGGTCACCTGCCCGTTGCTCGTATCGATCGTCACCACACCGCGGCAATTGGTGCAGCCGCCCAGGTGCGGACCGTGCAGCTCGTCCAGCGCCAGATTCCACAGGATCACCCCCTGCCCCCCGTTGCGCGCACCCTCGATCAGCAGCGTACCCACGATCTTGTGCAAGCCCTTGCTCCAGCCTGGATCCCAGCCTCCTCCCGAACATTCCGTCAGCAGGGAGAGGAGCTGCGGGTAGTCATCGCTCACCAGCGACTGCGCCAGCACGTGCCCGCGGTAACAGTGCCAGGCAATGCCGGCAATGTAGCGGCCGGCTTCCGGATCGGCCAGCACCTCGAGCGGAGAGCCGGGCACATCCCAGTTGTGATCGTAGTCGAGCAGGAGCGGAGCCTGGGTCTGCTGCGCCAGTTTCGGACCCAGGTACGTGCCGATGAAACGCGCACGCTCCGCGGCGTCGAAGCGCATCCCCGGGTAGTCGTCGGGCTCGTAACCGGGCTCGTTCTGCACCGTGATCGCGTACAGCGGCACGCCGGCGCTCCGGTATGCCTCGGCGAAACGCAGCAGATAGTCGGCGAAGGCACCGTAGTACTGCGGCAGGAGTCGCCCGCCGATGAGGCTGCCGGTATTCTTCATCCAGGCCGGCGCGCTCCACGGGGATGCGACGAGCCTGATCTGCGGATTGACGGCGTGGGCCTCGCGCACCAGTGCCAGCAGCCGCTCCCCATGTGGCCCCAGCGCGAAGTGCTCGAGCGCCGGGTCGGTCTCACCCAGCGAACGGTCATCCAGGCTGTAGTGAGCGGAGGAAAAATCAGTGGCGCCGATCGGGACGCGCATCAGGTTCAGGCCGAGACCCGGCGCCGGACCCAGCAGTTCCCGCAGCAGCGCCCGGCGCGCCTGCCGCCCGAGGCGTGATTCGAACAGCTGCGCCGTGGCGTCGGTGAACGCAGCGCCGGCGCCCAGATATTCCTGGTAGCGCACGCCCGCGTCCACGTCGATATTCAAAGGCAGGGGCGCGCCAGCGCCAAAATGCCGGTCGCTGTCGCGTGCGAGCAGGTGGCTGCGATCGGCCGTCGTGACCCAGACCTGCACGCTCCCGCGGGGCGGATCTGCGCTCACTCCGATCGATAGCAGGCAGCACGGTAGCAGTGCGAGCCACAGGATCGTAGCGCGATGTCCGTGCATGAGCCGATGAGGACGGGCGCTAACGCCGCTCACCACTGCCGGGACTGAACAGCGAGACCGTAGCCGGATCGACATGGAAGTGCACGGTGTCGCCGCTGCGAAAGCCGCGCGTTTCGTGGCTCAGCGCTGCGAGCGTCACGCCGGCGCAGTCGAACCACACCACCTCATGGCCGCCGAGCGGCTCCACCAGCGAGACCGTGCCCTGTGCCAGAGGCGCCCCATTTGGCGCCCCGCCCTGCCGCAGCTGCTCGGGCCGCACGCCCAGCACGATGTTCTCGCCCTCGTGCGGCGGCGGCCCGCAGTAGCGGTACGCGCCCAGATCGAGGGCCAGGCCGACAGAGCGAAACTGCGGGGTGCCGCCACGCATCGCGAACGTGCCATCCAGAAAATTCATGCCGGGCGAACCGATGAAACCGGCCACGTAGCGGTTGGCCGGGCGGGCGTACACCTCAGCGGGCGCACCCAGCTGCTGAATGCAGCCGCCGTGCATGACGGCGAGCCGGGTCGCCAGCGTCAGGGCCTCAACCTGATCGTGGGTGACGTGAACCATGGTGGCGCCGAGCCGCTGGTGGAGCAGCTTCAGCTCCCGCCGCAGTGTGGCGCGCAGGCCGGCGTCGAGGTTCGAGAGCGGCTCGTCGAGCAGAAACAGGCCGGCGTCCCGCACCAGCGCGCGGCCGATGGCGACGCGCTGGCGCTGGCCGCCCGAGAGCTGTGCAGGCCGGCGCCGCAGCAGGGCACCGAGTTGCAGGAGCTCGGCCACGCGCCGCACGCGCTCGCGCACCTCCGCGCCGGCCAGGCCGCGGGCGCGCAGTCCAAAGCTCATGTTGCCCTCAACGGTCATGGTCGGGTAGAGCGCGTACGACTGGAACACCATGCCGATGTTGCGATCCTTCGGATCGCTCCAGGTGCGGTCCACGCCGTCGATCAGAATGCGCCCGGCCGCGGATTCCTGCAGGCCGGCGATCGTGTGCAGCAGCGTTGACTTGCCGCAGCCGGAAGGCCCGAGCAGCACGAGGAATTCCCCGGCATCCACCTCCAGGCTCAGATCGTCGATGACCGAGCGGCCTCCGAGCCGCACGCACAGGTGCTCAATACACAGCGCCGTCATCGTTCAGCCCTTGAGCGCGCCGGCGGCGATGCCGCGCACGAACCAGCGCCCGGACAGGACATAGATGCCCAGTGGCACCAGCGCAGTCAGAATGGTCGCCGCCATGTCGATGTTATAGAGCCGCGTGCCCGTCGTGGTATTCACCAGGTTGTTCAGCTGCACCGTCATGGGCAGGTGCTCGCGGCCGGCAAACACCAGACCCAGCAGGTAATCGTTCCAGACGCCGGTGGCCTGCATGATGGCAGCCACGGCGAGCATCGGCAGCGACATCGGCAGCATCAGCTGCAGGAAAATGCGCGCGAATCCGGCGCCGTCGAGCCTCGCGGCCAGGAACAGCTCGCGCGGCAGCGCCGCGTAGTAGTTGCGAAACAGCAGGGTCATGATGGGCATGCTGAAGATCACGTGGACCAGCACGATACCCGGAAGCGTGCCCACCAGGTGCAAGGGCGCCAGCAGGCGCACCAGGGGGTAGATCATGACCTGCAGGGGCAGGAATGCCCCGACCATCAGCAGGGCGAAGAGCAGCTGGGCACCGCGTGCGCGCCAGCAGGCCAGGACGTAACCGTTCAGAGCCCCGAGCGCAATCGCAATCAGCGTGCTGGGCACCACGATCAGCACCGAGTTCCAGAATCCGGCGCTCACGCCCTCACAGGCCACGCCCGTGCAGGCACCGCTCCAGGCCGCGCGCCACGCCGCCAGCGTGGGCTGCGGGGGCCACGACAGCAGTCCGCCCTGCCTGATCTCGTCCATGCTCTTGAGCGAGGTGAGCCCCATCACGTACAGCGGCAGAAGGAAGCACAGCGCCGCCGAAACGAGGAGCGCGAGCAGTCCCAGACGCCCCGGATCGGCATACCAGCGTGGCCGGTGCCGCCGGCCGGCGGCGCGCGCGACTGTCGGGGCCGCTATGCTCATGCGCGCAGCCGGGCCGCGCGAGCGCGCGCATAAAAGAGCGGTGCCAGCACGGCCACGGCGGTGAGCACCAGCACCGTTGCTCCGGCGGAGGCCAGCGCAATGTTGGCGCGGCCGAAGAGGTGATCCATGATGAACTTCGCGGGCACTTCGCTCGCCGTACCCGGGCCGCCCTGCGTCATCGCGACCACCGCGTCGTACAGCTTTGCCACCGCCGTCAGCAGCAGCAGGGCCGCGGTGGCGAAGGGCGCGGCCAGCATGGGCACGATCACCGACATGTAGAGGCGCCAGGCCGGTATGCCATCCAGGCGCGCCGCAGACCAGATGTCGGGGTCGATGCCGCGCATGCCGGCCAGCAAAATGGCCATCACGAGTCCCGCGGCCTGCCAGACCGTGGCGATGACGATCGTATAGAGCGCACGATCCTGATCCACGAGCCAGTCAAACTGGAAATGCGGGAATCCCCAGCGGCGCACCGCCTCCTGGATGCCAAACTGCGGATTGAGCAGCCACTGCCAGGCCAGTCCGGTGGCGATGAAGGACATGGCGTAGGGATACAGAAACACCAACCGCAAGGCCCCGGCGGCGCGCACCTCGCGCTCGATCAGCACCGCCAGCACGAATCCAAGCAGCAGGCAGGCGAGCACGAACAGCGCGCCGTAGACACCCAGGTTCGCCAGCGAATGCAGCCAGCGCTCGTTCGCAAACAACCGCCGGTATTGCGCCAGCCCGACGAAATCATGGACGGGAAAGGTGCGTGAACTGCTCAGCGAGATGCGTATCGACCAGAGCGTCGCTCCCAGGTAGCAGAGCAGCGCCGTAAACGCCATCGGCAGCAGGGCCAGGTGTGCGCGGCTCAGGCAGGATTTCATGCGGGGCCGCTGCCTAATCGGCGAGCGCGGCGGCGATGCGCTGCTGCACGCCTTCCACGGCGATATCGCGATTCCAGTACTCGGTCAGCACGTCGGCCATCGCGCCATTCTGGTCCGGCGTCAGATAGGCCTCGTCGTTCCCCACCTGGCGCGAGCGATCCTTCATGATCGCCAGACCCAGCTGCGCGCAGCGATCGAGCTGGGTGGCATCGACGTCGCCGCGGATCGGAATCGAACCCTTGAGCGCGCTGAAGGCCAGTTGCGTGGCGCGGGCGGTTATTGCGCTGGCAAGCAACTGCTGCGCCCGGTAGATCTGCGGATCGTCACTGCGTGGAAAGACGAAGGCATCGCCCTGGATCAGATAGGGAGAGTGCGGACCGAAGCCCGGGATGCAGCCAAAGTCACGGCCCGGCAGCTGCCCGGCGCTGGCGAATTCAGCCTTGACCCAGTCGCCCATGATCTGAAACCCGGCGCGCCCGGTGATCAGCAGCGCCGTGGCGTCATTCCAGTTGCGGCCGGGCGAGCCCGCATCGATGTAGGAGTGCAGCCGCTTGAAGGTCGTCAGGACCTGGCGGAATTCGCGCGAGGCGATGGCGCGCGGATCGCGATCGCGAACCACGCGCAGGTACAGCTCGCGACCGCCGAGATTGGCGAGCACCGCGCGAAACACGATGCTGTCCTGCCAGGACTGGCCGCCGTGCGCCAGCGGAATCAGTCCGGCGGCCCGGAGCTTGTCCAGCGCCATGAACAGCTCGTCGAAATTATGCGGCTCCGCGGCGACGCCTGCCTTGCGCAGCGCCGCCTGTGAATACCAGATCCAGGTCGGCATGTGCAGGCTGACCGGAGCGGCGTAGTAGTGACCGCCCACGCGCACGGAGTTGAGCATCGGCTCGGGCAGTATCGTCTCCCAGTTCTCCCGGTGGGCCACATCATCGAGTGTGATCAGCAGCCCCTGGTCGATGAGATCGCGAAACTGGCGCGAGGTATTGAACAGGGCTGCCGCCGGCGCGTCATTGCCGACGATGCGGCTGATCGCCACAGCGCGCGCCTGCTCGCCGCCGGCGATCGCCGTGTCCACCCACACCCCGCCCGCGGCCCGATAGGCATTGGCCAGCGCCCGCACCGCGGCCGCTTCGCCGCCGGAAGTCCACCAATGGATGACCTCGGCGCGCGGCGCCACCGGAGCGGCAGCGCGCACATCGCTCGCCAGCAGGGTGAGCGCCGTCATCGCGAGCGCTATCGGCAGCGCGGCCGCGCCGCTGAACCGTCGACCGGTCGCAGGCATCCAGATTGCTCCGCTCGTATTGCCCCCAAGGCCCGGCGTGGGTACGCCGCAAATCGCCGCGTGCTGATTATAGGGGGCGCACTAGACTATTCGCTGCTACGGAAAGGCCCGACTGGAAACGTTCCCAGCGGCTCTGGCAATATAGCAGCTGCGAATTTTGAGCGTCAATTTCCATGTCGACCATCAAGGATGTGGCACGCCTCGCGGGAGTCGGCCTGGGTACGGCCTCGCGCGTCGTCAGCGGCAGGGGATCGGTCGCGCCGGCAACGGCGAAACGCGTGCGCCGGGCGATTGAGCAGCTCAACTTCCGGCCCTCACACGCCGCGCGCTCCCTGCTCTCGGGCTCGACCCAGATGATCGGCGTGTACATCCCGATACTCAAGGGCACCTTCTACACCCCGATCCTGCAGACCATCGACGCCGAACTGCGCGCGGGTGCGCGCCACATGGTGGTGGCGTTCGGCCATGGCTCGGCCGACGAGCGGCGCCAGGCCATCGAGGGTGCACAGTTCCTGATCAACCGCGATTGCGACGGGCTGATCGTGCTGAGCAATGACCTCCTCGAGAAGGACGTCGTGGCGCTGGGGCGCGAACAGCCAAACATCGTCGTGCTCAATCGGGTGTTTGAGAGCATCCGGGAGCAATGCTTTACCGCTGATCACGTGCAGGGCGGCGTCGTGGCCGCGCAGGCGCTGCTCCAGCATCGGCATCGCGAGTTCGCGGTCATCGGCGGCCCGGCCACCTCCCCCGACAACGTGTCGCGACTCCAGGGCTTCAGGAACGAACTGGTCCGCCATGGGATCGACCTGCAGACGGTACGGACCAGCGAAAGCGATTTCTCGCCCGAGGGCGGCTGGGTCTCCGCGAAAGCGCTCGTGGCCTCGGGGCATCGCTTCACCGCCTTGTTCTGTGCCAACGATGAAATGGCGGTCGGTGTGCTGTCCTATTTTCAGCAGGCCGGCCTGGCCGTACCGCAGGAGGTCTCGGTGCTGGGGTATGACGACACCCAGAGTGCCGAGTTTTCAGCGCCCCGCCTCACCTCGGTCCATATCCCGATGCGTGAAATCACCGTCAGTGGCCTGAACTGCCTGCTTAATCGCTGCTATGACTCCCTCCTGCCCGTGCAGCGGGAGTTCCCGATCAACGTGACCTGGCGCGCTTCCGTGGCCGTGGCCGCTCAGCCGGGATCCGCTGCCGGCCTCGCCCGGGGTTGAGCCCTGGCCGCCCCGACCCTGGTCCGCCCGCTCGCCGGCTGGCTGGCGGTGGAAACCTTTCCAGCGTTGCGGTAACTTAACTGCAGATGAGTTCCCATCCAGCAGCGACCGGCGCCACCTTGACCCCAGCAACGCTGCAGGAGCCGCGCCGCGCCGAATTTCCCGCCGATTTCCGCTGGGGTTGCTCGACGTCCGCCTACCAGATCGAGGGCGCCACCAACCTCGACGGCCGGGCCGAATCCATCTGGGACCGCTTCTGCAGCGGGAACGGAAATATCCGCGACGGGTCGAGCGGCGCCGTGGCCTGCGATCACTATCATCGCTGGCCGGAGGACCTGGATCTCGCGGCGCAGCTGGGACTGGGCGCTTACCGGTTCTCGATCGCCTGGCCGCGCGTGCTGCCGGCCGGCCTGTCCGGTCCTCCGAACACCAAGGGACTCGATTTCTACTCGCGGCTGATCGACGGCATGCTGGCGCGCGGCCTTGAACCCTGGGCCACCCTTTACCATTGGGATCTGCCACAGCGCCTGCAGGATCAGGGCGGCTGGACGCGGCGCGACACCGTGGCCGAGTTCGCTGAATACACGGACGTCGTCAGCCGGCGGCTGGGTGACCGGGTGCGCCACTGGATCACGCACAATGAGCCCTGGTGCAGCGCCTTTATCGGCTGCTACGAAGGCCTGCACGCGCCCGGACTGCGTGACTGGCGCGCGGCGCTCCAGACCTGCCACCATCTGCTGCTCTCGCACGGCCGTGCGGTTCAGGTGCTGCGCGCCAACTGTAGCAATGCGCGCGTCGGCATCGCCCTGAGCCTCCATCCGCACACCAGTGCAAGCCGGTCCGCCGCGGACATCGCTGCCACGCGCCGCTATGACGGCCTGCGCAACCGCTGGTTCCTCGATCCGCTGTATGGGCGCGGCTACCCGGCCGATACCTGGGCGCTGTGCGGCGCCGACGCACCGCAGGTCGCGCCGGGTGATCTGGATACCATTGCCGCGGCGACGGACTTCCTGGGCGTGAACTACTATTTTCCCGAAACGGTCGCGCATGCGCCCCAGGATGGCCCGCTGGCGGCGCGCGTGGTGGAGACACCAGGCGTGGAGCGTACCGATCTGGGCTGGGAGGTGTCCCCGGATGGCCTGCTGGTACTGCTCGAGCGCCTGAATCACGAATACGGAGCACGCGAGATCTACATCACGGAAAACGGCAGCAGCTACGAGGATCACCCCGCCCCCGATGGCTCGGTCACCGACGCGCAGCGCTGCCGCTACCTGCAGCACCACGTGCTGGCGGTGCGCGAAGCCATCGCGCGCGGCCTGCCCGTGAAGGGCTATTTCGCCTGGACGCTCATGGATAATTTCGAATGGGCCGAAGGCTACACGCGCCGCTTCGGACTGGTGCACGTCGATTTTGCCACGCAGCGGCGGCAGCTCAAGCACAGTGGCGTGTGGTATCGGGATTTCCTGCGGAGTTAACCATGAGCAAGGCCGGCGTAATTCTCAGACTCGGCGCTGCTGGCGCCTGTGCGGGCGTTCTTGCCCTGTTCGCGCCTGCGGCGCCCGCGGCGGCAGCGGCCCCGGCGGCGACGGCGGCGACGGCGTCAGAACCGGCCGTGCACCTGTCGCTGTGGCCGGTGGCTCGCAGCCGCGGTCTCGTGGATGCGCCCACCGAAGCGCGCATCGGCGAATTGCTGGCACGCATGAGTCTGGAGGAGAAAGTCGGCCAGATCATCCAGACCGACATCGGGGCGATTACACCCGCCGATCTGCGGCGCTATCCGCTGGGTTCGATCCTTGCGGGCGGAAACTCAGGGCCGGGCGGCAATGATCGGGCGCCGGCCGAGGACTGGGTGCGCCTGGCGCGCGAGTTTCACGCCGTGTCGCTCGAAGCGCGGGCCGGTCACGAACCGATTCCCCTGTTGTTCGGTATCGACGCCGTGCACGGGCACAACAACATCGTCGGCGCGGTCCTGTATCCGCACAATATCGGCCTGGGCGCGGCGCACGACCCGGGTCTCGTACGGCGGATCGGTGCCGCCACCGCCGAGGAAGTGGCGGCCACGGGCATCGACTGGACCTTCGCCCCGACGCTGGCCGTGCCGCAGGACGTACGCTGGGGCCGCAGCTACGAGGGCTACAGCCAGGATCCGGCGCTCGTGCGTGAGTACGCCGGAGCGGCTGTGGAGGGGCTCCAGGGCCCGGCCGATCTCGCCGGTAAGCTGCAGGCCGGGCGAGTCGCGGCCACGGCCAAGCATTTCCTCGGCGACGGCGGCACGGCCGGGGGGCTCGATCAGGGCGACAACCCGGCGACCGAGCAGGAGCTAATCCGGCTCCACGCCCAGGGCTATGTCGGCGCGATCGATGCCGGCGTGCTGACGGTAATGGCCTCCTATTCGAGCTGGCAGGGCCGCAAGATGCACGGCAACCGCTCCCTGCTGACCGATGTGCTGAAGGGCCGCATGGGCTTTGCAGGCTTCGTGATCGGCGACTGGGGCGGCCACGGACAGCTACCGGGCTGCACGGCCGCTCATTGCCCCGCAGCGATCAACGCGGGGCTCGACATGTACATGGCTCCCGACCATTGGCAGGCCCTCTACGAGAACACGCTCAATGACGTGCGCACGGGGACCATTCCTGCGGCGCGGCTCGATGACGCCGTGCGCCGGATCCTGCGCGTGAAATTCCGGCTGGGGCTGTTCGAGGCGGCGCGGCCCTACGAGGGGCGCCTGGAGCTGCTCCATTCCGCCGCGCATCGCGAGCTGGCACGCGAGGCGGTGCGAAAATCCCTGGTGCTGCTCCAGAACCGCGGCGCGCTGCCGGTCCGCGCCTCGGCGCGGGTGATGGTCAGCGGTTCAGGCGCGGAGAATATTCCGATGCTCTGCGGGGGCTGGTCGGTCACGTGGCAGGGGAGCGATACCACCAACGCCGATTTCCCCGGCGCACAGTCGGTCAGAGCTGCTATCGGCCGGGCGCTCGACGCCGGCGGCGGCCGCCTGGTCGATGGCTCCGACCTGCTCGGAGCCAACCGGCCCGACGTGGCGATCGTCGTGTACGGCGAACAGCCGTACGCGGAGATGTTTGGCGACGTGCAGTCCGCGATCTACAACTCCGGTCAGCCCCTGAGGCAGTTGCGAGAGCTGCAGCGAGCCGGAATTCCGACCGTCAGTGTCTTTGTCTCGGGCCGGCCCCTGTGGGTACGGCCGGAGATCGAGGCCAGCAATGCCTTCGTGGCCGCCTGGCTCCCTGGCACCGAGGCCGAGGGTATCGCCGATGTGCTGATCGGCGATGCGGCCGGCAAGCCACGCTACGATTTCAGCGGCCGGCTGTCATTCCGGTGGCCCAACGGGCCGGAGGTGACGGACCCGAACAGGGCCGGCAGTCACGCGCACACCTGGCCGGTGGGATACGGACTGAGCTACGCGCACCGGCCCTAGGCGGGCGCGGCCGGGCCGCTCAGTCGACCCAGACCCGTGCGTTGCGGAACAGGCGCATCCAGCCGCTGTCCTCGCCCGCGTCGTGCGGGTACCAGGAATTCTGCACGCTGCGGAAGACGCGCTCGGGATGCGGCATCACGATGGTCACGCGTCCGTCCGGCGTGGTGAGGGCGGCAATGCCCGCGGGGCTCCCGTTCGGGTTGGCCGGATAGAGGCGCGCGGCGTTGCCGCGGCCGTCGCTGTGCCGCAGGGCCAGCAGGTGCTGCCGGGCACAGGACTGCTGATCGGCATCGCTCGCGAATACCGCGCGTCCTTCGCCGTGCGACACGGCGATCGGCAGCACCGAACCGTGCATGCCGGTGAACAGCACCGACGGGGAATCGAGGATTTCGACGAGGCTCAGCCGTGCCTCAAACTGCTCGCTCCGGTTGCGCAGGAACCGCGGCCAGGCCTGGGCACCGGGAATCAGCTCGCGCAGCAGCGCCAGCATCTGGCAGCCATTGCATACCCCGAGCGTGAAGGTGTCGGTGCGTCCGAAGAATTCGGCGAAGGCCAACCGGGTCGGTTCGTTCAGCAGGATCGATTGCGCCCAGCCGCCCCCGGCTCCGAGCACGTCACCATAGGAAAAGCCGCCGCAGGCGATCAGGCCGCGAAACCCGCTGAGGGCCTGGCGTCCGCTCAGCACATCGCTCATGTGCACGTCGTGCGGCTCGAAGCCGGCGCGAGCCAGTACTGCGGCCATCTCCACCTGGCTGTTCACGCCCTGCTCGCGCAGCACCGCGATCGCCGGACGCGCGCCGCGGGCAATGTAGGGTGCCGCGAGATCCTGCTGCGGGTCGAAACTCAGCTGCCAGCGCAGGCCCGGCGCGGCGCTGTCGAGCGCAGCGGCGTTCTCCTCGTCGGCACAATCCGGGTCGTCGCGCAGCCGGCGCATCTGCCACGAGGTTTCGGACCACGCCCGGCGCAGCTCCACCCAGGGTTCATCGAGCGTCTCCTCCCCCACGGTGACGCGCAGCCGCAGCTCGGCGAGCGGACGCCCGATCGCGCGGCTGCAATCGAGCAGATCCTGGGCCGCCAGTTCCTGCCATACCGCGCGCAGCTCCGATGTCGCCACCTGCAGCACCGCACCGCACTCCTCGCTGAACAGCTGCGCGAGGGCCGAACCGCGCTGCGGATCGAGCGTAATCTCGAGGCCGCAGTGACTCGCGAAGGCCATCTCAGCGAGCGTCACGACGAGCCCGCCGTCGGCGCGATCGTGGTAGGCCAGCACCTGCGAACGGGCGCGCAGGGCGGTGAGCGCGGCGGCAAACCGGCGCAACAGCGCGGCACTGTTCATGTCCGCGGGCAGCCCGCCCTGCGCGTTGTACACCTGCGCCAGCGCCGAAGCGCCCAGATGATTGCGCCCCTCCCCCAGATCGATGAGCAGCAGGGTGGTCGGACCGGCATCCAGGCGCAGCAGCGGGGTCAGCGTGCGCCGCACATCAGCAACCGGCGCGAAAGCAGAAACCACCAGCGAGAGCGGCGCCACCACGGCGCGCTCCTCCTCGCCTTCGCGCCACAGCGTCTTCATCGACAGCGAATCCTTGCCCACGGGAATGGCGAGGCCGAGTTCGGGGCAGAACTCCTCGCCGACGGCGCGTACCGCGGCATACAGCGCGGCATCCTCTCCGGGCTCGCCACAGGCCGCCATCCAGTTGGCCGACAGGCGGATGTCGCCCAGCGTGGCAACGTCAGCGGCCAGCAGATTCGTCACCGCTTCGGCCACCGCCAGGCGCGCCGAGGCGGCGGCATTGAGCAGGGCCACGGGCGCGCGCTCGCCGATAGCCATCGCCTCGCCGCCGTGGTGCTGGTAGTCGCAGATCGTGACGCCCGCATCGGCGACCGGCACCTGCCAGGGTCCGACGAAGGGATCGCGGCTGACGAGGCCCCCTACGGTGCGATCGCCGATGGTCACGAGAAAAGTCTTGTCCGCAACGGCCGGCAGGCGCAGTACCCGGTATACGGCCTCGCGCAGATTGACCTGCGCGAACTCCTCGCCCATCGCAACCGGGGCCGGCAGGCTGGCGACCTCGCGGCGCATGCGCGGCGGCTTGCCCAGCAGCACTTCGATCGGCATGTGCACCGGGTCGCCGCCCAGGAGCGGGTCACTGACGATCAGTACGCCATCGGCGGTCGTGACTCCGATGACGGCATAGGGGCAGCGTTCGCGCTGCGCCAGGCGCGCGAAGTCGGCGAGCGCCTCGGGCCGGATCGCCAGCAGGTAGCGCTCCTGCGCCTCATTGCACCAGATTTCCAGCGGCGACATGCCGCTCTCGGCGCTCGGCACGTCGCGCAGGTTGATGCGTGCGCCGCGTGCGCTGTGCGCGACCGCCTCGGGCACCGCATTGGCGAGTCCACCCGCGCCGACGTCGTGGATGAGCTCGATCGGATTGGCGGTGCCGAGCGCCCAGCAGGCGTCTATGACCTGCTGCGCCCGCCGCTGCATCTCCGGGTTGCCCCGTTGCACCGAGGCGAAGTCGAGCGCCTCGCTGCTGGCGCCGCTCCCGAGGGAGGAGGCGGCGCCGCCCCCGAGGCCGATCAGCATGCCGGGCCCGCCCAGCACCACCAGCTGGGCGCCCACCGAGACTTCGCCCTTCGCAACGTGCGCACGGCGAATGTTGCCGAGGCCACCGGCCAGCATGATGGGCTTGTGATAACCGCGCGTTCGTCCCGGCGGATCGCCGGGGCAGTGCTGCTCGAAACTGCGGAAATAACCGCAGATGCCCGGCCGGCCGAATTCATTGTTGAACGCGGCGGCACCAATCGGACCCTCCAGCATGATCTCGAGCGCCGAGGCGATGCGCGCAGGCGCACCGATCGTCTGCTCCCACGGCTGCTGATATCCGGGCAGGCGCAGATGGGACACCGAAAATCCCACCAGCCCTGCTTTCGGTTTGGCACCGAGGCCGGTGGCCCCCTCGTCGCGAATTTCTCCGCCCGCGCCGGTGGCGGCCCCGGGAAACGGAGCGATGGCCGTCGGGTGATTGTGCGTCTCGACCTTGATGACAAGGTCGATCGGCTCATCATGCCCGGCGTACACATGAGTGTGCGGGTCGGCAAAATAGCGCGTGCCGCCGGGTCCCTGCAGCACGGCGGCGTTGTCACTATAGGCCGACAGGATCCCCTGCGGCGCACGCGCGTGGGTGTTGCGGATCATGGCGAACAGCGTCTTTTCCTGCGCGACGCCGTCGACGACGAATTCCGCATTGAAGATCTTGTGGCGGCAGTGTTCCGAATTCGCCTGCGCAAACATCATGAGTTCAACGTCGGTGGGATCCCGGCCCAGGCGCCCGAACGACTCCAGCAGGTAATCGATCTCGTCGGCAGCCAGGGCGAGCGACAGCTTGTCGTTCGCGGCAACCAGCGCGGCGCGGCCACCGGCCAGTGCCACGCGCGTGAGCGGGCGGGGCGCCGCGCCGCCGAACAGGGCCGCGGCAATTTCACCTGCCGGCACGATCGCCTCGGTCATGCGATCGTGCAGCAGCGCCCCGAGGGTGGCGAGCGGCACGCCGGGCACACCCTCGATGCGATACTGGACGCCGCGCTCGATGCGCCGGACGAAATCCAGCCCGCAGACATGGGCAATATCGGTGGCCTTGCTCGACCAGGGCGAGATCGTGCCGGGCCGAGGCACCACCAGGAGCGAGTGTTCCGCGTCGAAGGGCGCCAATTTGGCATCGAGCCCCAGCAGCCCCGCCAGCCGCATGCGCTGCGCGCCGTCCGGAGCCGCGGGGCAATCGATGAAATACAGGTAGCGCGCGTGCACCGCGACCAGGGCGCTGTCCACGGCGCGCAGCCGTTCGAGCTGGCGCGCGCGCCTGAATGCCGAACCGACCGGCGCCCCGGGCAGTATCAGCACCGCTTACTTCTTCGGACCGGCATCGCCGACCGGTGGCGTAAACATCGGCGCTGGAAACGCCGTGACGTTACTCCCCTCGAGCGCCACGATCTTGCTGACGCCCTGCTTGCGCACCTCATCGATGCGCAGTACCGCCTGCACCGGCAGAAAACTGCGCTTCACCCCTTCAAACTCGCTCTTGACCCGTTCCTCGCCGGGGTCCAGAACAACGCCCGTGCGTTCACCGAACACCAGCTCCTCGATCTCGACGAATCCGAGCAGTCCTCCGTGGCTGACCTTGCGCGCGTAGACCTCGTAAACCTTGCCCTGGTTCACGAACATAATCCTGAAGATGTGACTGGATGCCATCTGTATTATGCGGGCGAGACCCATCTGGCCCCGCTCGCCTATTATATTCGGTCAACAACCCTTATGCCCGCGCTCCGGACTCGCGTTTCAGGAAGAGGAATCGGTCGATGGCGTTGCGACTGACGATTATCAGCGAGCAGGCCGCCGAACTGGGCGCGCAGGCCAGCGTCGTCATCGACAAGGGAGGCGGCACGATCGGCAGAGCCGGCGATAACCTCTGGGTGCTGCCGGACCGGCTGCGCTACATCTCCTCGCACCATGCCCGCATCAGCTATCGCAACGGTGGCTACATCGTCGAGGACACGAGCACCAACGGCTTGTTCCTGAATGATGAAGACGAGCCGGTCGGGCGGCTCGGGCCACAGCCCCTGCGCCCAGGGGACCGGCTGCGGCTCGGTGCCTACATGATTGCCGTGCGCGACAATGAGGCGGCGACGGCCGAGACCAGTGCCATCGTCAGTTACCGGGCCTCCGAGGGCGGCAGCGACCCCAAGGCTCTCCAGGGAGACATCGGCGTCAATCTCAATATCAGCGAACTGCTGCTGACCGACCCGAGTGCGAGTGCGGCGCGGCGCGCCTTCGACCCCTGGGGCAATCCCGTGGGCGATTCCGCGGTACGGCAGTTCGATAGCGCGCAGCGCGAGACACTGCGCAGCGCCCGCCCACCGCCGCCAGCGCCGACGCCACCCCCCGCGCCAGCGCCGCGGCCGAGCAACCTCAGCGCTGCCAGTCCCGCCGGTCCGGCGGCGCTCGAAGCCTTCTGTCGAGGTGCCGGGCTGTCGGGCCGCCCACTCCCGCCGGACGGCCAGGATCGCCTGCTGGGCCTCGCCGGACTGCTGCTGCGCGAAGCGCTGGTGGGCATCAAGGGACTGGCGGGCACGCAGCGCGAAATCCGCCAGGGCGCGGGCCTTTCCGCCAGCGCGGACGACCCTGAGCGCGTGGCCCTGCAGAATCTGCCGATCGAAGAGCTGCTGGTCCGATTGCTATTCAATCACGATCAGCAGCAGCTCGATGCCGTGCAGTGGATGCGCGAACTGTTCGCCCTGGCCAGCCGTCACGACGCCGCCCTGATGCGGGCGCTGCGCCCGGCGCTCACCGAATTCACGCAGCGGCTCGACCCCGCTGCGCTCAGTCCCGGCAGAGCCGGCGACGAACGCTTCCGCAGCATCACCGAGATGCCTGAAGGACGCCTGCCCCACCTGTTCGGGGAGGCGCTGGCCCGCCATTTCAATGCCGAAATCGTCGGACCCGGAGAGGACTGAAGCGCCGCCGCGCGCCCAGGGTGCGCCTCAGTATTCCCTGATCGCGTCCCGCAAAATGGCGGCGATCTGGTCGATTTCGGCGCGCGTGGCGATGAGCGCCGGCGCCACGATGGCCACGTCGCCGGTGGCCTTCACGTGCAGGCCGCGATCAAACAGCTTGGCCTGCAGATCGCTGCCACGCAGGCCTGGCGCCTTGCCGGGCTTCAATTCAACGCCGGCCAGCATGCCGAAGCCGCGCACGTCGCCCACCGCCGCGAGGTCCTGCAGGCTGAACATGGCGTCCTGGAAGTACGGCGCCAGCTCCCGGCCCCTGGCAAACAGCCGCTCGGTCTCGTAGATCTTCAGCGTGGCGAGGCCGGCGGCGCAGGCCGCCGGATGGGCCGAGAAGGTGTAGCCATGGAAGAATTCCGTCGCGCCGTCCGGCGCCGCCTCGACGATGGTGCGATAGATGCTATCGCGCACCGCAACAGCACCCAGCGGCTGGGCGCCATTGGTGAGCGCCTTGGCCATCGTGATGATGTCCGGCGTCACCCCGAACGAACCGGCCGCAAACGCCTCACCAGTCCGGCCGAATCCGCAGATCACCTCATCGAAGACCAGCAGGATGCCGTAGCGATCGCAGATTTCCCGCAGCCTCTGGAGATAGCCGCGCGGCGGCACGATCACGCCGGTCGAGCCGGCAATGGGCTCGACGAAGACCGCGGCGATGCGCTGTTCGCCCACGAGCTGCACGAAGCGCAACAGATCGTCCGCGAGCTCCACGCCGCGCTCACCCATGCCGCGCGTCAGGCGATTCTCCGGCAGCAGCGTGTGACGCAGATGCAGCACGCCTGGCATCACGGCACCAAACGCCTCGCGATTCTTGATCATCCCGGACAGGGCCGTGCCGCCCATGTTGACCCCGTGATAGGCGCGCTCCCGCGAGACCAGGTAGGTACGCTGTGCTTCCCGCCGCGCCATGTGGTATGCGAATGCGATCTTGATCGCCGTATCGACTGATTCGGATCCGGAATTGCAGAAAAAAATGTGGTCGAGCTGCGGCGGCGTCAGCTCCGCCACCGCATTGGCAAGGTCGAAGGCACCGGGGTGGCTGCGCATGAAGGACGGCGTGTAGTCGAGCGTGTGCAGCTGCTCGGCCACCGCCGCGGCGATTTCCGGGCGGCAGTGGCCGGCGGCGGTGGTGAACAGCCCGGAGCTCCCGTCCAGGACCTTGCGGCCGTGCTGACTCCAGTAATACATGCCGCTCGCCTTGACGAACAGCCGCGGCTCGCGCTTGAAATCCCGGTTGTTCGTGAAGGGCAGCCAATGCCGCTCCAGCGCCTGCGGTGTCAGTTCCATATCGCTCCCCGTCCCTTCATCCGAATGTAGAGCCAATATCGGCCGCGGCCGCCTGCAGCCGCGGCACGAACTCGATGGCGCGCATCAGCGGCAGGCGTGCGGTCGCGCCCTGCACCGCCACGGCCGCGACAATTTCCCCGTGCCGGTCGCGCACCGGTACAGCCACGCAGGCGACGCCGAGGACATATTCCTCGTTGTCGACCGCGTAACCGGCGCTGACGATACGATCCAGCTCCGAGCCGAGCACCTGGCGGTCCGTGATGGTGCGCAGGGTGTAGCGCTCGAGCGCCATGATCTCGAGCAGACGTTGCCGGTCGGTGACCGGCAGATGAGCCAGCAGCAGCTTGCCGCTCGCACAGCAATGCGGCGGCATACTGGCGCTGCCGACCGGAATCTGCAGGCGCAGGGGCCAGTTCGCCTCGATGCGATCCAGATAGATGAGCGCGCCCTTGTAAAGCATGGCCAGGTTGCAGCTCTCCTGTATATCGCTGACGACGCGGCGCAGCACCATGCGCCGCTCGGTCGCCGCCGCGTCGTTGCGCAGCACCTCGAGCCCGAAGCGGGAGAGACGATCGCCGATCATGTAGGCGCGGCCGCCCGGCTCGCGGCTCAGGAACCCCGCGTCCTCGAACAGCGCGAGCGTGCGATGCAGGGTCGGCTTGGGCAGCTCGGTGGCCTGCATCAGCTCCGACAAGGTGACCGCGCGAGCCGCCCGCACCAGGACCTCGAGCACGCCCAAAGCCTTCAGCGTCGAGGAAGTCTCGTGGGCGACTTCACGGGGCGCGCCTGCCAGGGACAGGTTGGCTGTTTTCATGACGCTCCGGCGAGGGGCAAGTTATTCCGATAATCGGTACAAAACATCGCGAATATAAAGATTAATTTGCCATAGGTGGCTCTGGAAGCCTATTCTATCCATTAATAAGACCTTTTGTCTCTATTAATGGTACAAATGAGAGAGGCCAGCCCGCCGTGAATCCAGCACCGCAGAAAATGGGCCCTTCGGAGGCCCTGGTCGAGGTACTCGCCGCCAACGGCGTCAAGCACGTCTTCGGGATCGTCGGCTCGGCCTTCATGGACGCGCTCGATATCTTTCCGGCCGCCGGAATCCAGTTCGTGCCGGTCGCGCACGAGCAGGGCGCCATTCACATGGCCGACGGTTACGCCCGGGCCTCGGGCAGGCATGGCGTCTGCATCGCCCAGAACGGACCGGGTGTCACCAATTTCGTAACCGGGGTGGCAGCCGCCTACTGGGCTCATTCGCCGGTCGTGTTCATCACTCCCGAAACGGGCTCGATGTCCATGGGCCTCGGTGGCTTTCAGGAAACCGAGCAGCTGCCCATCTTTTCGAAGATCACCCGGTACCAGGGCCACGTCAACAATCCCAGGCGGATGGCGGAAATCGCGGCGCGCTGCTTCGATCGGGCCATGCTCGAGCTGGGGCCGACGCAGCTCAACATTCCGCGCGACTTTTTCTACGGCGAGATCGAGGCCACCATTCCGGCGCCGATGCGCTTCGCCGTCGGCCCCGGCGACGCCGCGGCGCTCGACGCGGCGGCCACAACCCTCGCCGGCGCGCGCTTTCCGGTAATCCTGGCCGGTGGCGGCGTCATCGTCTCGGGCGCCGGCACGGCGGCGGTCGCGCTCGCCGAAGCGCTGGGCGCGCCGGTGTGCAACAGCTATCTGCACAACGACTCCTTCCCCGCCTCGCACCCCCTCGCCGTCGGGCCGCTGGGTTACCAGGGTTCCAAGGCCGCGATGAAGCTCATCGCGCAGGCCGACGTGGTACTCGCCCTGGGCACGCGCCTCGGTCCCTTCGGCACCCTGCCGCAGCACGGGCTCGACTACTGGCCCAAGCAGGCGCAGATCATCCAGGTGGACTGCGATCCGCGCGTGCTGGGTCTGGTCAAGCCCATTTCCACCGGCATCCACGCGGACGCCCGTGCGGCCGCGCTGGCCCTGCTGGAGCGGCTCAAGGGTCGCCCGCTCGCCAGTGCGGCCAATCGAGCCGAGCGCACCGCCCGGATCAATGCCGAGAAGCAGGCCTGGGAGAACGAACTGACCGCCTGGACGCACGAGCGGGATCCCTATTCGCTCGAAGTCGCCAGCAGTTCAAAGTACCTGCATCCGCGCCAGGTGCTGCGGGCGCTCGAGCAGGCCATGCCGGCCCACGCCATGGTTTCGACCGATATTGGCAACATCTGCTCGGTCGCCAATTCCTACCTGCGCTTCGAGGCACCGCGCTCAATGTTTGCGGCCATGAGTTTCGGCAACTGCGGTTATGCCTTTCCCGTGATCTGTGGCGCGAAGATCGCCAGCCCTGATCGGCCCGCATTCGCCTACGTCGGCGACGGCGCCTGGGGCATCAGCTTCAACGAAATGCTCACCTGCGTGCGCGAGGGCATCGGCGTTACGGTCCTGGTGTTCAACAATGGCCAGTGGGGTGCGGAGAAGAAGAACCACGTTGATTTTTATTCGCGGCGTTACCAGGGCGTCAATCTCGAGAATCCCAGCTGGGCCGGCGTGGCGCGCGCTTTTGGCTGCGACGGGGTCACCATAGACCGGCTCGCCGACGTGGGCCCCGCCCTGCAGGCGGCGGCGCGTGCCCAGGGCGAAGGTCGTACCACCATTGTGGAGATCATGGTCACCCAGGAGCTGGGCGACCCGTTCCGCCGTGATGCCCTGTCGAAGCCGGTCCGGTCGCTGGAAAAATACCGGGCTTTCGCCTGAGTCGCCCGACGCCGTGAGCGACGATGCACCCATGAACCAGGCTCCCCTGCTGCGCAAGTCGCTGCAGCGGCGGCACATGCAGATGATCGCGCTCGGCGGCGTGATCGGGGCCGGCCTGTTTGTCGGCAGTGGCGTGGTCATCGGGTCGGCCGGCCCGGCAGCGATCATTTCCTTCGCGCTCACGGGCATGCTGGTCGTGCTGGTCATGCGGATGCTCGCGGAGATGGCGGTGGCCTGCCCGGTGCTGGGGGGCTTCTACGAATACAGCCGCCTCGCGCTCGGAGAACTGGCCGCGTTCCTGACCGGCTGGATGTACTGGTACTTCTGGATCATCGTGGTGGCGCTCGAGGCCGTGGCCGGCGCCCGATTGCTCGGTCAGTGGTGGCCCGCAGTGCATCCCTGGGAGTTCACCCTGGGGCTCACGGCGCTGTTTACGGTCGTGAATCTGCTGTCCGTGCGCTCTTACGGCGAGGCGGAATTCTGGTTCGCGTCGATCAAGGTGGTGGCCATCGTCCTGTTTCTGTGCGCCGGCGCGATGTACATCACGGGTCTGTGGCCCGGCAGCACGGGCGGCGTGGCCCACCTCACGGTCCACGGCGGCTTCATGCCGAAGGGCATCGTGCCGGTGCTCACGGGTGCGGTGGCGGCCACCGGATTTTACTTCGGTACGGAAATCATCGCCGTGGCGGCGGCCGAATCCGCCGAACCCGAAAAATCCGTGGCCGCGGCGATGCAGTCGGTGATCTGGCGCGTGCTGATTTTCTACGTGGGCTCCATCTTCCTGGTGGTCGCCATCGTGCCGTGGAACGACGCGGTGAGCATGCAGCGCCCCTACGTCAGCGTCCTGCAGGCATTGCAGGTGCCGGGTGCCACCCTGGTCATGAGCGCCATCATCCTGACGGCCGTGCTGTCAGCCCTGAATTCCGGGCTGTTCGCCTCCTCGCGGATGCTGATGGCATTAGCCGTCAACGGCGATGCGCCGCGGCTCTTTGCCCGTCTGGACGCGCGCGGCGTACCGGTGGCGGCGATTCTCGCTGGAACTGCGTTCGCCTATTCCGCCGTGGTGATGAGCTATGTATCGCCGGACAAGGTCTTTGCCTTCCTGGTCAACTCCTACGGCACCGTGGCCATCTTCGTGTACGTGCTGATTGCCGCCTCCGAGTTGAAATTGCGCCGGCACCTGGAAGCGCAGATGCCGGAGCGGCTGCGCATCCGCATGTGGGGCTTCCCGCAGCTCACGATCATCGCCATTGTGCTGATGCTGGCGATCGTGGCAGCGATGGCCTTCATACCCGAGCAGCGCGCACCGCTGGTCTTTGGCCTCGTCAGCGTGGCCGTCATGCTCGCCGGATACGGCGCGCGCAATCTGCTGCGCGCGGGCGGCGATCGATCCAAACGGGCTCGATGAAATTCACCGTGGCCAACGCAGGCACCGGGTTCGGCGTCAATCAGCTGACCGGCGTCCTCGGGGCTGTGGCCATCGCCGTCCTGGCCATGGCGGCTTCCAGCCTGCTCGGGCAGGCCGTTTTTCACGTGCGGCACTCGCCGGTGAGCCCCGTGATGCTGGCGGTGGTCTGCGGTGTGGCGCTCGGACAGCTGCCCGCGGTGGCGTCCCGGGTACGCTCCGGCGCCTGCTTTGCTTCCTGCCAGATTCTGCAGCTCGGGATCGTGCTGGTCGGCCTGAAACTGTCCTTCGCGAGCACGCTGCTCATCGCCGGCCGGGCCCTGCCGGTCGTGGCCGCCTGCCTGCTGGTGTCCGCGCTGGCATCGCTCCTGCTGGCCCGCGCCCTCGGACTGCGGCGCGAATTCGGCCTGCTGATCGCGATCGGCACCAGCGTGTGCGGGTGCACGGCGGTGCTCGCGAGTAGCCCGCTGCTGTGCGTGCGCAAGGAGGAGATGGGATATGCCATCAGCTGTGTCGTGATCATGGGACTGACGGGCATGCTCCTGTATCCGTGGCTGGCGCACGCCAGCTTCGCTGCCGATCCGATCGCCGCCGGCATTTTCCTGGGCACTTCGATTCACGATACCTCGCAGGTCATGGGCGCCGCCCTGCTGTATTCGCAGACCTTCGTGGCGCCCCCGGCCCTCGCAGCGGCCACGGTGGCCAAGCTGCTGCGCAACCTGACGCTCGTGGTACTGCTGCCGACGCTCGCGATCCGCAACGCACGCCGGGATTGTGAGTTAAAGACCGACGAGCAGACCGGAAAGAGCGGGTGGCGGACGCAGCTCCACCTGCTTCGATCGGCGATCCCGCCGTTCGTGCTGCTGTTCATCCTGCTGGTCGCAACCCGCAACCTGGGCGATGCCGCTGTGGCCACGGGCACGATTCCCGGCGCGCTGTGGGCGCAGTTGGGTGACGCCGCGGCCCACGTATCGGAGTACGCCCTGACGATCGGCATGGCCGGCGTGGGCCTGACCCTGTCCGTCACTGAACTGCCCCGCCTGGGCCTGCGCCCCTTTGGCGTCGCCGCCGGAGCTGCGCTGGTCGTGGTGTGCGCGAGCTGGCTCCTCACCTCGGCCTGGCGACCCTAGACTCGTGCTGCTGCTCGTCTTCAACGCCGGCAGCTCCTCGCTGAAGTTCGACCTGCTGGAGGCCGCGGACAACGCGCCGCCGCGCCGGGTCGCGGCCGGCGCTTTCGTCGATGCCGCCGATGGCTCCGGGCACTTTGAGCTGCGCACGACGGCGGCCCCGGGCAGCTCCGGCGCACGGGTCGGCTCACTGGCCGAGGCGGCGGAGTTCGCGCTGCAGTGGCTGGCCAACCCGGCCATTCACGGCCGCAGCCTGCTCGCCGGCGTCGCCGCCACCGTGCATCGCATCGTTCACGGGGGGGAGCGCTTTCGCGGCACCACCCGGCTGGGCGGCCCTGAATTTGCGGCGCTCGCCGAACTCAGCCCCCTGGCGCCGCTGCACAATCCGCCCGCATTGTCGGTAATCGACACGGTGCGCCGCCGGCTCGATCCGGAGGTCCCGATCGTTGGCGTATTCGACACGGCCTACTACGCCGACCTGCCCGAGGCGGCCCATCGGTATGCCGTGCCCTCGCGCTGGCGAACCGAGTTCGGAGTCCGCCGCTACGGATTCCATGGGTTGGCGCATCGCTATCTGTGCCAGCGGGCGTGCGCGCATCTCAAAGCATCCCCGGCGATGGCGCGCCTGGTCAGTCTGCAGCTGGGCCGGGGATGCTCCGTGACGGCAACGGCGGGAGGCCGCGCGCAGGCCACCAGCATGGGCTTCACGCCGCTCGAGGGACTGGTCATGGGCACCCGCTCGGGGGATATCGATGCCGGCGCCATCCTGCACGTGATGGAGCGCAGCGGCATGAGCGCCGCCGAGATGAACCGCGAGCTTAACCAGAAGAGCGGACTTCTGGGGCTCTCGGGCCGCTCAGCTGACATGCGCGAGCTGCTGGACCGGGAACAGCGCGGGGATGCGGACGCCGCACTGGCCGTCGAAATATTCTGCCGGCGCGCGCGCCACTACCTGGCGGCGTTTATCGCGGAGCTGGGCGGCGTCGACGCCATCGTGTTCGGCGGCGGCATAGGGGAAAATTCAGCGGAAATCCGCCGTCGTATCGTCGGTGGGTTGAAGTGGGCGGGAATTGAACTGGACCTCGATGCCAATAGTGCCTGCACTGGTGCCGAGTCAAACATCGCCGCGCCGCAGAGCCGCTCAGCCATATGCGTGGTGCCCGTCGATGAGGGCAGCGTCATCGCCAGTGAAGCCGTCGCATTGCTGGCGCGTTGACCCGCCACACCTGAAGCTGCGCCAGCAGCCTTCCGTTATTGACTCCGCCCTCCCAGGACGCGGATCCAAGCGTTTCCATTCGTTTCCGCGTCACTGGGGCTAATCGCCGCAGGCTGGAGCCATCGCCCTCCAGGCGGAGGCGTTGGCCATTCACCTGCTGCGATGAGCGTTCGTTATCCCCGCATGCCGCGACCGAAAAAGCGGCATAAACGACCCGGCAAAGTGGTACCCAACGTCTACGCTCCGGCTGGCACGATCCGTGATGCTCAGTTTAGCGGGCGGGCAACGGGAGCCCTGCCGCTGCACCGCCGATGGGTGAAGGAACCTCGCAATGCCGCCTCAACGCGAGAGGACGCCATGGACGCCAATGCTCTTACCACGAGCGCAGAACACGCCATCGCTGTCGTCACGCCTGGCAGTACGCAACGGCTTTACTTCCCCGAAGACAATGGATGACCTGCTCACGAGCGCATGGCAAGAACTCGCAGGCACTCCTGCCGGTCGCGTCGTTGTGCTCACGAGCGGCGCCCCCGCCTGTTTTCTTCGTCACTTTTCCATCAGTTCTCTGCTGCGCTTCGCGTTCCGGTCGCCCGAAGCAGTCGGTTACATTAAGCGCCTGGTCCGAAGCGCGACGGAGACGCCGCTGGCACAGGGGCTGGCGCTCGAAGGGAATCTGTTCCGGAGACTGTGCGACAACGAACCCTCGCCCGCTCGAATGCGATCCTATGGAGGGATAGCCATTACAGGACCGTCACGTTCTATCGCGGTGGAATCGGGCAGCGCGAGTCATGGCTGAGTCCGCCGCGCCATTGCGGGTCATGGAGGAAACGCCGGCGTATTGGCGGATTATCTTCGACTATCCGCCTTTCAACGTTGCAGACGGGACGATGTTCCAGGCCCTGCAAGACCTGCTCGCACGCATGAACGTCGATCCAGGCTTGCGCGTAGTCGTGTTTGAGAGCGCGAACCGTGATTTCTACCTCAGTCACTTCGACTTAAGGGGCCAGTTGGGCAACGTCATGACGGCCGTCGGCCCCTCAGGTCTTCCGGTCCTCGCGGATACGTTTGTCCGTATCAGCCGATCTCCTGTGGTTAGTATCGCCAAGATTCGCGGCTGTGTTCGAGGCGCGTGCAGCGAGTTTGTGCTCGCTTGCGACATGCGGTTTGCGTCGCGCGACTACACGCGCCTCGGTCAACCCGAAGTTGGAGTCGGATTGCATCCCGGGGGCGGTGGAACGGAACGTCTCCCACATTTGGTGGGCCGCGGTCGAGCGCTGGAGATCATCCTCGGGGCAAGCGACTTTGATGGAGACAGCGCGGAACGATACGGGTACGTAAACCGCGCGCTGCCGGATGCGGAACTCGACGTCTTCGTCGACGCACTCGCGCGGCGGATCGCCTCATTCGATCGGCGTGCCGTGTCGGCGGCGAAGACTCTCGTCAATAACGTCTCCCTGCCGTCCGCAGACCGGCTCCTCGATGCACTGACTTCCTTCCAGACCGCTCTCATGTGGACCGAGGCGCAGCAGCGAGTCGGAGCCTTGCTAAAGCTCGGCCTTCAGCAGGATCCAGAATTTGAGCGTACCTGGCCCGCGGTCCTCGGCACGCTTCTTGAGCCTTGATCAGATAGCTCGATCCTCAAGCCCGTCGTTTATGTCCCGCTTTGAGCAGCCTTTTCGATCAGCGCCGCGACTTCTTTGGCGTGTGAGACGTACACGGCGTGGCTGCCCGGCAGCTCGATCGTTGTCGACTTGGCTCTGCTTGTCATGAAGCGCTCGAGGTCCGGGCTGATCATTCGGTCCTGCTTCGCGACTACGGCAAAGCTCGGCTTGTTCGACCAGGCGGCAGCCGTAGCCTTCGCACCAAAGGCTGCCACGGAAATAGGCACTTGAGAGATGGCCATGAAATGGGCAAGTGGCTTAGGCAGATCAGCGGCGAAATCATCAGGAAATGACTCGGGCTTCACCTGCAAGAAGCCTCCACCGACGGGGGCAATGTCGTTGCTCGCCGGAGGCGTCTTGCCATTGAGCTCCCCGGCGCTCTCTCCGACATCGGGCTGGAACGCGGCCACATAGACCAGACTATTCACGGAAGCGTGGACGCCAGCCTCGGTAATGACCATGCCGCCGTAGCTATGGCCCACCAGTACGCATGGACCCGAGCGATCGAGAATGAACTTGGTCGCGGCGACGTCGGCCTCAAAGGTAGTCTCGGGAATCTGAGCAACATAGACGCTGTACCCGTCGCGTTCGAGTATATCCACGACTGCTTTCCATCCCGAACCGTCGGCGAACGCGCCGTGGACCAGGACGATGCTCTTGACGGCCGCCTGCCCGGCAGGCGCGAGAGCGATTCCCAAGGTGGCAGTAAGAGCGAGCGCAGAGATTTTCATGGTGATCCTCGTGAACTGGATATCAGCCAACGATTCGAATAAGGTTGAATGCCGTTGATCGAGCGCGCCCAGCCAGTACTCCATGTGAACATCGCGGAAATCTTGCGGTCACGAACGACGGAGGTCTGCCAGATTGACATCGGAAGAAACCTTTTCCGAATCGGAGTGCGAAGTCGGCCCGGCACTACGCGCTGACGCCATCCTAAAGTTGCCGCCAAAGAGACGGATGTCGTAAAAGCCACCATTTCGGTCGCCGCTGGCGGTCCGAAGAGTCTCAAAGCATTGGAATGCGGGGGAGACAGGATGATCCATCGGATCAAGCTGAGCGGCCCGCATTCCTCCCGCAGGTCTACTACGATGGCGCAGCGAGCTCTCCGCGGAGGTCGCGATCAGATCGACACCAGCGGCCGCGAGGCATTCCGGATTGATTGAGCTGTCTGTCCGTATGTGCGCAGAAAGCTCCTGCGCATGCGCTCTCGCTCCCGGAACCCATTCATGCGCGCGATGGTTTCGACTGGCAGTCGTCCCTGTTCGAGCATGAATCGTGCCGATTCCAGGCGCAGGTTCTCCACGGCCTTCGCGGGGGACATGCCCGTCTCCAGCCGGAACACGCGGCTGAATTGCCGCGGGCTCAGGCACGCTGCCTGCGCCAATTTCTCGACACTGAGCGGCTTGGAGAGGTTCCGCCTTGCGTACTGAAGCGCGTCTTGAACACGATCGGACTTGGCGTCCAGGCTCAGAAGAGCGGAGTGTTGGGACTGTCCTCCGGCCCGCCGGTGGTGGATCACCATGTTCCGGGCAGCTTCCCGCGCCTTGTCGGACCCAAGATCCCGCTCAATCAGTGACAGCGCCAGATCAATCCCGGCCGTCATACCGGCCGACGTCCAGATGGGACCGTCTTGAACAAATATGCGATCGATTTCGACGCGTGTTCTCGGGAATCGACGCTTAAGCTCGTCCCCAAACATCCAGTGGGTGGTTGAACGCCGCCCATCAAGCAACCCCGCCTCGCCCAATATGAATGCCCCAACGCAGACAGCCGCAATGCGGCGCGCCCTGCGGAAGCTGTCCTGCAGGAATCGAACGATATCCTCAGGGGGTTTGCGGGTATCCGGCGGTGAGCCCACGATTAACGTGTCCAGGGCCGCGTCTCCGGCTCGTTCGGTTTGAACAATCATGCCGAAGGAGTTCACGATGCCCCCGCCGTTCGGCGACACGACGTGCGGCTCGTACTGGGGTTCTGCGAGCATCGCGTTGGCGGCCTCGAAGGCTGCCAACGGGGCAAAGCTGAGATTCGCGAACCCCGGCGAAAGCAGTAGACCAACCCGAAGAATAACGACCTCCCCTGCCAGGCAGGCATCCCGTTCGAACTGTGCCGGGCCATAACTCTCGGTACGGCAGAAATCCTACGCGCGCCTGTTTCTTCCCTCAAGCCCCCCCGGCGCAAGGATCCGCCCAACAGGGTCCCCGGCGGCAAACGTCCCAGAGAGAGGCTTCTTTGACGTTCTTTCATTCCTGCGGGGCGTGCCAAATTGCAGGGGGAGTCCCGATCACATTGCGCGGGAACGACTTCTCCTGCAACCACGATCCAAGCTCGGAGAGGATTGATGGACGCCTACCAACGAATCGTATTGGCATCGCGCCCCGTGGCCGCACCGACACTTGACACTTTCCGACTGGAAACCGGCGCAATGCCTCGGCCGGCGGCAGGCCAGCTCCTGGTGCGCACCCAATATCTCTCTTTGGACCCGTACATGCGCGGCCGGATGAGTACCGCGACCCCCTACGCTCAACCAGTGGCGGTCGGAGACACCATCGAGGGAGAGGCCATTGCGGAGGTCATGCAAACCCGAAGTGACAATTTCCGGGAAGGCGATATTGTGCGCACCATGGTCGGGTGGCGCAGTCACGCTGCGATTAATGCCGAGGAAGCGCGTCATGTTCAAAACCGAAACTTCCCCGTTACGGTGTATCTCGGTGTTCTTGGCATGCCTGGATTTGCCGGGTATGTGGGCCTCAAGGTCATTGGGCAACCGAAACCGGGAGAGACCCTGGCGGTTTCCGCCGCCACGGGCCCTGTAGGATCACTGGTTGGACAACTGGCCAAACGGGCCGGCGCGCGAACCATTGGAATCGCGGGCGGAGCGTCGAAATGCCACTATTTAGTCAGCAGTCTTGACTTCGACGCTGCAGCTGACCGGCACACGGAGGACTTCGCACGGGTACTGCAGGACTTGTCTCCCGATGGCATCGATGTGTACTTCGACAACGCGGGCGGCTCCGTGTGGCAGGCGGTGTTACCGTTGCTCAATCGATATGCGCGCATTCCCGTATGCGGCTTGATCGCCCTTTATAACGGTGTCGCTCAGACCGGTCGAGACTGGCTGGGAGACACGATGCTCACTGTGCTAAGACGCAGCATTCTGATCCGCGGGTTCCTTTATTCCGAGTTCGTTTCAGATTACTACGATGAATTTCTTGAGGAGGTTGGCCCCTTAGTGGCCAATGGCGAGATTCGCTATCGTGAACAAATGGTGGAGGGCCTGGAGGCAGCGCCCGGCGCCTTTGTCGGGATGCTGGAGGGTCGAAATTTCGGCAAAGTAATCGTCAAAGTGGCCTGAGAGCGAATCGCCATCCGTGTCCGATTGCGTCCGCTCTCCCGCGACAGTCGATGACCGAAGGCTGCTCCCTCTTGCAGGCATGTTGCGAGGGGTGAGGTGAACCGGTATGGTCACGATTGAGCCTTTCTCATGACACGCCCCCTGCGTCAGCCGCCGCCCATCAGTGATACACACAAGGCGCTGATGTTTCCGACGCTCACGCCTGCACAAGGTGCGCGGATCGCGGTGCACGGCACGGTGCGGTCCGTTGCACGCGAACGGGTGCTCATCGAGGCCGGCGAAGCCGTCGTCCCGTTCTTTGTCGTCCGCTCCGGCACCATTGACATCATCCAGCCATCGAGCCTCGGCGACACGCTCGTCGTCACCCATGGCCCCGGCCAGTTCACCGGCGAAGGCAACCTGCTGCTTGGCCGCCGCTCATTGATGCGCGCAGTGGTCGGCGAGCCGGGCGAAGTCATTGAGCTCGGTCGCGAGCAGGTCCTCAATCTGGTGCAGACCGACCCGGAGGTGAGCGACGTCCTGATGCGGGCGTTCATCTATCGCCGGATGGAACTCATCGCGACGGGGTTCGGCGATGTGATTCTGATCGGATCGGCGCATTCCGCCGGCACGCTCCGCGCCCGCGAGTTCCTCGCGCGCAATGGCCATCCGTATCAATACATCGACCTGGATCGAGAGGACGACCTCCAGCAGCTGCTCGATCGATTCAACGTCCAGGTGACCGATGTTCCCGTGCTGATTTGCCGGGAGAAGGTGGTGCTGCGAAATCCGACCAATCAACAGATCGCCGATTGCCTCGGTTTCAACGAAAACATCGATCCCGCGCACGTACGCGATCTGATCGTGGTTGGCGCGGGACCGGCGGGTTTGGCTGCCGCTGTCTACGGCGCGTCGGAAGGCCTGGACGTGCTGGTTCTCGAAGCCGGCTCGCCAGGCGGTCAGGCCGGCTCGAGCTCGAGAATCGAAAACTACCTTGGATTCCCGACCGGCGTTTCCGGGCAGGAACTGACGGGCCGGGCGATCGCACAGGCGCAGAAGTTCGGTGCGCAGATCATGATATCGAGAGGTGCGGCTTCGATGACCTGCAGCCGGAAGCCGTACGGCGTGACCATCGAGGGCGGCCGGCTCCTCCAGGCGCGCGCCGTCATCATCGCGACCGGCGCGCAGTACCGAAAGCCCTCACTCGACAAGCTTTCGCAGTTCGAGGGCGCCGGCGTCTACTACAGCGCGACGTTCATGGAGGCTCAGGTCTGCAGCAACGAGGAGGTCATCGTCGTCGGCGGCGGAAACTCCGCAGGACAAGCTGCGGTATTTCTCGCGCAGACCTCGAAGCACGTTCACGTGCTCGTCCGATCCGGCGGGCTGGCCGACACCATGTCGCGCTATCTGAGTCGCCGCATCGAGGAGAGCCCGTCGATTTCCCTCAGAACCCACACGGAGGTCATCGGCCTCGAGGGAAACGTGCATCTCGAGCAGGTGCGCGTGCGGAATAAGACCTCAGGGGCGCTCCAGACGCTCGACATCCGGCACGTCTTCATGATGACGGGCGCCGTGCCCAACACGATCTGGCTCGACGGCTGTATCGCGCTCGACTCAAACGGGTTCATCAAGACCGGGCCAGACCTCACGCCGGACGATCTGGCGTCTGAGCAATGGCCGCTCACACGGCCCCCACTTCTGCTCGAAACCAGCCGACCCGGCGTGTTCGCCGTCGGCGACGTGAGAGGCGGGAATCTCAAACGGGTCGCTTCGGCTGTGGGTGAGGGCTCGATCGCGGTGTTCTTCGTTCACCGTGTACTGGCCGAGTAGATCGGCACGAGGATGACATCATGACCAGCAGCGAGTGCGCGCATATTGCCGCCATCACCACAGTCAAGCACGCGAAGCGCCACGAATGCGAAGAGTGCGTGACAACCGGCAGCCAGTGGGTTCACCTGCGCGTCTGCCAGGAATGCGGCCAAACATTGTGCTGCGACGACTCGCCCAATCGCCACGCCTCCAAACACGCTCGCGCTTCCGGCCATCCGGTAATCGCGTCGGCCGAGCCCGGTGAGCGCTGGCTGTATTGCTATCCCGATGACGCCTTTTCCGAATACTGACGGTCGCGGAAAACTGCTGCGTTAGGGGGGCACTTCGCGGCAGATCCTGACTCGAGGCCAGGTAGACCACGCCGGGCACAACCACCGCCCTTATCAATCAATGAGTTCGTCGCCGCCCAATACCGACGCGATGGCGTTTGCCGCCGACGCAACCCGGCATTCGGCTGTCTGTGCGTCCGCGGAGGCACCACAACCCGTGGATTGGGCAAGTCACCAGGGGAAAGCCCCGGACATCCCGGCCCGCCTCAGCTTCGTGGTGGGCCAATATTGTTGAAATCACAAAAAGCGATACTATGCATTTGGGGGGATCCTGAGCTGATCACCAAACTTTCACCCGAGGTCCACTGCAATGAAAAGGCTAACTGAGGCCAAAGTGACGGATCTTAAGCATCGGCGAGTCGCCGCGCTATTGACGCCCACCGACCTGAAGTCCGCGGCCACGCAAGATATTGCCGGAGCCATGAATGCCCTGCTCGCCGACATTTTTGCCCTCTATCTGAAGACGAAGAATTTTCACTGGCATATGAGCGGGCCGCACTTCCGCGATTATCATTTGTTGCTCGACGAGCAGAGCGACCAGCTGTTTGCGATGACGGATCCCATCGCTGAGCGCATTCGCAAGGTGGGTGGTTCCACCTTGAAATCTATTGGGCACATCGCTCGATTGCAACGAACGTCGGACAACGATGCGGACTATGTCGAGCCGCGGGACATGCTCGCGGAGCTTGGGGGGGACAATCAGGCTCTGGCCGCCAGATTTCGCGAGGCCCACAACGTCTGCGATGAACACCGCGACCTCGCAACCGCCAGCCTGATAGAGGTCTGGATCGATGAAACCGAGCGTCGGGCTTGGTTCCTGTTCGAATCGACTCGCAAAGGTAGCAATCACGGCAGTTGAACCTGGCGCCGTCGGTTGTCAACATTTTTGCGCGGCTTCATTGTTGCGCAGGCGGAGGCGTCCATTGTGAGTGCGGTTCCGTAATGATGGCGTGAGTCGCCGTTTTAACGGACCGCACCCCAATGCAGGGAGGCGCTGATGAGTGATCCTCGCGGCCGCTGCATGACCTAACCCGAAGAATCGCGATGAGCTTTGCGCGCCCCGCACTCGCTCAAAGCGCAAGACCTGAACGAGTCCCGATCTCGCGCTCATTGCGCGTTGCACTGCGGGCGACCCCTGTGATACGCCGGTAAGACCAAGGAGCGCAAAACCGAAACCGAACCACTTTGGCCGTCCACTGAGAAATCCGTCGCACATTTTGCCCAATGAGGCTCGTAAAGGCGCTTTGCCCGCACGCAGAGAGCACAATACCGATCGATATGTGCCGGACAACGCCATTCTCCCAGATACGCATCGGAACTCGCGGTTCGCAGCAGACTGGGTGGCGGAGAGGGTGGGATTGCTCGCGGCTGCGCCGCTCGTCCCTCGCTGTCGCTCAGGACCGTCGGCGCGCCAGGACACGCCTCCGTCCAGCCCCGCTGGAGCGGGGCTGTCGAACCCTGTTGCCTATGGCACGTGGGTTCTCATCCCACCCTGTCAGGACTGGAGTGCAACCCACAAATTGGCGGAGAGGGTGGGATTCGAACCCACGTGCCGGAATTACCCGACCATCCGATTTCGAGTCGGCGCCGTTGTGACCACTTCGGTACCTCTCCAGACTGCGCGAACCGGCAAGCTGTTATTCTAGCCGAATTGCGGGGTTCATGAGATCAGCAATGCGCCTGATGGTGATGGCACTGGCCCTGGCGATCGCAATGCCAGGCTGCGAGTCCGGATCAACGGGCCTGGCTCAACTGCGCGCCCGCGGTGAGCTGCGTGTCGCAACACTCAACCAGCCCACTGCCTACTATCTCGGTGCCCACGGCCCGCAGGGCTTCGAATACCGGCTGGCGCGAGCCTTCGCCGACAGCCTCGGTATTCAGCTCATCATCGAACCGGCCCGCGACCGCGTGAACCTGCGCGAGCTGCTGGCCGAAGGCCGCGCCGACATCGCGGCGGCCCAGCTCACCGCCGACGACAACTGGAAGCGGGTCGGGCTTGCCACGGTCACCTATCAGGAGATCCAGCAGCTGGTCGTGCAGCGGCGCGGCCGGCCACCGACGCACAATATCGCCGCGCTGAACGGCACACGCGTCGTGGTACGAGCCGACAGCCCGCAATTGCAGCTGCTCCGCGACCTGCGCGCGAGCGGCGCAAATTACCTCGCCTGGACGGAGCTGCCGCGCGAGCAGGCCGATCCGCTCGACTGGGTGAGCAGCGGCGACGCCGATTTTGCCATCGTCGATCGCAACGAGTTCGAGTTTGCCCGCCACCTGTACCCGGAGGTTTCGGTCGCCTTCTCCCTTCCCGATCCGCGTCCGGTGCAATGGCTGGTACGCCGCTCCGACCTGGAGTTGCGCGACGCGGTGAATCGGTTCTTCGTCAGTGCGCGCGATTCCGGGCTGTTGCGCCGGCTCGCGAGTGACGCCGAGGCGGAGGCCGGCGGTTTCGAGTACCAGGAGGCGCGGCGCTTCCAGGACGATATCGGCACGCGCCTGCCGGAACTGCGCGCCTGGTTCGAGGAGGCGGCCGCCGTTCAAAGCCTGGACTGGCGGCTGCTGGCGGCGGTCGGCTACCAGGAATCGCACTGGAGCGATCAGGCCACCAGCAACGATGGCGCCGCGGGCATCATGATGCTGACGGTCCAGACCGCGCGAGCGATGGGGGTCGCCGATCGCGCCAATACCATGCAGAACATCGCGGGCGGCGCGGCCTATCTGGCCCAGGTGCTGCGCATGATCCCGGAGCACGTGCCGGAGCCCGATCGCACCTGGCTCGCGCTCGCCGCCTACAACGTCGGCTTCGGGCATCTCGAGGATGCGCGCGTTCTGGCTCAGACGCAGGGCAAGGACCCGGATTCCTGGGCGGATGTCAGCCACTACCTGCCCTGGCTCGCGCAGGAACGCTGGTACAGCCAGGCCAAGCGTGGCTATGCGCGCGGCTGGGAGCCGGTGCGCTTCGTCGAACAGGTACGTAGCTTTCTGGCCGTGCTGGAGTGGTACGGCGGTGGCCAGGCGGCGCGCGTCATTCCGAAAGCCGGCGCCAGGGAAGCCTCAGCTGCGCCGGCCGGCGAAAAAATCACGTAGCAGCGCGCTGCATTCCTCTTCCAGCACGCCGCCGAACACGTCGACCCGGTGATTGAGCCCGGGCAGTGCGAAGGCATCGATCATGCTGCCCGCAGCGCCGGCGCGCGGATCCCAGGCGCCAAACACGACGCGGCGCACGCGCGCGTGCACGATGGCGGCGGCGCACATCAGGCAGGGCTCGAGCGTGACGTAAAGGACCGAGTCGTTGAGCCGGTAGCTGTCCAGCGCGCGGGCCGCGCTGCGCAGCGCCTCCATTTCGGCATGGGCGGTGGGGTCGCGGCCGCTGATCGGCCGGTTTGCGCCCGTACCGACGATGCGCTCTTCGTGCACCAGCACGGCGCCGACCGGCACTTCGCCGGACGCCGCCGCCGCCCCCGCCTGCGCGAGCGCCGCACGCATGTACTCCACGTCAGTGGCGGGCCTCAGCACTTGATCCGCTGCATGGTCGGATCGTACAGCGGTCGCAGCGACACCCTGGCCGGATACACTCGGCCCGCAATCTCCACCTGCCACGCGCCCGATCCGAGGTAGCGCTCATCGACCGGCACCCCGGGTTCGATCATGGCGAGCCCGACGGCGCCACCGAGCGTATGACCGTATGAGGCGGATCGGATGTACCCGACCGGCTGGCCGTCGCGGCGCACGATTTCGGCATGAAACATGAGCGGCTCCGGATCCGTCACCAGCACCTGCACCAGCCGGCGCACGAGCGGACCGGCAGCCTTGCGCGCGAGCAGGGCTTCCTTGCCGATGAACCCGCCCGGCTTGGCCAGATCCAGAGCGAATCCCAGCCCCGCTTCAAAAGGGTCGTCGGTGTTGTCGATGTCGTGGCCGTAGTCGCGGTACCCCTTCTCCATGCGCAGGCTGCCGAGCGCCCGCAGACCCGCGTGCACCAGCCCGCAGGCCCGCCCGGCTTCCAGCACGCGGTCATAGACCTGGCGGGCCTGCTCGGCCGGCACGTACAGCTCGTAGCCGAGTTCGCCGACATAGGTGATGCGCACGCACAGCGCACGCGCCAGGCCGATGTCGATCTCGCGGGCGCACCTGAACGGGAAGGCCTCGTTCGACAGGTCTGCCGCGGTGAGGGACTGCAGCAGCTCGCGCGACCGCGGTCCCTGGACATTGAGCTGACCGTAGGCGGACGTGACATCGGTGACGAAGGCGTGCGCCTCATCGGCCAGGTGCCGCTTCATCCAGGCCTCGGCGTGCCGCACCATCGTGTCCGTCACCACGACCAGGAATTTTTCGGCGTCGAGCTTGGTGACGGTCAGGTCAGCTTCGAGCAGGCCCTGTGCATTCAGCCATTGCGTGTAGGTGATGACCCCGGCATCCCCGTCGACATTATTGGCGGAAATGCGGTTCAGGCTGCGGCCGGCGTCGCGTCCCTGGACCAGGAACTTCCCCATGAACGTCATATCCATGACGACGACGTTCTCGCGCGCCGCGCGATGCTCGGCCTGCCATGGGCCGAACCACCCCTGGCGGCCCCATGACAGGGGCCCCGGATCAGGCGTGGCGCCCGCGGGCCCGTACCAGTCCGGACTTTCCCAGCCGCTCACTTCCCTGAAGCAGGCGCCGGCCGCCGCCAGGCGATCGTGGACGGGGGACTGGCGCACCCCGCGCGCGGACTGGAGCGACATCGTCGGGTAGTGGCACCTGTACACCATCCCCAGCGATTCAATCGTCCGCTGGCGCCGGTACTCGGGATTGGCCTGATAAGCGTGCACACGATCGATGTTGAAGCCGGTGACATCGACGTCGGGCGAACCGGTGATGATCCAGTGCGCCAGCACGCGGCCGAGACCGCCTCCGCTCAGCACGCCCACGGAGTTCAACCCCGCCGCGACGAAATAGCCCCGCAGCTCGGGCGCTTCACCGACCAGGGGTTGCAGGTCCGGGGTAAAACTCTCAGGGCCGCAAAAAAATTTCTTGATGCCCACCTGCGTCGTGATCGGCACGCGCGCCATGGCCCGCTCGAGAAACGGCGTCATCCGCTCCCAGTCCGGCGGCAGCTCACCGAAGGAGAAATCGGCGGGAATGCCCTCGATCTTCCACGGCGCGCACACCGGCTCGAACAATCCCACCATGAGCCCACCGCCTTCTTCCCGGTAATAACCGTAGGCGGCCGGATCCTCCAGCACCGGCATGCGCGGCGGCAGTCCCTTTATGGCCTCGGTGATCAGGTAGTAGTGCTCGGCCGCCTGGTTGGGAACATTGACGCCGGCCAGTGCTCCGAACTGCCGCGCCCACATCCCGGCGCAATTGACGACGATATCGGTCTGGATGTCCCCGCTCCCGGTCCGCACGCCGCGGACGCGGCCCCGTTCCTGCAGCACGCCGAGTGCCGGCACCCCTTCCAGGATTTTCACGCCGCGCATGCGCGCGCCCTTGGCGAGCGCCATCGTGACATCGACCGGATTGACCCGGCCGTCCTCCTTGACGTAAAAGCCGGCCTCCATCCCCTCGATGCTGGCCAGCGGGAACAGCTCCTGCACCTGTCGCGGTGAGAGTTCCTGCACGTCCACGCCGCAATAACGGTTGAAGGCCGAGACGCGCCGGTATTCTTCCAGCCGGTCCTTGTCGGTCGCGGTCTCGATAAAGCCAATCGCCGAAAAACCCGTGGCCTGCCCGGTCTCGGCCTCGAGACGGCGGTACAGATCGCGCGTGTACTTGCGCATCTCAGTGGAAGTCTGCGAGGTCGACCCGAAGGTCACCATCAGCCCCGCCGCGTGCCAGGTGGTGCCCGAGGTCAGGCGGTCGCGCTCCAGCAGCACGATGTCCATCCAGCCCATCAGCGCCAGGTGATAAGCCACCGAAGTTCCGATGATGCCGCCGCCCACAACTACGACACGGGCATGTGCGGGCAGGGCTGCGCCGTTCACATCAGCCCCTGCGACTCGCGAGGTAATGATTCATGACTCAGGGGCGACCTTCGAGTGAATTCGGTCTATTGTATGACGAGCTCCGCGCGGCGCCGCCAAGATTTCGGGCGCACCGGAGCAAGACCGGGCCGGACCGATTCGATAGCTTGCCAGACTGGGCCGCGTCCCGGCCTGACCTCCAGGAGTGAAGGAATTGAGCCAGCTGCAGACCCCGCGATGGACGCACGTAGCCCTGCCCTCGTGCGACATCGATCAATCGATCGCCTGGTATGAGAAATTCACGCCCCTGGTACTGGTCGAACGATTCCAGGATGCCATGGGAAAGAGCGCGTGGCTGGGCCACGCCGGCCAGGCAGATCCCCCTTTCGTGCTGGTGCTGGTCATGTTCTACGCCGACCAGGGCAAGAAGCAGCCGCAACTTGCGCCCTTCGCGCACATCGGCATCGAGGTGCCGACGGAACAGGCGCTGGATGAAATCGCGGCCCGCGCCAAGCTGGCTGATTGCCTCGCCATGCCCCCGGTGCGCATTCCACCCCCGGTCGGCTACGTCTGCATGATCAGCGATCCGGACGGCAATCGCATCGAGATCTCACACAACCAGCAGGTCTACCAGAAGGTGCAGGAACGCTGGCGACGGCAGGCATGAGCCAGGCGGAAGCCGATCCGGCGATGACGGTCCGCCACTACATCGCCGCGCTCAATCGCGGCGACCCCGACGATATCGCCAGCTGCGTGAGCGCAGAGTTCATCAATGAGCACACCTCCACGCTCGGTGAAACAATCACGGGGCGCGCGGCCTATCGCGCCCGTCTGGAGGGCTTTCTCGGACAGTTTCGCCAACTGCACTACGAAATCGAGCAGACGATCGCCGAAGGCGCGCAGGTTGCCGTCGCCTACCGGATGTCGGCCCGGTACCGCTATACGGACGGGGGCGCTGCAGTTGAGCGCCCGATCCAGATTCGGGGCATGTTCCGCTTTCGTGTCGAGCATGGCCGGATCGTGCACCGTGTCGATTACTGGGACAGCGCGGACTTTCAGCGCCAGCTGAGCAGCGCCAGCTGAGCAGGGCCGCAGGCTTCAGGGCTTGAGCAGGATCTTGCCGGCGAGCTCGCCGGCCTCCATCCGGCGTTGCGCCTGACTGGCTTCGGCCAGGGGAAACTCCGAGTCGATGATCGTGTGGAAGCCGCCTTGCCAGTACAGTGACAGCACCCGCTCAAACTCCTCGTAGCGGTAGGCGTCGGAGCCCAGGATTTGCTGCCCGAGCAGCTGCAGCGGCCCGAGCTCGAGTGTGACCAGCGGCCCGGTCGTCGCCCCGCAGTTCACGAGCCGCCCGCGGGGCCGAAGTGCTGCCAGTGAGGGAGCCCACAGGGCCGGCCCCAGGTGATCAAACACCATGTCGACTCCGCGCCCGCCAGTCATTTCGCGCGCCCACTGGGCCATGCCGCCGGACTGGTGATTGAACAGATGCTCCGCTCCCAGGCGAGCGGCGTGGGCCAGCTTCCGGTCTGAGCGGGCCGTGGCCAGCACTGTCGCACCCATTTTACGGGCCAGCTGTATGGCCGCCGAGGAAACGCCACCGCCCGCCGCATGGATCAGCACCGTTTCTCCGTGCACCAGTTTTCCGACTTCGACCAGCGCGTGCCAGGCCGTCAGGTACGCGGTCGGGATGCAGGCGGCTTCCTCAAATGAAAATGCCGCGGGAATGACGTTCACGTGCGAAGCCGGCGCGGCGCAGTATTCTGCATAGCCCCCATCGACGGTCCCGCCTATGACGCCGAGCTCGCCGTAGCGATCATCGACTCCGGCAAATCGCGAGTCGCCCCGCACCTCCGTCAGCGAAGGATTGACGAGGACACGGTCGCCGATTGCAACGCCACGGGCCTGGCCGCCCGACTCAACCACTACACCGGCGACATCCATTCCGGCAATGTGCGGCAGGCGGAATCCGGGCAGGGTAAACACGCCGGAGCGCTGCAGCACATCGAGCCGGTTCAATGCGCAAGCGGCCACCCTGACCAGGACATCCGCCGGGCCGAAGTCCGGAACGCCCACCTCCTCGTAACGGATGACTTCAGGACCGCCGTGCCCGCTGTAGCGCGCGGCTTTCACTCAGCTCCGGGTCCTATTCCTGCGTGTAGCCGTCCGGAACAACCGGATCCTTGCCCGCCTTGCCCCACAGCACGATCTCATTGCCCCAGGGATCGCGGAAAGCATGGTTGTAACCGTTGAACTCCTTCCAATAGTGATTGCGCCACAGCACCTTCGCCCCCAATTCCTCGGCCGTGCTCATGATGCGCTCGACCGAATCATCGGCACTCACCAGGATCCAGATGCGGGGCTTGCGCGTATTGCGGCTCAGACTGCGCGGCGCAACCCCTGCGCTCCGGGGATGTGGCCGTGCATTGTTCACGTTGAAAATGCCGAGATGAAGATTCCCGATTTCGCTCGGCTTGCCGTCCGGATTGAGGAAATTCTGCCCCGGCACCATGCGATGAAACACGCCCTCGGGCCGGGGATCGTTCTGCCAGCCGAAGACCCGCGCATAGAACTCCCCCGCGGCCGCCGGATCATCAGACGCCAGGTCCACGAATATCAGCGTGTTGGGGTAGCTCATCCCGCCTCTCCGGATCGCGGCTCAGCAAGCGCCGGCGAAAGTTCCCATATCCATGGCGCAGTGTCTAGTTCAGGCCATCGGCCATGCACAGCGTGCCGGAACTCCGGATCGCTGCAGCAGCGCCTGGGCGGCCCGCCCGGATTCACGGTAGATCGCCTCTTCATCGAGCAGCGTGCAGCGGTAGTTGTCCACCACCCGCACGCCGTCGACCCAGACACTGTGCACGCCGCGGCCGTCCGCCGACCAGACCAGCTGGTGCAGGGCATTCAGCAACGGCTGCCACTCCGGGCGCTGCGTGTCGTGGAGCACGAAATCCGCCTTCCGCCCCGCCTCCAGTGAGCCGATCTCCTCGTGCAGCCGCAGCAGCCGCGCGCCGCCCGCGACGGCCATGTTCAGCACCTCGTGCGCGGGAAATATCCGGGCATCGCGCCGCGCGTCCTTGAAGACGGCCGCAGCGAGGGGCATCTGCCTCATCAGGTCGGGCAGGTCACCATCCGTGCCCAGGGCGATGTTCACGCCCGCCGCCTGCAGCTCCGGAAAGCGGCCGGTCACGGAAACCCCGAATGCGCCCTTCAGCGCCGCGGACGGGCAGAAGATCGCGTTGGTGCGCGACCGCGCGATCAGTTCCACCTCACTTTCACTCAGATGAGTCAGGTGCGTCAGCCCAAGCCGATCGCCGAGCACGCCGATGTGGGCCAGATGTTCGATCGGGTAGCGCCCGACATGCTCGAGATACCAGTCCGTGTCCGCCCTGAACGGGCTCATGTGGGCCGAAAAGCCCAGATCGTTGGTGTCGGCGATTGACTTCGCCGCTCTCCAGACCTCATCAGTATTGGTCGCATGGCCGACCAGAAGGGGCCAGGCGGCGATCCTGACCCCCGGATGCGCCGGATAGCGGCGCACCTCGTCCTCCAGCGTACGGATCGCCGCGTCGATCGCGCTGGAGTCATGCGCGGCGGCAGCGCCGTCGCGGCCCTCGACCCAGACGCCGACGCGACCGCGGATACCGGAGGCGTTGAGCCCTTCCACGACCGCATCGAGATGCCGGATGGTCCCCGCCTCGAGGAAACAGGTCGTGCCCGATCGCAGCATCTGCAGCGCCGCCAGTTGCGCGGACAGTCGTTCGTCGTCGGGACTCTGGGCCAGAAAGCGCGGAATGACCCAGCGCGCCAGTTTTTCCCCAAAAGCGTCGTCGATGTCATCAGGCACGTAGCCGCGGGTCAGGGGGTCTCCGGTGATGTGAATGTGCGCATCGACGAGCCCTGGTGTGATGACAAACCGGCTCCCGTCGATCACCTCGTCGGCCTCGAACCGGCCGGCAAGATCCTGGCGAGTCCCCACCGCAACGATCCGGTCTCCCCGTATCGCGACCGTGCCGTCCCTGAGGATGCGCCGCTGCGCGTCCATCGTGACGATGACCGCCCCGGCGATGAGCGTGCTGACCCTTGCGGGCCGGACCTGCCGCGCTTCACTCACTGGCTCTTCCCCCTCGGATCCAGCTTGCCGCCCAGGCGGCGGTAATCGCGCGGCGACAGGTCGTACTCATTGCGAAACGCACGGCTGAAGTGGGCCGACCCGTTGAAGCCCCAGCGAAAGCAGATCTCCGAGATGGACAAGTCCGCGTGCATGGGGCTGATCAGGTCCGTGCGACAGCGATCGAGCCGACGCGTGCGCAGGTAGTGACTGAAGTTGTTACCCGCTTCGGTAAACAGTTTCTGCAGGTAGCGGGTGGAGACACGTTCCCGCTCCGCCACCATGCCGAGCGTCAGTCCCGGGTTGCCCAGCACCGCCTCGATGCCCTGGCAGATCCGGTGCAGGCGGGTCGCTCTGGCACCCGCGACCCCGCCAAGGCGAAATACTCCCTTTTCACCGGCCAGGGCTGTGATGAGGAATTCCGTGAGCGACAGCTCCACCGGCCGGAGATCCTCCGAGGAAACTTCACGGATGACTTCCGCGAGGGACAACAGCATGCCGGACAGCACCCTATTGACTCCGGAGCGGCCGCGCAGATAGCCGAGCTTCAGCGACAGCGGTGCAAAGACGCGCGGATCCAGCGTCGGCCGTTGCACGTTCACGAACAGCTGGCGGAAATCCGCGGCGAATCGCAGTGTCGCATCGGCGAAAGTGGGCCCATAGGCGATGTCGCCCGGCGCCAGGTCCACGTCCTGGTCCTCGTAGCTCAGGCGCGCCTTGCCTTCCACCAGAAGCGTCAGCCAGATGCCGGCCGGCTGATTCAGGTAGCGCCCGCGGATTTCGTGCGCCTGAGCATCGACCAGGGCGAACTGCATGCCCAGGGGCGAATCGATGCAGCAGACCGAGCCGCGAAAGCTGCCCGCGCCGGGCAGTCGACCGATCGGCAGACACAGCCTGCGCATGACGTCGCACCATGCCTGCCGCTGGCGCAGCGGCGGAGACGAGGACGTCGTGAAATGCCAGGCCTTCAAATGAGCTTAACCTCCACCGCAACCGCTGCCCCGGATCGTCGTGATCGTACAGCCAATCGGCTAAGATATCCTCAGACGGGGGACCTGGACTGATGGGCGATCGCATTCAATCATTCCGCGCGCGGTTGACCGCCAAGGTTCCCGTCATCGGCACCTTCGTCAAGACACCTGCGCCCGTGGTCTGCGAGCTGCTGTCGCACGCGCGGCTGGACGTCGTTTGCCTGGACGCGGAGCACGCGCCATTCGGCCGGCTCGAGATTGACGGATGCGTGGCGGCGCTGCGTGCGGCGGACCAGCCCTCGCTGGTGCGGATTTCCGCCAATACGGCTGCCGACATCCGCAACGCCCTCGACGCCGGCGCAACCGGCATCCTGGTACCGCACGTCAAATCGGTGGATCAGGCCGCCGCCATCGTCCGCGCCAGCCGCTATGGCGAGGGCGGGCGTGGTTACTCCGGCTCCACGCGGGCGGCGGACTTTGCCGCCAAGGGAATGCAGGCTCACCTGCGGGACAGCGGCGCACAAACGACCGTCATAGTCCAGATCGAAGATCTGGCCGCGCTGGGCCCGGCGGCGGCCATCGCCGCGGTCGAAGGCGTGGACTGCATTTTCATTGGCCGCGTCGATCTGGCCGTCGCCATGCAGCGGGACACTTCCGCTCCCGAAGTCGTCGACGCCGTTCGGGGCATCTGTGCCGCGGCGAAATCAGCCGGCACCGCCGTCGGGATCTACAGCCCGAGCGTCGATGAGACGGCGCCGTGGCGCGCCGCTGGCGTCAGCCTGTTCCTGGTCGGCTCTGACCAGGAATTCCTCGTGTCAGGAGCGCGCCAGCTTGCGATCAGCTCCGGGGCCCGCGACGACACCGGCCGGTAGCGCACCAAAGCCGCCGCCACCGGGCGTCTGCATCAGGATCTCGTCCGTCGCCTGCATGGCACGCTTGCGCGAGGGCTGGTGCGCCTCGCCGTTGATCAGAAATGCGCCGGCCGCGCCGGGCTCACCGCCCAGCAAACCTTCGGCACGCGCGTTCAGTCGGCTCGGAATCGCATTGAGCAGCCATTCCCTGCCGGTTCGCATTCGAAATCCGACGCGCTGGCCATCCCCGCCGCTGTAGCGTCCCCTGCCGCCCGTTCCGAGCACCAGCTCCTTACAGGTGAATTCGATCGGGATGGAAGCCTCCAGCACCTCGACCGGCACCGCCGACACGCCGGTGGGATAGCAGGTCGCCGACAGCCCGTTCTTGGTGGCCCGCGCGCCCATGCCTCCGGAGTAATTGAACATCGAGCTGATGAACGGCCGGCCGTCCCGATCGCGGCCCTGCACCTGAATGGTCCAGACGGCACCGGACCCTTCGGCCAGGACCCGCTCCGGAACGAAGCGGGAAAAGGCCTTGAGTATGGGAAACGGGACGTACATGCCGACGACGTGACGCGCGTTGACCGGCACCGGGTACTCGGCGTTCACGATGCAGTTGCCGGGCAGCTTGATCTTGATCGGCGCCAGACTCCCGGCGTTGTTGGCCAGATCCGGATTCAGGATGCTGCGTACGGCGAAGCTGCTGTAGGCATGGGTGTAGGCCGGCACGACGTTGATGCCGAATCGGCTCGGGCCGGAGCTGCCGGCAAAGTCAATGGTGATCTCGCCGAGCGCGTTGTCGATCGTGACCTCCACGCACAGGCGGATGAGTTCCCCGCCCGGCACGTCGAAGGAAGTCTCGCCCTGATAGCTCCCGGCCGGAAGCTTGCGGATCGCATCGCGCGTCGCCTTATCGGATCTGGATATGATTTCCTCCGACAGCGTCGCGATGTCATCCAGTCCGCAGCGCTCGCACATGGCGTTGAGGCGCTCACCACCCATCCTGCCGCTGGATACCTGGGCGGCGAGATCCCCGAAAATCGAGTCCGGGGTGCGCACGTTTCGCCCGATGATCCGGTGCAGCGTCTCGTTCGCTGCGCCGCGCTCATAGAGCTTCAGCACGGGAATCCACAGTCCTTCCTCGTGGATGTCGCGCGCGCCCGCGCCCACACCGTAGCCGCCGATGTCGGTATGGTGAATGGTGGATCCGCAGTAGGCGATGAGCCGGTCCTTGCGAAAAATCGGCGTGAGCAGCGTGATATCGAAGAAGTGGCCCGCCGACAGCCACGGATCATTGGTGATCAGCACGTCGCCCGGGTGAATCCCCTCGGGCGGAATGGCCGTCAGCATATTTTTTGCGGCGGCGCCCAGTGAATTGATGTGGCCGGGCGTGCCGGTGATGGCCTGCGCCACCATGCGCGCCTCCGTATCGAACAGCGCGGTCGCCAGATCGCCTGCCTCCCGCACGATCGGGCTGAAAGCAATGCGCTGCAGCGCCTTCGCCTGCTCGCTGACGATGCTGATCAGGTTGCCCCACAGAATCTCCAGCTCGATGCCGTCCATCCTTGCCGCTCCTCTAGCTGCCGCTCGTCGCGATGAGGCTGCCGTCGGCGTGCACCTTGACCGTCCAGCCTGCCAGCACGTAAATGGTCGTCTCCCGCTCCTCGATGAGCACCGGTCCGGCGATCCGCTGGTCGCGGGCGAGCGAGGGGCGATCGTAGACGTCCACCGTCGTGCCCCGGCCCCTGAAATGCACCTGCCTGCGGGTTCTGGGACTGCCCGGCTTGCTTTCGAGGCTCACGCCGATGTCACGTTCCGCCTCACCGCCATGAGCCGCGACACGCCAGCTGACGACCTCGACGTCGACGTCGTCGAGGCGGACGCCATAGAGGCTCTCGTAGGCCTCATCGAAGCGTGAACGCAGCTGCGCACGGTACTGCTCCAGCATGGGATCGCCCTCGAGCCGCACGGTCACTTCGCTCTGCTGTCCGAAATAGCGCATGTCGGCGGAAAAGTCATAGAGGATTTCCCGCTCCGGCAGGCCCGCCTCAAGCAGTGCACCCCTTCCTTCCAGACGCATCTCGGCTGTCAGCCTGCCCACTTCATTCCAGTCGATGGCACTGAGCCGGCACAGTGCGCCGCGCGCCAGATCGAGCCGCACCGGCGTGACCAGGGTACCGAGCGCGCTCAGCACGCTCGCCATCGGCGGATAGATCACCTGCGAACTCTCGAGCTGCTCGGCGACGTAGCAGGCGTGCACGGGGCCGGCACCGCCGAAAGCGAGCAGCGGCAGCCCCCGGTAATCGACACCGCGATCGGTCGCGTGCGCCCTGGCCGCGGCTGCCATGGATTCACCGACGACACTGAATATTCCAAATGCCGCCTCCAGCTCGGTGACGCCGAGGGCCTGGGCGAGTCGCTGCACGGCCTCGCTGGCGCGCGTCCGATCCAGCGGCATGTCGCCTCCGAGGAAATTCTCCGGATCAAGAATACCGAGGACGACGTCGGCATCGGTCACGCAGCAGTCCGTACCGCCCCGTCCATAGCTGGCCGGACCGGGATCGGCGCCGGCGCTTTGCGGTCCCACCTTGAGCAGTCCGAGCTCGTCGACCCGTGCGATCGAACCACCACCGGCGCCGATCTCGATCATGTCGATCGAGGGGACGGTTACCGGCATGCCGCTGCCGGGCTTGAAGCGATAGCGACGGTCGACCTCAAAGTCCCCCGTCACCAGCGGCTCACCGTGCTGAATGAGGCACGCCTTCGCGGTGGTGCCACCCATGTCGAAGGAAATGAGATTGCCAATGCCGTAACGCCTGGCAATGCGCCCGGCCGCGAGCGCACCGGCGGCGGGACCGGATTCGATCATGCGCACCGGATAGGTGCCGGCCACGCCGGCCCCCACGACGCCGCCGTTGGATAGCATGATCAGCGGATCGTGCGCGCAGCCGCGCTGCCTGAGATCCTGGATCAGCGCGTTCAGATACGGTGCGGTAACGGGAACCGCGTAGGCGTTGATCGCCGTGGTGCTGGCGCGCAGATATTCGCGCATCTGGGGCGCCACGTCGCTCGACAGGGTGACGAACAGGCCGGGGACCGTCTGCAGCAGTACGTCCCGCACCCGCCGCTCATTGCCGGCGTTGCGATAACTGTTCAGAAGGCAGACCGCGACGGAGGCGATGCCCTTGGCCTGGAGCTGGAGCGCGATCTCACGTACTCCCGCGGCGTCCACCGGGACGCCCACCGTTCCATCGGCGTAGATGCGCTCCTGCACGCCCCAGGTGTGATCGCGTGTGATCAGCGGCTCCGGATAGTCGATCTGCGGATCGAACATGTCGTAGCGGTGTTCGTCACGGATGTAGAGCACATCGCGAAACCCCGCCGTGACGATCAGGCCGGTCGGCAGTCCCTTGCGCTCGATCAGGACGTTGGTGACCAGCGTCGTCGCGTGGACCACGACGTCATCGACTTCCTGCAGCCCGATGCCGGCGCGCTTGAGTACCAGATCCGTGGCGCGGAAGAATCCCTCGAGCAGATTGCGCGGAGTCGTCAGAGTCTTGTCGGAGTAGCTGCGGCCATCGCTGCGCAACAGCACGGCGTCGGTGAATGTGCCACCGATATCGATGGCGAGCGCGTAGCGGCTCACGGCCTAGATGGGGCGCTCAGCCCGTTTCAACCCTGTTCCTCGACGCGCTGATACTCGACCAGGTGCCGGTAGTCTTCGCGAATCGGGGAAAATACGTCGAGGTTCAGCACCGCCTCGCTGCCGGCCGGCTCGCCGTAGTGCACGACGTTGGGCGGAATGCGCGTCACGCTTCCGGCACGGCACTCGATCACCCGATCACCGACCACGAGGCGCATCGTTCCGCTGACGATGTAGGTGAGCTGCTCGTAGGGATGCTGGTGCGGGTTGGTCTGCATCCCGGGCTGCAGCCAGTTCATGACCATCAGCACCTGATCGCCGCGGAAGGCCGCCCGGGTGACGCCCGGACGCACAGCTTCTCTGGGCAGCGAATCCCAATAATAGTGTTCGACCTTCTGTCTCGCGTCCATCGTGCGTGCCCGCATCACCACGGCAAGCGAAGGATTGCCTGGAAGCATCCTGCGCGATCTCATACGATAGGTCAAACGGATCCCGGCACGGGAATTGGAGCTCGCCAGTGCAACACAGCCCAGCGGCAGCGCGTCCCGGCGCGAATCCAGCGGTGGAAATGTGGGCCTTGTTCGCGGTGATCAGCGCCATCTTTTTCCTGATCTCCGGCGCGACCTTCAGTTCGCTGGGTGTCGTGCTGCCGTCCATGATCGCGGAGATGTCCTGGACGTGGTCCCAGGCCGGCGCGGGATTTTCCCTCTTCGCACTCACCGTCGGCCTGGCGAGCACCGTGCCCGCGTGGATCCTGCGGCGCCTTGGCATCAAGGCGACCTACGGCTTCGGCGGCCTGGTGATGACGCTGGGATTCTGCCTGCTGGCGCTGACGCGCAATCTGCACCAATACCTGTTCGCCGCCACCGTGCTGGGCCTTGGCTTCGCCTCGTGTGCAACGGTGCCTGCCGTATACCTGCTCACCGGCTGGATGCCGGAGCGACGCTCCGCGGCCATCGGCGCGTACATGACGATCGGGGGGCTGGGCGCCGTCGCCGGTCCCATCGTCGCCAACCGTATTCTCACGCTGGCCCATTCCTGGCGGGTGCATTGGTGGGCCATGGCCGCGGCGATGCTGGCACTGACGGCGCTCGCGGCGGTCTTTGTCCGGCATCCCCCCGAAGTGAAGGCGGATGGGAACGAACCCAAGGCGCTGGCGCATGAGCGCGGCGCCGCGCGCGTGTACCAGACCGCCAGGGATTGGCGATTCCGCGATGCGATCCGCACGCGACACTACTGGGTGATTTCCATCGCCATGACGGCCACACTCCTGTGCGTGCTCACGGCGAACAGCTGGGCTGTCACCCACATGGGAACCCTGGGCATCACCGCGGCGGTTTCCGCCGGGGTCCTGAGCGCCGCCGGAGCCGTCAGCGCCCTGTCCCGCGCGCTCGGCGGTCTGCTGGCAACGCGCGTCGATCCGAAATGGCTGCTCGTGGGCGCGCTCGCCGGCGAAGCCCTCAGCATGGCCGCGCTGTCGGTGGCGGACAACTGGGTCGCGATCACAGTTTTTTTCATAGCCGAAGGCTTCGGCTTCGGCATGTGCCTGTTCGCAACGGCCGTGCTGCTCGTGAATTATTTCGGTGCGTCCGAAAATCCGGAAATCTACGGCACCTTCAACCTCATCACCACGGCCGCCATGATCGGGCCCTTCGCGGGCGGGATCGCCGCCGACCACTTTGGCGGATTCGCCGGCGTGTTCCAGGCCTATGCCGCCGGTCTGCTGCTCGTCGTCGCCTTTGCAGCCTTCATGCGGCCGCCGGACGTTCACCCGGATTGATGCCCGGCCTACGCAAGCTGGCCGCCCCCGCTGTGCGTTGTTTCCCGGATCCGGCGCCAGCACGACTGGTAGCGCGGCACCAGCCAGCCGTTAAATTGGCGCTGCGCCCCCTCCTGCCAGGAATAGCGGCAGCGGGTGGCAAATCTGGATCGCAGGCCGATCTGCACGAGTTCGTCGACGTGCTGGTCCTGCGCCATGATCTTGCCCGCCGCATCCAAGATCATGCCTATGTGATGGCCGAAATCCGCAGCACTGCGGGCACCGCGCACTACCAGCTCACCCACGTCCATGGCGTGCGTTTCAGCGCCGTCGGCGCGCACGATCAGGTAAATCACCATGTCGCTCGTCAGCACGAGCGACAGTGTCGGCGGCAGGTTCGCAAAGGTCATCCGCCCGCGATCTTCCTCGGTCAGCCGTGGAAACACCGGCAGCACGGCCTTCTGGGTCGAATTGAAGCTCGCGTCCGGATGCAGCGTGCCGTTGTAGCGCAGATAGCCCGCCGTATCGGCCGGCAGTTCCGGAAATGAACACAGGTTGCTGGGCACGAAATCGTGCAGGGGCCCGTGATGCAGGCGGTTGGCGTGATAGCCGTCGTTGTTGTTCTCGAACTCCAGGGAAACTTCCGCGTCTGCACCTCCCCGACGTCCTCGGTGTCGCCCAGGTCGTAGCGCGCAATCGCCTCCTCCACCGCCTTCAGCCGCGGGCCCAGAGGCGCCGCCTTGCGATCGAAGTTCACGAAGATGAAGCCGAGCCAGACTTCGACGGCCAGCGCAGGCAAGCTGATGCTGGATTTGTCGAAGTTGCGCGTCTGGTTCATGGCCGGCGCGCTGACCAGGCTGCCGTCCAGGCCGTAGGCCCAGTGATGATAGGGGCACAGGAACCCGCGCGCATTGCCTCGGCCTTCCGCCACCAGCATCGCCCGATGCTGACAGACGGCGGACATGGCCCGCAGGCGCCCTTCAGTATCGCGGCAGACGATGAGCGGCTCGTTGATGATCGAAGTCGTAAAGTAATCGCCCGGCTTTGCCAGCCAGGACTCGCGGCCCACGCACAGCCACTCGTGGTTGAACAGCGCTTCCTTCTCGAAATCGTAGAATCCGCTGTCGGTGTAGCACAGCGGCGGCAGCGACTCCGCGTCCTCGATGGGCAAGTTGGAACTGCCGAGGCCGGAAAAAAATGCTTCGTCCAGAAAAGAGGGTCGCATGGAACAGCCGCCCGGATCCGCTTCGGTCCTTCTTGATTCGACCGCCATAGTAGCCGTGGAGAATTGTGGCATGCTAGCGACGGCGCGCATCAAATCCTGATCAAAGGATAGGGCGCGCTTGGGCAAGCGCGGCGAGTGCCTTTTTGGTCAAGATATAGGGTCCGGTAATAACGATAAGCGATTGCATTCGCGATTGAGGGGCTTACAGATGAAAATCATGAGCATAGGCATGATCCGTGCAGGCGCCATGTGTCGCGGTGTCGCGGCCGCCGCGCTGGCGATTGCACCGGCACCGGTCCTGGCACAGTCCGCGGTCGCCGCCTCCGCCACGCCGCAGGCGCAGACTCTCGAGGAAATCGTCGTTACCGCACGCAAGCAGCAGGTCGATCTGCAGGAGGCTCCAGTCGCAATCTCCGTGGTGACTGGGCAGGACTTCGACCGTGCAAACGTGGTCAAGCTCGATAATTTCAATGGCTACGTCCCTGGGCTTACGGTCGCCAAGAATGACGGCGCCGGCCGGGTCGTCGCCATCCGCGGCGTTGGCTGGGAAACGGCCCAGAATCTGAGCACGCAGCCGAGCGTGCTGGTCTACATGGACGGCGTGTATCTGGCCAATCCGCTGTCCTTCGGAACCGATCTGGGCGAACTGCAGAGCGCGGAAGTGTACCGCGGCCCTCAGGGGACCGAGTTTGGCCAGGGCACGACCGGCGGCGCGATCAACCTGATCATGAGGAAGCCGGATTTCTCCAGGGTCTCCGGCAACGTGAATGTCAGCGCGGGCAACTACAATCTTTTTAGCACGCGCGGCTCCCTGAACGTCCCGCTCTCGGACCAGGTGGCGGTGTTCGCCACGCTGCAGCACTACCGGCACGACGGGTTCTCCGAGATCAAGGGCGGGGCGCTGGATGGCTACGGGGAGGACGACGCCAACTCCACGGGCGGGTCCGCTTCCCTGATGTGGAAGCCAGCCAGCAACTGGTCCGTTTACCTGTCCGCCTATTTGTCGAATTCCAACCAGCACGCGGCGGCGCAAAAGAGCGAGCTCGATCCGAACAAGGACCCGCGTGAGCTGAGCCAGGATTTTCCAGGCATTTTCAAGCTCCAGAACAATCTTTATTCAGCCATTGTCCAGTGGGAGACACCCTGGGGCGTGACCTTCAAGTCGCTGACCGGTCTGCAGAAGCTGCAGAAGAATCAGAGCGAGGACGGCGACCGGCTCAACGAAGCGCTGACGAATATCAACATTTCCGGCTATTCATTCGCCAACTGGGACGTGCTGCCGTTCTGGTACAACAATTCCGACGCCTTCAGCCAGGAATTCAACCTCACGCATCACGACGCCAGGTTGGACTGGGCGGTCGGCGCCTATTACCTGAATCACAGGAATTACAACTATTTCCTCGAGGCAACAGGTCCCGCCCCTTTTTCGGCCTACGCGAACGCGGTGGAAAACCCCAGCAAGGCCGTGCTGCCCCCGTTTCAGTCCGTACTGAATTTCGTGGAGGCGCGGACCCTGACGCGTAACGACTCGGCGCTCTACGGCCAGGCCACCGTGCACCTGAGTGAGCGCGTGGCCGTCACGGCGGGCGCCCGTTATCAGCAGGAATTGCAGACGGACGCGGCGACCGACTGGTTCGACTGCAATCCGGGCAACGTCATTCCGGCTCCGCCCTGCCCGGTCGTGGCGGCGTCCAAGGCTCACAAGCCCACCTGGAAGGTTGGACTTGATTTCAACGTGACCAAGAACAACCTGCTGTATGGGCTGGTCTCGACCGGATGGAAGAACGGGGGCTCGAACCCGGGTGCGCCGCATCTTACCCCGACGGACTCGACCGTTGGACGCGTACTGCCGGCATTCCAGCCCGAGGAAGTGACGTCCTTTGAAGTCGGCTCGAAGAATCGCCTGCTCGGCGATCGTGTTCATTTCAACGTCGTCGGCTTCTACTATGACTACAAGGATCAGCAGTACACGCAGGAGGATCCAGCTCCGTTCGCCGGCGGAACGGGCAATATACCGTCAGAGCATATCTACGGCATCGAATCGGAGTTCAGTTGGCTGATGTCCCGGGAATGGCGGCTGGACGGCCAGCTCTCCGGTTCGCATGGCAAGATCGAATCGCACGTTTTTGCGCTGGACGTCGTGGACTTCCGCCAGGCGCTCGTGCCCTTCTACATCGGGCTCTTCACTCCCCAGGGCGCCGTGGTGCGACAGGCGCTGGCGACCTCCACGGACCTGTACGGCAAGACACCGCCGAAGCTGGCGAATGTGCTGGCGTACCTCGCCTTGACGAACAACCACACTGTCAGCGGCGGCGGGGTCCTCACCTCCCGCGTGGACTACGTGCATCGCGGGGAATTCCAGGCCCGGGTCTGGAACAACCCCCTCGTCGATACCGTGCCCGCCTACGACACCATCGGCCTGTTCTTCCAGTACAAGCTGCCGGACAGCCACTGCGCGATATCGCTCAGTGCCACCAACCTGACCGACAAGGCCGGCGTCAGCAACCGCTTCAGCAATCCGTACGGCGTGCTCACCACGAGCGACGAATACATTCCGCCGCTGCAGATCTTCGCGGGCGTGAACTACGACTTCTGAACGGCCCTATGGGCCCACGAGCGCGATTTCGCCGAAACGGAACGCCGACTGCACGCTGCCGAGCACTTGGTCCTGAAACACTCGTTCGCCTGAGTCCTCTGCCGCCGCCCCGGCGACGACGTGCAGGGGGAGCAGATGCTCTTCGCGAGGATGCGACGCCCGGCCACCCGGGGCCTCGGCCCACCGGATGAGTCGCGCTTCCCGCTGCGCACGGGGCAGCGTGACCACGTCGGCCAGCCAGGCATCGAAACGCTGCGAATCCGGATCGAGATCCGTGCCGCCGCCGCGCAACTTGCTCATCAACCGGCCCATGTTGTGGGAGCTCATCCCGCTGCCGATGATCAATACCCCCTCTTCCCGCAAGGGTGCGAGCGCCCGACCCGCCGCGAGGTGCTCCGCGGGATCCAGGCCGGCACGCAGCGAGAGTTGTACGACCGGGACGTCGGCGTCCGGGAACGCGAGCTTCATCGGCACGAAGACTCCGTGATCGAGGCCACGCTGGTGATCCTCCGCGGACTCGACCCCCCCCTTGGCCAGCAGCTCACGCACTCGCGCGGCCAGCTTGGGCGAGCCGGGAGCGGGCCAGGTCAAGTGGTAGGTGCGTTCCGGGAAACCTGAGTAGTCGTAGAGGAGCCCGGGCGAGCGTTGAGCGTTCACCGTGAACGTCTGCGCTTCCCAATGCCCCGTCACAATCAGGATCTCGCGCGGCTTGGCGCCGAGCAGCGGCACGATACTGCGGAGCCAGGCCTCCATCCGCACCCACGCGTCCGGCGGATTCCACTCCATGAAGAAACAGGGCCCGGCGCCGTGGGGCACGAACAGGGTGGGAAGGACGCTGGCAGGCTGGCTCATGCGCCATAGAGTCGCACGGCTGGCCGATCGCCGAAAGATCATTTTTGAGAAATGACGCACGATCAGTTCACCGGGTGCGACTGCGCGCGTGACGAGTGGATTCCGCCGCCGCGGAATCTCGCGGCTGTGAACTACCGGTCCTGCAGGGCCGCGCTCATCGCGGTGGCTCCGAAGGGGCGCAGGCGCAGGATCAGCAGCGCGCTGGCGATGAGCCCGGCGCCGATGACCACGATGGAGGCGTAATACGAGCCGCTGCGATCGAAGGACAGGTCCATCAGGAACGGGGTGAGTCCCTGGGCCAGCACGATGACGGCGTAGATCATTCCTGAGATTGAGCCATAGTGCCGCACGCCGAAATAGCGCGAGAGGAAATAAGGCAACACGCCGTACTCCGTGCCCAGTCCAAGCCCCATCAGCGCGCCGGCGAGCAGCAGCTGTGGAAAGCTCTGGGCCGCCTGGAACAGAACCAGGCCCGCCAGGGCCGCCAGATAGAACGGCGCGGCGATCCAGGGCCGCGGAACGTGATCGAGCAGGCGCCCCACTCCGACCTGCCACACCGCCGTTACCGTCGCGAAGGTGGCCAGCACGACGGTGGCTCGCTGCTCGCTGAAGCCGCGATCCAGCAGCAGGGGCACGACGTGCGCGAACACGGCCGTCATGCAGCCGGCGCCGACCGCGATCGCCGCCAGGATGATCCAGAAGGTGCTCGTCGAGCGCGCCTGCCTCAGAGTCATATCGCCCGTTGAGGTGGGGCCGGTCGCGGCGACATTGTAAAATCCCGGCGGGTCCCGCAGCAGCAGGTAGAGAATCGGAAAGCCGACGAGGACAGTGACCGCGGCGATACCCAGAAAGCTGCCGCGCCATCCGTAGCGCACCAGCAGCGTTGCGACCAGCAGTGGGGACAACGCGGCGCCCGCGCCATTGCCCACTCCGCCCACAACGCCCATCGCAAAACCGCGGCGCCGGTCGAACCAGCCGGCGATCACCTTGGTGAACATGACGCTGCTGGGCATTGCGCCGGCCAGGCCGATCAACCCGTAAACCAGATACAACTCGAGCCGGCTCGCGCCGATGAGCGAGACAGCGGCGATTGCGGCCGCGAACAGTACGTTGCCCGCAAGGATGACCGGGCGCGCGCCGTATCGATCGATCAGCCTGCCGATGACCGGGTAGCCCAGCGCGCTGGCGACCGCAACCACGAGCAGGGAAAAGGACACGGCCGCCCGCGGCCAGGCAAACTCGGTGGCGATCGGAATCAGGAACATGCCGAAGACCGTGTAGACCATCGGCGTGATGCTCACGGCATTGCCGACCGTACAAGCCACGATGACGCCCGCGGCCCTGGACCATGGCTTCAAAAAGATTCCCCCAGCGCCGCCCGGAATTGGCGGCTATTCTGGGCGCAAGTGAGCGGGCGCACCAGTGCAAGACTGGGCCAGTTCACGCTGCTAGCTTAACCGGGACACTCACCCACGGCTTCCCCGCAACACCATGCACTCCATCACCCGAGTCAAATTCAGGACACTGAAGCCCGGATTCGGCGCCGAGGTCCTCGACGTCGACCTGGCGTCCGCCGATCCGGAGCTCATCGACGAGGTGGTGCGTGTGTTCGACTTGCACGGCGTGCTGCTCGTGCGGGACCAGCACATGGAGCCGGATGATCTCATGCGCTTCCTCGGACATTTTGGCGTGCTCGAGGACCACACCCTGAAGCAATACACCCTCCCGAACTACCCGAAGATCTACGTGCTGTCGAACCGCAAGGATCGCGACGGCCGCCCGATCGGCGCACACAATGACGGCATCGGCTGGCACACCGACTACTCCTACATGGCGAAACCGGTGAAATGCACCATGCTGTACGCGGTCGAAGTGCCGCCGGAGGGCAGCGACACGCTGGTGACGGACTGCTGCGGTGCCTGGCGGGCGTTGCCCGCGGAACGCAAGCAGCAGCTGGAAGGCCTGGCCCTGCACCACAGCTACAAGTACTTCATGGCGACCCGGGAGCACGGCCGCATGGCCATCAGCAAGGAGGTGGAGGCGGCGACGCCGGACGTCGTCCATCCCCTGATCCGTACGCATCCGGCCGATGGGCGCAAGGCGCTGTGGCCGAGCACCGGCACCGTGATCGAGGTGGTCGGCATGCCGGGTGAAGCGGGAATGAAGTTACTCGGCGAACTGGTCAGCTTCGTCACGGAAGAGCGTTTCGTGCTGCGACATCGCTGGCGTGTCGGGGATATTTTCATGTTCGACAACCGCTGCACCCTGCATACCGGCACACCCTATGACGATACGAAGTACTATCGCGTCATGCACCGCATGTGGGTGAAGGGCGACCGCCCGTACTGATGCCGATGCGGGCCCCACAGTCAGGTCCACGAGTCATCGTGCTCGGGAGCCTGAACATCGATCTTGTACAGAGGGTCCAGCGCTTTCCCCAGCCTGGCGAGACGGTCTTCGGCGGTGATCTGCACAGCTATCCAGGCGGCAAGGGGGCCAATCAGGCGGTGGCCGCGGCGCGGCTCGGGCAAGCCGTGGCAATGATCGGGCAGGTGGGCGCAGATGCCTTTGCAATCCCGCTGTTGGCGAGCCTGAGGAGCGCGGGAGTATCGACCGATCTCGTGCGGGAATCCGCGCTGCCCACCGGTGCCGCGACCATCCTGGTCGGGGAGGACGGACAGAACTCGATTGTCGTATCGCCCGGCGCAAACGCCGGGCTCGACCCGGAGACGGTCTGCTCCTGTCTGGCGGAATTTGGCCGCGGCAGTGTCCTGCTGTGCCAGCTTGAAAGTCCGTTCGATACGGTCGAGCGGGCGCTCCGCTTCGCCAGCGAGCACGGGATCATCACCATACTCGATCCGGCTCCTGCGCACGTGGCCTGCCTGGGCTGGCTCCCGCATGTCGATTACCTGACGCCCAACGAAACGGAAGCGGCCCATCTGCTGGGCCTCGCCTCGCCAGTCGTCAACGCGGTGGAGGCTGCGCGGGCGGCGACGCAGCTGCGCCAGCGCGGAACGAAGGCGGTGCTGCTGAAATTGGGTAGCCGCGGTTGCTTCGTATCGGCGGCGGATACGGCCGCCCTGGTTCCTGCGGCCAGCGTGCGGGCGGTGGACACGACCGCCGCAGGCGATACCTTCAATGGGGCCTTCGCGGTGGCGCTGATCGAGGGCCTGCCGCTCCTGGACGCCGTGGAATTTGCGAACGCCGCCGCCGCCCTGTCGGTGACACAGCGCGGCGCGCAGAACTCCATTCCAAGCCGCAGCGAAGTGGATGCATTTCGCGCAGCGCCGACCGGGCGGCACACGACGGCCTAGGTTCGCCCCTACGCCAACCGGGCCCACGGTCTTGCCGTTACGTCAGCGCGTGCAGATAGCTGTACAGGGCGGCAATTTCCGCGTCATTGAGGTGCGACAGCAGCCTTCTGGCGTAGGGGCCCATCGTGACCAGATTTCGTCCCCCGAGCGCCACGCCCGTTCGCAGCAGCTCCATGAAGGAATTCGCGGAATAGGCGGCCACGATCTGCAGGCTCGGACTGGTGAAATCCGGGTTGGAATCGCCGCGCAGGCTCGTCCCGTGGCACTGTACGCAGACGGTTCGCGCCAGATACCGCCCCAGTACAGCCTGCTCGTTCGTGGCAGCGGGAAGCGGCACGGTCTCGGCAATGAGTTGTGCCACCGTCTTGAATTTACCCGCGGCGAGACCAAGTCGACCCAGAGGACCCATCGTGACACCGGGGGCCGGGCCGGGAAGCGCCGGCAGACTTTTCAGGAACGCAATGATCTCGCCCAGATCAGCGTCACTCAGCCCCACAAAGACTTCGGCGGGCATCACCATCAGGCTGCGGCCACCGGGGCGCACGCCATTCCTGATGATGTTGGCGAGCTCCGCGGCGCTGTACCTGCGGGCGGCCGCCGTGAGATTGGGCGCGACGATCCGCCCGATGATCGGTTCGTCAAACATGACCGCGCCCTCGGCCTGCCTGCCGTGGCAACCGCCGAAGCAGCCGCGGATCGTGGCCAGCCGCCGCCCCTCGCTGATCGATGCGGGATCGGTCGGAATCGACATCGTGACCGGCGGAACCTGGTAAACGTGCCGCAGCGCGCGCTCTGAGAACACGTACACGACCCCGTACGCGATAACGCCCAGCGCCAGCAGGCCTCCCAGGCCCCACCCCATCCAGCGAAACAGACGTTTCATGCCGTCAACGCCCCCGTCCGTTCCCGGCAAATCCCGTCTCAGAAAGCCATGTTGAGGGCGATCGCCGGGGTGTATCCCGCGCCGGAATTGCGCCCGCTCACCGGGACCATGACGCCCGCGATCACGCCAATGCCGGCATTCCAATTGTACTCGATGGCGGGCGCCACGCTGAGTGATCGGCTGGGGTTGGAGTAGTCGGAAACGGTTACGACCCCACCACCTTGCGCGGCCGGATAGCTTCCGAGCAGCGTGGCGCCAGAGCCGCGCAGGTAATCGATGTCCAGGGCCAGCACCCATTGGTGGCTCAGGCTGTATTCCGTGCCCAGATCGACCTCGAACATCTGCCCCGGCGTCGCCCGTCCACGAAACCCGCTGCTGGTCCCGTAAACGCTGGCATCCCGGATGTCGACATGATCGGAAAACGACCAGGCGAGATTGAGTCGACCGCGCAGTATCCGCCCCGTCGGCAGCCAGAAGGGCCGCTGCGAGTAGAGCGCCACGGTGAGCGTATGCGCGCCCTCGCCATGGCCGTCACTCAGCCGACCTCCGAGTCGATCGTACCTCCCCGTCGGCAACGTCTCCGCCAGCATCAGGGAAATCGTCGGCACCCAGCATTCCGCACGCCATTGTGCAAACTGCAGTTGTGCTCGCACGGTCGTGTCCCCGACTCCGATGCGCGAGCTGCTGGGCCCCTGGCCTGGGTGCTGGTAGCCGAAGCGGGCCGCCAGGCCCAGGGTGACGGTGTCCGTGAGTCCATAAAAGAAATAGGTCTGCGACGCGAAGCCATCCGACCTGGGCACGCCGGCGCGCGCTCCCGAGTCGTCGTAGTGCGCCTGGACAATCTCGTCGAACAGATAGGTCTCGACGACCAGATGTCCTTTCGGCATGGCCGCGCCCGGTGACGCCAGCAGCGGGCCCGTCCACCAGGCATCGTCGACGGATTGGCGGCGCGCGCCCTCCGTTTGTGCCTGATCTGCGGCGGCCGTGCCGCAACCCGCGCACATGAACACGAAGCCAAGGATCAACTGGACCGTGCCAGCGCACCGCTGCATTTTAGCTGCCAGTCCTGCTGCAGGAATCGGGTTGACCGACAGCGCCCGCCCACGCACACTCGCGCGCAACACTCGGCCGGCGCAACGTCGGCGGCTCCGTGGGCCAGGCGATCCGTTCAGGGCTTAGTTCCATGGGGCGTGTCAACATGAGCACAGCTGAATCCCGTCATCTCGAGCGTAGCATTGGTTCGCGACAGCTGACCATGATCGCGATCGGCGGCGCCATCGGCACCGGCCTGTTCTTTGCCAGCGGCTCGGCGATTTCCCAGGCGGGACCCGGCGGCGCGATGCTCGCCTACTCGATCATGGCCATAGCGGTGTACTGCATGATGCAGTCGCTGGGCGAGATGGCCACCCAGCTGCCGATTCCCGGCTCGTTTGAAGCCTACGCGGAACGCTTCGTCGATCCGTCAATGGCCTTCGCGGTCGGCTGGAATTACTGGCTCAGCTGGACGGTCACACTGGCCGCCGAATTGGTGGCCGGCGCGCTGATCGTGCAGTTCTGGTTCCCGAATTCGAATTCCACCGCGTGGGTCATCGGTTTCTTTGTTCTGCTGCTGGCGCTGAACCTGCTCTCGGTCCGGGCCTATGCGGAGGCGGAGTACTGGTTTTCCAGCATCAAGGTCGTGACGGTGATCATCTTTCTGGCCGTGGGTGGTCTGATGATCACCGGCATGATCGGCGATCACGGCGGCGGGCTGCACACATGGACACTGGTGGATCCGGCGAGTGGCGCACATGCACCTTTCGTCGGCGGCTTGAGCGCGGTGCTGCTGGTATTCCTGGTGGCGGGGTTTTCCTTCCAGGGTACCGAGAGCGTGGGCCTGGCCGCGGCTGAAACCGCAGATCCGGTCAGAAACGTGCCCAGGGCGATCCGGAGCGTGTTCTGGCGCATCCTGCTGTTCTACATCGGCTCGATTTTCGTCATCGGGACGCTGATCGGCTTCACCAACCCCAACCTGTTGCACGGCGACGAGGGCCACATCGCCTACTCGCCGTTCACCATGATCTTTCAGCAGCTGCCGAGAATTGGTTATTTCGCCGCCCACCTCATGAATGCGGTAATCCTCTCCTCGGTGCTGTCGGCCGGGAATTCCTCGATGTACGTGGCCTCGCGCATGCTCTACGCGATGTCGCACAGCCGGAAGGCCCCGGCGCTCTTTGGCCGCCTCAATGGGCGCGGCGTGCCGGTCGCGGCGCTCCTGGCGACGGGCCTGGTCAGCGCGACGGCCTTCTTTACCAGTCTGGTGGGCGATCAACGGATCTACCAGATCTTCTACAACGCCTCGGGCCTGAGCGGTTTCATCATCTGGTTGGGCATCGCCGTCTGCCATCTGCGGTTCCGCCGGGCCTGGATCGCGCAGGGCCGCAGCCTGGACGATCTGAAATTCAGGGCCAGGTTCTATCCCTACGGGCCGTGGCTGGCGGTAATCCTGTTCGCGATCGTGCTGTTCGGCGCCAACGTTGGCGTGTTCCAGACACCGGTGTTCTCATGGTTCAACTTCATCAGCGGCTACCTGATGATTCCCATCTTCATCGCGCTCTACCTGGGTCACAAATTGCGGAGCAAGACCCGCCTGGTAGCACTGGCGGACTGCAATCTCGACATGGATTGATCCGGGGCCATGTTCAGGGGAAGCGCATTTGCCTGATGTCAGCGAGCAGTCCCGCCTGCGTCACCGGGCGCCCGAGGAATCGGCGCAGGAGCAATCGCGGCTCATCCTCCCCGCCATAGCGGAACAACCGCGCCGACACAAACGGGTACCAGGCCCTGTTGCCGGCGTCGAACTCCCCGATCCTCGCGCGGATGCGGGCGCGCAGGTCCGCCGTGACGAAGGCACCGAGCGCGTACGTGATCATATAGCCCGGATCGTCCACCAGCTGACCCCGGACCGCCCACCAGGACCATTCCGGGTGCGCAGCAATGTGCAGGTAGCGGCTGGTGATGTCCGTCCACACGGCATTCGGATCGCTGGTCGGATTGCGCGCCATTCTGATTTCGAACAGTCCCCATGCCACGTCCAGCATGACCGAGCCCAGGCGCGCGCCTCCAGCAGGCACCGCTCCAGTTTTTCCAGTTGTTCCTGGCGTTCGAGCAGCTGCATGATGGGGCCATTGTCCCCCATTTCTCGCGCAGGCCGCGTTGATCCCGGCATTTCGGCGTGCCGAAATCCGCAAGCGAACTTCAGATTGCTAAACGACCGCTACGTACTGCTGATTGGTATTACCGTCAGAACATGACTGCTACAACGACAACGGGCACCGGGGGTTCAGACCGCAGCGGCATTAAGCCATGCGGCGTCAAATCGCCCTTGTCTCGCGGCGTCCCACAACCCGTCGGGCCTGACGCACGCGGGTGGACCCCGCTAATCCAGTCCCCAGGGGTACACAGCGGACGAAGCGCAGGCGCACGATTCGCGTTTTTTCATCCGAGCCCGGATGCTCGCGCAATCAGAAGCAACCCTGCCCCGACCGCGACGACCCCAATGACTCGCGCGACTCGCTCACCGGCAGGGGCGAGACGTTCGGCGGTGATGGCTGCCGTCACGACAGCCATCGCGCGCAGGTCCATGACTCCAAGACCCAGGAGTATCGCCATCAGACCAGAACAGCACTGGCCGCAGCGGAAGCCGAGGCGCAGCCCGTGTCGCCAGGCCGAACCCGCATCCGCGGACAATTCAAGGCCGCGCCGCGATACCTGCCGGCAGCAGGCGAGCTGGCGCGCCTTCCACGCCGTGAACTGGAGCACGCCGGCGATCAGGACGACTCCCCCGATTGCGATCGGAACGGCGCTCGCGAATGCCGGCCATTGCATCTCGACCGCCGCCAGCCCGGCGCCCAGCGGAAAGGCGGCCAGTCCGAACACAGCCCACACAAAGAAGTACCCGACGGTGACCAGCGCGGTCAATCCAGCCAGGCGCGTCTCGCTGGTTCCGACGACGGCCTGACGATAACGCCACAGCATGGGCATGAGAGACGGCAGCATCATCGCGACCATCATCACGATCCACATGCCGAGGAACGACGCCGCGCTGCCCGGCCACGTCTGGCCGGGCATCCGCATCCACGCCATCGACATCGCCCAACCGCCGGGCATCTTCATCCCGCCCATCGACGACATGGACTCGCAGGTCGCGATCGTCACCGCTGCGCTCGCGGCGAAGAGCAGGGCCGGGAAGCCAGAGCAGGCTCGCTGGAAGGCTCGCCCGCCAGCCGCGCTTCGCAGCACCTCGCATTCCCCGGTAGTGCAAGCGACGCCCATGATTTGCCTCAGGCCTTGGCGTACTCGTCGCGACGCCGCCACCAGACGCCTTGCTCATTGCGCCCCAACGGCGCCCGGTCGAGCCACTGGTACATGCCCCAGAGGCCGTCGAGTCCGCGCGCGAAAGTGGAATACGTGTGGTAAACGACGCCGTCCTGGATTGCGAAGGTGCTCATGCCCGGCCGGTCGCGGGTGAACGTGGGCGCGTCGGTCCCACAACTGGCCGCGATCTGCTTGACGATCGCCGGCGGATCCTTCGCGTCCATCGCGTGGCCGCTGCGCTCGTAGTTGTATTCGATGTCTCCCGCACGCTGTTGCTCCTCGGTGATCGAGACGTTGAAGTCGAAGTTAAACTCACCGCCGTAGGAGGACGCCCAGGGAAAGGTCCACCCCAGCCGCCGCTTGTACGCCTGCAGCTTCGCCAATGGGGCCCGCGATACCGCCGAAAGCGTCACGTCGTGATTCGCCAGGTGCACGGCGAAGCCGCTGAACCCGTCCGCAATGGACGAGCAGGAGGGGCATCCTGCCGTGTAGTCGGGCCCGAACATGAAGTGATAGACGAGGAGTTGCGAGCGCCCCTGGAAGAGATCCGCCAGCGTAGCGTTTCCGGCGTCGGTTGCGAATCGATAGTCTTTGTCGACCCGCACCCAGGGCAGCGCCTGCCGCCGCAGCGCCAATTCATCGCTCCGCCGTGTATGCTCTTTTTCCGCCGCGAGCAGCTCGAGCCGCGCGGCGAGCCAATCCTTACGTGTTCCGGTGCTGTGCTTATTCATCGCTCGTATCTCCAGTGGATGTGGGACATGAGTTAGCCTAAGCCCCAGTTCACGAACGATGAGAGTGACAAATGTGACAGGATTCGGATGGACAGCCTGATCACCGCCGCGGCGCGTGCCCTCGCGGCCGGGGACCCCCTCGGCGCGCTGAAGCGAATCGCACTGCGCGACGACCCGCCCGCCCTCGCGCTTCGCGGCATTGCCATGGCGCAGCTGGGCGATCTCGTTCGGGCCAGGGCACTCCTCCGAACTGCCGCGCGTGCCTTCGGTCCGAAGGAGGTCGTGGCCCGCGCCCGTTGTGTCGTGGCCGAGGCCGAGGTCGCGCTCGCCTCGCGGGATCTCGCCTGGCCTGCAAAGGAGCTGGACTCGGCGCGGGCGACGCTCGAAGTGCACGGCGATCGGGCGAACGCCGCGCACGCGCGCTACCTGCAGGCCAGGCGCTTCCTCCTGATCGGGCGCATCGCGGAAGCCGAGCGCCTGCTCGCAGAGCTGGATCCCGCAGATTTCCCTCCCGCGTGGAGGACCGCTCATGAACTGGTGGTCGCGGGGATCGAGATGCGGCGCCTGCGAACGAAGGCGGCACGCGCAGCGCTCGCGCGGGCCGAGGACGCGGCGCGCGAGGCACATATCCCGGCACTGACGGCGGAGGTCGAGAGCGTGCTGCACCTGCTGAACACGCCCGCCGCACGCCGGATTACCAGGGGCGAGGAACGGCTGCTGCTGCTCGATGAGGTCGAGACCTTGCTGGCCTCGAAGGCCTTTGTGGTGGACGCCTGCCGTCATGTCGTGCGTCAGGCGGGGATGGTGATTCCGCTCGCGAAGCGCCCGGTGTTGTTCACCCTCGCACGGCTCCTTGCCGAGGCGTGGCCGGGAGACGCTCCGAGGGACACGCTCGTCGCGCGCGCCTTCCGACTGAAGTTAGCCGATGAATCGCATCGCGCGCGCCTGCGAGTCGAAATGGGCCGGCTACGCCGGGCGCTTCGGTCGCTGGCCGGCGTGAGCGCGACGAAGCGGGGGTTTGCGCTGGTACCGCGGCGCGCACGCGAGGTCGTCGTGCTGGCGCTGCCCGTGGAAGAGGAGCACGCGGCGGTGCTCGCCTTCCTCGCCGATGGCGAATCGTGGTCCAGCTCGGCCCTGGCGCTCACGCTTGCAACGGGACAGCGCACGGTACAGCGGGCGCTCGAGTCGCTGGCGGCGGCACGCAAGATCCAGTCCTTCGGTCGCGGGCGAGCTCGGCGCTGGATGAGCCCGCCCGTGCCGGGATTCACGACGGCCTTGTTACTCCCGGCTCCGCTGCCGATCGACTAGGATGGCGACATGCCAAAATCAAAAGCTGAAGTCATTCGCGAGTACGGCCCCTTTCCGGGCTGCGACCACGTGCACGGCGTGTCTTTCGACGGCGAGAACACCTGGTTTGCCGCGGGAGACACCTTGAAGGCCTTCGAGCCGGCGAGCGGGAAGCTGCTGCGCTCCATCGACGTCGCCGCGCATGCAGGAACCGCCTTCGACGGTGAGCACCTGTTTCAGATCGTCGAGGACCGCATCCAGAAGATCGATCCGAAGACCGGCCGCGTGCTCGCCACGATCCCGGCGCCCGGCGGCGGTGCAGACTCGGGGCTCGCATGGGCCGAAGGGACGCTCTGGGTGGGACAGTATCGCGAGCGGAAGATCCATCAGATCGATCCTGAAACCGGCGCGATCCTTCGCACGATCGAGTCCAACCGCTTCGTCACGGGCGTCACCTGGGTCGACGGCGAGCTCTGGCACGGCACCTGGGAAGGTGAGGAAAGCGAATTGCGGCGAATCGATCCTCGGTCCGGACAGGTGCTGGAGCAGCTCGAGATGCCGCCCGGCGTGGGCGTTTCCGGCCTCGAGTCCGATGGCGGCGAACAGTTCTTCTGCGGCGGTGGAAAGAGCGGCAAGATCAGGACCGTCCGTCGGCCCAGGCGATAGTCCGCGACGGGCAGCGGCTCCCGGATTCCCGTCGACTCCGCGAGCAAGCAATCGAAGCGGAGCAAAAGGCCGCGAACCGCCAGCGACCCGGGCCACGCCCGTTTCGGTGGGGAATTGGGCAAGCCAGAACTGCCGGTCGTCCATGGCCCCACCCGCTTTGCAAGTCAGGTCAGGCCGCGCGGTAGACGCGCGAATAGAGCGTCTCGCGAGTCAGTCCTATAATGCGGATGGCTTCGTTGCTCGCGAGAATGCCGTACCCGGTGATCCAGCTATGCCAGGCGGGGAAGACTAGACATGACGACTTGTAGGCCAGGACCGGGGCGCCCGGGAACCGCAGCTCTTTTCGCGATCGGTGTCGCCGCCCTGTGCATTTCTTTGGTGGTTCCAGAAGCTCGCGCGGCGGAGACGACGAACTGTCACGTTGGTACCTATCGGCTGTCTGTTGGCGGAACCATCGATATCGCACCTTCCGAAGGCAATACGCTCCGGTGGCGCCGTTTTGACGGCACAACCGGCGCATTGAGCGAGGAAGGCCGTGGACAGTGGACCAGTTCGTATGGTTGGACCGGGCGGCCCGACGGCAGCGCCGTCCGCTTTTCCCCGTGTGAGGCCGGCCGTATCACTTTTGACGGGGTAGAAGGGCGACGCATCAAGTTCGACGTGGCGGACACGACATTCACGAGCCACGGTGCGACGCTCGCTGGGCGGCTGATCTTGCCGAAAGGCACGGGCGTCGTTCCGATTGTCATATTGCTGCACGGTGCAGAGCACGACTCGGCGCGACAGTTCAATGCACTGCAGAGGATGCTGCCTGCCGAAAACGTCGGCGCATTTGTCTTTGACAAGCGTGGAACGGGAGAGTCGGAAGGCAGTTACAGTCAGGATTTCAACGTGCTTGCCGACGATGATGTGGCGGCGATGCGCGAAGCCAAGCGCCTTTCCGGAAGGCGTGCAGGACGGATCGGATATCAGGCCGGAAGCCAGGGTGGATGGGTAGCGCCGCTTGCAGCAAATCGCGCGCACGTGGACTTCGTCATCGTTTGCTTCGGCCTCGCAGTGAGCGTGATTGACGAGGACCAGCAGGAAGTTGAAATCGAAATGCGCGAGAAAGGCCACTCACCTGCGGACATCGCGAGCGCGCTGGAAGTCGCACGCGCTGCCGAGACGGTCATTGCGAGCGGGTTTACCGAAGGGTTCGGACAATTCGATGCTGTCAGGAAGAAGTACAAGGATGCGCCGTGGTACAAGGACCTGCATGGCAATTACACGCATTTCCTGCTGCCCTATTCCGAAATGCAGCTTCGGGACATGAGTGAGAAATTCAAGTGGGGCACACCCTTTCACTACGATCCGATGCCGACGCTGCGCGCCAATACGACGCCGCAGTTGTGGATATTGGGTGGAGAGGACTACGAAGCTCCGAGTGCGGAGACGAGTCGTCTTGTTAAGTCGCTCATTGCCGAGGATCTACCGTTCACGCTGGCGCTGTATCCGCGAGCGGAACACGGGATGACGCTATTCGAAACCGCAATTGACGGAGGGGAGCGATTGTCCACCCGCTACGCGCCGCAATATTTTGCGATGATTAGGGACTTCGCTCGATACGGAGAACTCAGAGGCGTTTACAGTGACGCCGAAATTGCGAGGCCCAAGGGCGGGGCACGTTGAGTCAACAGCGCACGCATTTCTGCCTTCGCCCGACAGGGGCGATGATTTCGCCGCTCCGCGCAAGCTTGCCGAAGCCTGCGGCCGACGGCGGAAGAACATCGCACCGCAAGACCATCGTCAGCTGCCGGCCTCAGGCAAAATATTCTGATTGGACCGAAGCAGGTTCGCTGGATCGTACCGCGCCTTGATCCTGGCCAGCCGGGGATAATTCACCCCATAGATTTCGCGGATCCGCTCCGGTGGGCTGGGCGGGATGTAATTCACGTAGGCGCGGCGCGCCCATGGGCGAAGGGCAGCGCCGTATTCCGCCACCCATCGCTCCGCCCGCGCCCGGTCCTCGGGCCGGCTCCATTCGGAGGACAGAATCAAACTCAGTCCCGTCCCACGCAGCGGGTAGGCTGTGTCAGTCATGCTGATGCGCGCCGCCACGCCGTTCGAGAGGCCCATCAGAATTTCGCCAAATCCCCGCCCGGCCACGGCTGCGCGCGCCAACACATCCGCGGCCCCTTCGCTGACGCCCTCCAGAAACGCGCCGTCGACGGCGACTGAGGTGGTGGCCCAAACCTCCCCTTCGGGATCGGGCACTGAGGTCGACATCTTGGCCGTCACCCGCCGGAACGACGCCTTCCATGTATCGAGGTAAGCGGCGGCGGCGGCCGGATCGCCGAGGAAACCGCAGGTCGCCGACGCGCCAGTCTCCGCGCTGACCTCGAAACTCGCCCTGACCTCGTCCGGAGTCTCGCGCACGAGATCGCCGAAAATCCGCATCGACCCGCCGATGTCGCTCCAGCCGAGGTCAAACTGGGCGTTGTGGGACGTCCAAACCGGGTGCAGCCTGAAATCCAGGCGGGTGACCACGCCGAAGTTGCCACCGCCGCCGCGGATCGCCCAGAACAGGTCCTCATTCAGACCGGGGCCGAGTTCAAGCGCCTCGCCATCGGCGGTCACGAGTTGGGCGCCGAGAATGTTGTCGCATGCCGTCCCGAACAGTCCTCTGCCGGCGGTATCGCCGCCGGCAAGGGCCAGACCTGTGACGCCGACATCGCCGCAACTCCCCATCGGCGTGACCAGCCCCGCGGCCAGTGTCGCGGCGAGAAGATCCCGAATTCGTACGCCGCCGCCCACCGAGGCGACGCGGCGGTCCTTGTCGACCCTGACGGTGTTGAACGCCCCGAGGTCGACCTGAAGCGCGCCATCGGCCACGCCAAATCCCGCGTAGCTATGCCCACCTCCGCGGATGGAAACGGGAACGCCGTGTCGCCGCGCGAACGCCAAGCAGCGTTTAACATCGTCGATGTCCGCGCAGCGCGCCATCGCGAGCGGGTGGCGATCATAGGCCTGGTTCCAAACCTTCCTCGCGTCGTCATACCCAGGCGAGCGAACGCGAAGAAAGCGCCCATGCATCCTTAGCGCCAGTTCGTCGAGATCGGCAGCCGATCCAGTCGCGGCAGAGCCACGGGGCATGCTGGTATCGGCACAAGCACCGAGCGCAATGGCACCAGCGGTAGCGAGACCGGCGTGGACAAAATCGCGGCGGGTCCAGTGGGGCTGTTCGATACGGTGTCTGGCCAATGTTTGGTGCTCGGTCTAAAGCGCCATAGCAATACAAAGTTACTACACGATCGCGCTTTGCGTCGCGCAGAACGCGACCCGCGAAACTGCGCAGGGTGGCTTTTCGGTTCTCACGCTGCACTTGACCGTTCCCCGGCAGCCGAGAAGCGTGCGCAATGACTGGGGCCCCGTCACTCCCACTCAATAATCTCCTAGCATCTCAAGCCATTGACGGAGAAAGCGTATTTTAGAGGCCACATCCAAAGGTCCGTCAGGAAGTACGAAAAAACGCGCCGCTTTGTGGCGATAGATGGCAATAGAGTCCGAGGCGCGTCGCAACGGCACGAAGATTGTAGGCTTTCACAGCGGCTGCTAGCGCCTCCGCGATGCACGTGCGAATGCGTTCGGTAGGTATCCCCAGCTTGTTCTTTGCGAAAGCCACTTTCGCGCTGGCCCCTAGGTCTGCGCGAACACGAGGAGAGAGCGGTAGTCGTGATCGTCCGCCGCCTGTAGCGCAGCGATGTAGTCCTGCCGCCGCGGATCCCCGCCATCCAGTTCACCGCCTCCCCATGTGAGGCGATTGAGCCCAAAGTGGCGAGTGAGCGCCAGATCCGCGTAGAAGCGACTCAGGCGTCCGTTGCCATTGGGAAAGGGATGAATGAACACAAGCCTGTGGTGTAAGCGAACAGCGAATTCCACGGGCTCGTATGTCTGGTGGTCGAGCCAGTACCGGGCATCATCGAAGAGCTCGCGCAGGGCTACGCCGATGTGGGGAAACGGTACGCCAATATTGGTGTCGACCTGGCGCTCGGTGCCTGCCCATTCCCAAACATTGCCGTACATGCGCAAATGCAGTTGCTCGACGAATTGTCGCGCGAGCATGTTCGGCATGGCGATGGAGCGCGCGCCGCGCGCCCATAGACGCGCGCGCAGAATGTTCTCCTGCTCGGCGGCGTTCAGTTCGCCGTGCGTGGTCAGGGGAAGCCTCAGTCCACGCAGCTGCGCCGGCGTGAGCGGTGTTGCGCCGGGCGCATGGGGATCGGTCAGCGCCACAGCTTCTTCGGCTCGCGCACGAGGTTCTCAACGAGAATGTCGAATTGCTCCTTAGTCTCACTTGCTGTCACTTCCTGATTCTCGAGTCGCATGCTCTGTACGGTCGCGCTCATTTCCTGCTGGGCAATCTCTCTCGCGCGCGCGCGCAGCGTGTCGATGATCGGCTGGCGCGGAACTAGGGAGACGATGAGTTCGGCATCCAGCGCGTCCGCAACGCGCCGTAGGGTGTCGATTTGAATCCGCCCGGTTAGCTCGGCCTTCTCATAGGACAGCACGGTGGAGTGGCTGACGCCGAGGCGCCGAGCAAGCACGGTCACGCTCATGCCGAGTGCTGATCGCAGGGCATGGACCCAACCCCTCACAGGACGCTGGCGCAGCGCCGCTGCAGCCGCCTGCAGCTCCGTGCGCTTGCGGTCGAGGATTTGGGCATTACTGGTTCGAAGATACCGGGGCACGGATCACCTGTAGGCTATAGGGAACATTGCGGCAAATAAATATACCCTTTATTATACATCTATGCACAGATTTATTTCCTTAAATAGACATTTTGTCAGTATTAATGTCTCTTTTGATCTACATTTAATCCCTACTTCCTTATTTTTCATAATCTTATAACTTCTGATAGTTCTGCGTTCCCACCCCTAACCCTCCAGCCGCGCGCGTTTCCCCCTGGCCCCAGGGGGTTCGTTTCGGCCGAGCATTAGTATATTTGACGATTAGCATATTTGCTAATACTATGCAGGTATGTCAGTCGATAAGATTTTTGAAGCTCTCGCATCCCGCTCTCGCAGGGAAATTCTGGCGTACCTCTCCAAGGCGGAGCTCACGACATCCGAACTCGCAGCTCGCTTTCAGATGACAGCACCGTCCATGTCGAGACATCTAACCGTACTCGAGAATGCGGGTTTGGTCGCTAGCGAGCGAAAGGGACAGCGAGTCCTGTATCGGTTGAATCCGAGTAGCCTCGTCAGCACGCTGACTGGTTATGCATTTGAAATCTGCCCCGTAGCTGGCCCGCTCAAGCGCGAATCGCGCGCGCTTGCAAAGCGCCGACGCGCGACCGAGTAGCCCGGATTTACTATGGAAGGCGTCGCCGTAAATCTCGATCAACACCGTGTCGCCGCGGTAAATTTAGATTCGGTGTGCGTCGGCACGGTGCGGTACGCGCCCGTCAAGTCCGCTTGGTTTCTTGGCATGCTGATAGGTGCCATTGTCGGCGGCGCGATCACCTTTTCTTGGTCTGCCTTTGCCGCATTCCTGCTCGCGACCGCGGCCGTGCTCCTATTCGGCCACTCTCTGGGCAGCCACCGAAAGGTCGTCCACGATAGCTACCAGTGTCCTAAGTGGCTTGAATACTTTTTCGTGTACCTCGGGGTGCAGGTCGGACTCGCGGGCCCGATCGGTCTTCTCCGTCAACACGAACTGCGCGATTACGCGCAGCGATTACCCAGTTGCCACGACTACCTGAAACACGGTCGATCGGCCTGGGTGGATGCATGGTGGCAGCTGAATTGCGAGTTGGTGCTGCTCCACCCGCCGATCATCCGAATTGAGCCAAGAATCTCCAAAGATCGCTTCTATCAGTTTCTTGAGCGTACGTGGATGGCGCAGCAAGTGCCCGTGGCGTTTCTACTTTACGCCGCGGGCGGTTGGGGATTCGTGTGGTGGGCGGTCTGCGCTCGCGTGACTGCCGGCGTGATCGGTCATTGGCTGATTGGTCATTTGGCACATAACAACGGCGCAATTCACCGTGAGGTTCGAGGTGCCGCGGTTCAGGGCCGCAACGTTCGATTCACGTCGCTTCTGACCATGGGCGAGTGTTGGCACAACAACCATCACGCATTTCCGGGATCAGCGCGACTCGGGCTCGCGCCACACGAATGGGACCCTGGCTGGTGGGCTCTCCTGGGACTTCGGCGTCTCGGACTGGTTACGAGACTGCGATTGCCATCAGACCTACCCTACCGGCCTGAGCTGACCGAAGTAAAGCTCCTGGGACAGAGCAAATTGATATCGACCACTGAGGTTCCTTTACGACCAGGAGTAGACGCTCATGGCTTCGTCGCCTGACACCCCGGAACCTCACCGCTTCTGGATCGTTCGATTTGGCTGGACCGTGCCGCTGATTTGCGGCGCGCTCGTCGGCGTCGCTTTTCGTCTCTTTTTCTCTGGTACGCCAGGCGAACCGTATCACGCCATGATGTCCTCATTTACTCTGTTGGTGCCGATTATGGTCGGCGCAGTAACCGTCTACATGGCGGAGCGCGCGGGGCGCCGGAGCTGGTCCTATTATTTCTTCGCCGCCGCCGCCGCCAATGCACTATTTGTAATCGGCACGATGGTAATCCGAGTGGAGGGGCTCATCTGTGCTGTTCTCGCGGTGCCGCTATTTGGCCTCGTAGGCGGCCTCGGAGGGATTCTGATGGGCGCCGTGTGCCGTTGGACAAAGTGGCCGCGGCCCGCCATTTACAGCTTCGCTGCCTTGCCGCTGCTGCTAGGAGGTCTCGAGCAGAATCTTACGCTCCCGCAAGACATCCGGTCGGTCGAAAGAGTCAGCACCATCTTCGCGAGCCCCGAGGCAATTTGGACGCACCTCACAGTCGCCAAAGATATTCGGCCCGATGAGATCGGCACTGCATGGATGTATCGCATAGGCGTGCCCCTACCATTATCGGCGGTTACGGTACTAGCCGACGGCACGCAAGTGCGTCACATCATGATGGGCAAAGGCATCCGGTTCGATCAGATAGCGGCCGACTGGCAACCAAACCGACGTGTTCGTTGGACCTATCGGTTTGCAAACGACTCGTTTCCACCGGGGGCACTCGACGATCACGTGAGGATTGGCGGGCGGTATTTCGATCTGATCGACACCGAATATGTGTTGCGAAAAGTGAACGCAGGCACGGAGCTTCGAGTGACGATGCGCTACCGCGTTAGTACGGCATTCAACTGGTATACGCAACCGATCGCCGATTTTCTTGTCGGGAATTTTGAAGAGGCTGCCCTGCGGTTCTACGCCATCCGGGCAAAAAAGCTGAAGTAGGCAGTGCCTCATCGGTCGGTATAGCTGGCGTGCCTGGGCGTTGTTCCGCGGAGCCAATATTGATTCGGGGCACGAAATTTTGACGTCGGATCGTCGCTTTCGCTGGGCCTCACCTGGACCAAGTCCTCCTCGACGAGCAACGAGATGGCACGAGAAACTTCATTTCTTCCGATGCACAAGACCTCAGTCATCTTGTCGTATGAGACCTTAGCCATTCCTGATGCTCCGTTAATGATCGCGGCAAGGTAAAGATAGAGCTGAAGCGCCTGTCGTCGGGCTTTGCCGCGTGATGACATGCCGGCGATCCGCCGCATGACTTTGGTGCTGGTGCCATAAAGGTGGGCGCTTGGGATTTTCGTCCAGTAATCGGCGTCGTCGTATCGCGTTAGACGGTGCATCGCGGGTCGACCCTCGAAGGTTTCAACCAGCCCCCAGCGGCCCAGCAACCGTAGGGCGCGTATCGCCGTGGGCTTAGATACTCCGACAAAGCGGCCAAGATCAGTTATCGAGACTCGCACTGTGCCAGATGGTAAGTCCCTCGTCGGGTTGAAAGCGGCCTTGGCGCAAAGCCCGATGAAGATCTTGAGCGCCGCTATCGCAATGCCTGTCGTGGCCGCAGCAACGCGCCTGTGCATCCGTGTGTCGGTCTGCCAGTAGCAGGGCATTTTCGCCCATTGATGTCGGTTCATTTGCGCTTGCCGGATTGTTTCACGATCAAGGCCGCCAGGCCGATAACGGCGAGGCAGATCAGCCCGATAAACAGGATCGAGAGCCTGGTCGCGTCCAACTCGATCGCCAACTTGCCCAATGTTTCCGCCAACGTCCTCATGCGCCCCTCCCACGTCCGACCGGGGAATTTTCGCGAGAGACGAGCCTGTTATCTAAAGACGGTATTCTGCCGCTTTTGCCCCTCGGTGCTACATTTTACGGCTTTTCCGGGCATTCTCACCTGCAAGAAGATGGTAAACGGCGGCGCCCCTTTTTCACACTTTTCGCGATCTTTCGCCGGTCGGACGCGGGAGAGGCGCATGAAGCTTGTGGCATTGTCATTGGGCACGACGGCGATTGGCCCGAAACCCGCAAGGTATCACGCTATTCAGCGATGCTACCCAAGCAATGCTGCCCAGCGAACAAGAGTAAAGGCAAAACACTGCGCCCTTGGCCGAAAGGGCACGCCTCACGAACATTGGCCTATAGCCGACTCGGAGATTGAAACCCGCAGTTAGCAGCTGGGCTCACCAGCCTCGGACAATGTACGCGACTACAATGCGCACTATGAACGAACCACCGAAAAGGGGTGCACCATCCAAAAGCGCGGCGGTGTACTTGCAGCAGCGGGCGCTTTGTTTAGAACACGCACTTGACCTCGTCTCCAGTGCCGAACGCGTCCGCGGCGATGACAATGCATTCCTCAACATCGTGTACCACCTGGCGATTCTTGCTTTGGAGGAGATCGGAAAAGCCGGGATGCTCGCGGCTCGTGCATCAGTCGGCGAGAAACTTCACAGCGATAAACTGGTCCATCGGATGGATGATCATGCCTACAAATTGATGTGGGCGGTCTGGTCTCCCAGCATGGCGAGCGGCAGACTCGATCCGCGAGATTTTGAAGAGGCGCGGCAGTTCGCCGAACGCACCCATGCGCGACGCCTAGCGGGACTTTACGTGGATCACACCGCTGTAAACGCTTCCGCGCCGCGCGCTGCCGTGCTTCCAGCCCAGGCCACATCGGTGTTTGATTTGGCAAGAACGCGGTTGGAATTGGAGGTCGCGCGCGGCGCGCCGGAACTCGACGAGCATACCGAAGACTTGGAATGGTATTTGGCCACCGTCAGTGATGAGTTGGGTGCCAAGCGGCTATTCAGCAAATCGTTCCTGGACAAGCATGCGGAGCTCGCGGGCGACACACGGGCGTGGATTCAATGGGCGCGTCAGGAATTTGCGGACGTCGCGGCCCAGGAGAAAGAGCACCTGCAACGCGAACTGGCTCGTCAGCCGGGCCAGTCCGAACACAGAAAGCCGAAATGGCTGATCAAGGTGGTGCTAAAAACGCCTTCGCACGCGTTCCGTCAGAAGACACTCAATCATTGGAATGATCGCATTGAGCCGGTGAAGCTGAATATCGCCGGAACCAAAGGCCGCGATTTGATGCTCGAGATGAGCATTAACGACGGCGTGACCCTCGAGCAGCTCTTCGATGTCGGGCTCGCCGCGAGTAAACGCTACGCGGTCATGTTGAGCATCGGCTGCGCTGGGGTCTTTTGGTACGAATTATCCGGCCAGACCGAAACCTACTACGAGTCGATCCGAGACTTGGACGCGCCAGGCCTGGTTCCGCACATCTTTCGTCCGCAGGGCCTCGCCCGTGAATGGGCCACGATGCGGCCGGATGGCGTCAAACGGGATCGGGCGCCCTTGGAGACGCAGCATCTCGACAATGCGATGAAGTGTCTGGCCGCCTTTGGTCCGATGCCTGATCATGAGGCGGCGCCGATTTTCGGACCTTACCTTCAAGGGCTGACCCTCCTCTGTAAGTCAGATATGAATCTATCCTTGGAGGTCCAAGCGCGGGCGTTGTTTCTGGCCGCGCTACGTCATGCCATGATCCATTTTAAGGATTGGAACGGTGCCGAAGCCGAATTCGTGAGTGCTCTGAGCCAAGTCATGACGCCGGTCGTGCCCGAGCCCGAGCACCGGGAAATTTTATTGACTAGCCTGACCGGTGATGCCGGCAATGCGAATGTGGCGTCTGATGCGGTTGCCGTTAAACGTATTCTCGATTTGTATCTGCTACTTGTCGCCGTACGGCTGTGGCCGGAATTTGTTAAGAGCGCGGCTGCTCGACAATCCGACACCGCTGTCGAGGGACCCGCCTAGTCAATGGATGCTAGTTACTTCAAGCAGATTCTTTTGCCAATGCACGTCAAGGCGGAGCTTATTCGTGCACTGCTACGCTTCGTGATTGCTCAGCAGACGGATGTCCCACGCGGCAAGGAATTCGACGATCGATTTATTCGCGAATCGCCCGACTCGCCTTGGCTGAAATCGCAAGGTCTGGAAGAGCCGTGGCTTTCTGAGCACGTTGCGAGGCTATTTTGGGTTTGCTGTTCGCTCAATCTGCTGAAGTATCAATATCCATATCCACATAAAGGCCAGACCTATCGTCCAACACGGGGAGCGCGGTATGTAGCCGCACTGCCGACATGGTTAGTCACTGTACTGCTATCAGGCATTTACTTGGGCGCAATCGCTGCGGGTCCCGTCAAGCACTTCAAGCGGGTTCGCAATATCGTTGCTGTCCTTACTGCGGCTATACTTTGGTGGAGGCGTCACGACATGTCGTTAGTGGTCATTCTGTACGTTTCCATTTTTGCGGGGATCGTCAGTACATGGGTGGCGAGTTTCCTCGCCAGTGCAATCGACTGAGCGCTCGGGCAGCTCGTTGACGTGGTACTTTAACTCCGGGGGGGCGATCAATACCGTCTGCGCCGAACTTCGCATCGAGTTCAAGTCAATTGCGCCTTAGTCGAAAGGGACCTCGTAGTTCCTCTCGCTTTAGCGACGGATCTATGCCCGCAGCGAGCAGTTGTCGAGCTTCAAGATGTCGTGAGCGCGCACGGTCGACCGGCACCTCCGGATAAATGCCAAGCGAGAGTGTCCTCCGCTTCCCACCGTAGCGGTAGCAATAGCGCCAATACCGACCGCCCTTAGGCGTCACAAAGAGATTTAGGTTACCACCAAATGCGAACTTCCTCAGATAGCGAACTGGAGGAAATTCGGACTTCAGGAACTCTTCTGAACTGCCTCGTTTCGTCCTTCGTGAGATCTGGTGCATTGGCGGAAAACAGCTGCCGTCTGGCAAAACCGACTTGCTCTCCGGATTCAGCGCGCATTCCCACATCTCCTTCAACGAGGGGCGCCTCCCCTCAAGCTCAATCGGTAAGAAATGCTGTCCCTTTCTAATGCGATGCGCCAGTTCGACTCCCGCGAGAGTAACTGCTGCGGACCGAAAGTGACCTGCGGGTCGATTTTCGGTCCAGTTGATACTTTGGGACAATGGCCCTTCGGGAAGCGAGGGGACCATGAAGAAGACACGGTTTTCAGAAGAACA
>WNFM01311101.1_pt1 | contig 97125 bp, 101 predicted proteins | sample 5400271 | NCBI WGS metagenome assembly WNFM01 (sample SAMN13153352, study PRJNA577476) | soil metagenome | isolation source: 60 cm saprolite on Douglas fir-dominated hillslope | place: USA:California | collected 2013-09-17
GAGTTGCCTTTGGACTGTTCAAGTCGGGTGAGACGTATGACCCCGGCCGCTTCCTGTCTACGAGCGGTTGACTTCACTCATAGAATCTCTCGAGCTTCATCCCAAGAGCTCGATGGATGGCTCTGCGCGCACATTCCGATCATCCCCGGGGTCTGAATGTACTCGCCCAGAAGAATGGCGATGCGCGACGCGTTTCCGATGTGCGGCCCGCGCAAGGGGGATGCCCGTGATCTATTGGGCGGTGATGCGAGGAGCATCAAAGCGGACCACTTCTAGCAGTAGGGTCTGCGCGCTATTCCAAACGCTTCCGTCAGCCCCTGCCCACGAGAGCCTCATTCGAAGTGTAGGGGTGAAGATCGAGAGGCGCGCGTCACTACCGGTCGATCGGGAGAAGACGCCGCCAGTTCGAGTGTTATGGGTTGCAACGAGCTCACTCACGGTTCCAGGAACGATCGCGCCGGGTCGAGCTTCACCCCCACTTCGAATGAGGCGATGACGCCTGGATTCCCGCCTCCGCGGGAATGACGCACGCGAAGCGGCGGGGGTGTCGTTGTAGAGTAGCGTTCCCGCGTTCAGCAGGAACAACGCATTTGGCCGAAATCGTCGCCCTTGCCATCGCGCTGCTCGCGCTCGTCATCCTGGCCTCGCTCCTCGCGCGCCGCGCCTCCATGCCGGAGCCGCTCCTCCTCGTGGCGATCGGGCTCGCGGTGAGCTGGGTGCCGGGCGTGCCGGAGGTCAAGCTCCATCCCAACCTCGTGCTGCACGTCTTCCTGCCGCTCCTCGTGTACGCGACCGCGCTGGAAGTCCCGTGGAAGCAGTTCCGCGCGAACCTGCGGCCGATCGGCTTCCTCGGCATCGGGCTCGTGGTGTTCACCACCGCGGGTGTGGCGATCGTGGCGCACGCCATTGTGCCCGGCATCTCATGGCCCGCCGCGTTCGCGCTGGGCGCCATCGTCTCGCCGCCCGACGAGGTGACCGCGGCGGCGGTGATCGACCGCCTGCCGATCCCGCGGCGCATCGCGGTGATCCTGCAGGGCGAGGGACTCATCAACGACGTGAGCGCGCTCACCATCTTCCGCTACGCGGTGCTCGCCGCCGCCACCGGGGCCTTTTCCTTCGCGCACGCGGGCGAGTTCTTCGTCTCCGTGCTGGTGGGGGGCGCCGTGTGGGGCGTCATGGTGGGATGGGGCGCCCTCTGGATCCGCGGCCACCTCGACGATCCGCGCCTCGAGACCACGGTGTCGCTCATCACGCCGTTCGCGGCGTATTTCGTCCCCGAGTATTTCGGCGCGACCGGCGTGCTCTCCACGGCGGTGGCGGGCCTCGTGGTGAACTCGCAGTCGGCGCGCATGATCTCCGCGGAGACGCGCCTCAACGCGACGCCGCTCTGGGGCATGATCGATTACTGGCTGAACGGCGTGCTCTTCCTCCTCCTCGGCCTGCAGATCAAGGCCGTCACCGAGGCGGTGCCCGCCGGACACCTGGGCGAGTACCTCGTCGTATCGGCCGCGGTGGCCGCCACCGCCATCGCGCTGCGCTTCCTCTGGGTCTACGTGACGGCATATACGCCGGGGCTCTGGCATACCGCGACGGGAGCCGCGCGCGCGCCGCGCGGCAACCGGCTCTTCTTCATCTCGTGGACCGGCATGCGCGGCGCGATCTCGCTCGCCGCGGCGCTCGCGCTGCCGCATGTGCTGCCCGACGGCAAGGCCTTTCCCGCGCGCGACCTCATCATCTTCGTGACCTTCGCCGTGATCGTGTTCACGCTCATCGTGCAGGGAGGCAGCCTGCCGCTCCTCATTCGCATGCTCGGCCTGGAGCGCGAAGGCAACCAGGAGCGCGACAAGGCGACGCGCTCCGAGTACGACGCGCGCATCCGCACGCTCGGGGCGGGCGTGGCGCACATGGACGCGCTGGTGGCCGCCGGCGAGATTCCGCGCGACGTGGGCGAGCGCTACAAGCGCGAGCGCGAGCATCGGCAGAAGACCTTCGAGCGCCATCGCAAGGCGCACGGCGACCGCGACCGGCGCAGGCAGGCCAAGCACGAGCTCGACGCGCTGATGGAAGCCGCGCAGGCCGAGCGCGACGAGCTGCTGCGCCTGAGGAGCGCGGGCGAGATCGACGACGACACGCTGCATCGCATCGAGCGCGACCTGGACGAGCAGGAGCTGCGCCTGCAGGCGCGGCAGGACACGCTGCGCTAGGTTCCCGCTGCTAAGCCATCCATCGAGCTCGGGATGAAGCTCGAGCCGGCGCGATCGTTCCTGGAAGCGGGAGGAAGGTCGCTGCAACCCATAACGCTCCAACTGCCGGCACCTTCTTCCTATCGGCCGGCAGTGACGCGTGCCTCCCGAGCTTCATCCCGAGCTCGATGGATGGCTCTGCGCGTCCATTTTCCGCCATCCCCCCAGCTTTGAATGAGCTCGCCCAGAAGAACGGCGATGCGCGACGCGTTTTCGATGTGCAGCCCTCGCAAATTACCGCGATAGCCCCGGCGGAGGCAACATACAAGGCGCGCATCACTTCCGGTCGATCGGGAGAAGACGCCGCCAGTTCGAGTGTTATGGGTTGCAACGAGCTCCCTCACCGTTCCAGGAACGATCGCGCCGGCTCGAGCTTCACCCCCACTTCGAATGAGGCGATTCGCGCCTGACGCGGGAATTACGAGAAAGGCATCCTTGGTACAGTAGCGCCGATGAATCCCCCCAAGTTTCGCGGCGCCCACGCGCTGGTGCAGTCGCTGGGCGCGCTCGGCGTGCGCCGCGTGTTCACGCTCTCCGGCAACCACATCATGCCGATCTTCGACGCCGCGCTCGACGCCGGCATCGAGCTCATCCACACGCGCCACGAGGCCGCCGCGGTGCACATGGCCGACGCATGGGCGCGCCTTACCGGCGAGCCGGGCATCGCGTTGGTCACCGGCGGCCCCGGCCATGCCAACGCGGTGGCGGCGCTCTACACCGCGGCCATGGCGGAGTCGCCGGTGGTGCTGCTCTCGGGCCACGCGCCGCTCGCCGAGCTCGGCACCGGCGCTTTCCAGGAAATGCGCCAGGCCGAGATCGCCGCGCCGCTCGCGAAGGCGTCGTGGACCAACGAGAGCGCCGATACCGTCGCGGACGACGTGGGTCGCGCCGTCGACATCTCCCTCGCCGGGCGTCCCGGTCCCGTGCACGTGAGCCTGCCGAGCGATTGCCTGGAGGGAGAAGCCGCGGCGGGTCGCGGACGCGCGTTCCGCGCTTCTCGGGGAATAGCCGCCTTCGACGCGCGTCCCTTCCTCGAGAGGCTGCGCCGCGCCAAGCGCCCTCTCATCCTCGCCGGTCCCGCGAGCCTCGCACGCCCCGGTCGCGAACGCCTCGCGCTCCTCGAGGCGGCGAGCGCCATTCCCACGATCGGCATGCAGAGCCCGCGCGGCATCGCCGACCCGGGCCTGGGTGCCTTCGCCGAGATGCTTGCGCAAGCCGATTGCGTGCTCCTCCTCGGCAAGCGCCTCGATTTCACCCTCAAGTTCGGAAAGTGGCCGGCTTTCGGCGCGCAATGCGAGTTCCTGCAGGTCGACGCGGACGAGCTCGAGATCGAGCGCACGCGCCGCGCGGTGGGCGCGAGGCTCGCGGCATCGGCCATCGCCGGCCCTCTCGACGCCGCGCGATCGCTCACCGCGGAAGCGCGCAAGCAACCGCCGCCGGCGAGCGCGTGGCGTGACGAAGTGCGCGCCGCCGTCGCATTCCGGCCGGCCGCCTGGGATGGCGTCACCTCGAGCGGGCCCGCGCGTTTGCATCCGGTCCAGGCGCTGCGCCCGCTGCAGGCGCTCCTCGACGCGCATCCGGAATCGGTCTTCATCTCCGACGGCGGCGAGTTCGGGCAGTGGGCGCAGGCCTGCCTCGACGCGCCCCATCGCGTGATCAACGGCGTCGCGGGCTCGATCGGCGCGGCGCTGCCGTTCGCCGTCGCGGCGCGCATGGCGCAGCCCGATGCGCCGATCGTCGCCGTGATGGGTGACGGGACGTTCGGCTTCCATCCCGCCGAGATCGATACCGCGGTGCGCTACGGCCTCGCGTTCCTGCTCGTGGTGGGCAACGACGCGCGCTGGAACGCCGAGTACCAGATCCAGCTGCGCGAATACGGGCGCGAGCGGGCGAAGGGCTGCGAGCTCCTGCCGGCGCGCTACGACCAGGTGGCGACCGCCTTCGGCGGCTACGGCGAGCGCGTGACCGAGGCGGGCGAGTTGCTGCCCGCGGCGCTGCGTGCGCAGGCCTCGCGCCTGCCTTCCTGCCTCAACATCATGATCGACGGCATCGCGGCACCCCACGTCAAGCGCGTCTGAGGAGCACGCCTAGCGCGCGTACACGCCCCACATCGCGACGCTATTCCACACGCCGTGCACGGCGATGAGCGGCCAGAGGTTGCGCCCGAGGATGAGATAGAAGATGCCGCTCGTGAGCGCCATGATCGCCGCGAAGAGGAATGCGAAGGTTCCCGCGTAGAGGTGCAGCGCGCCGAAGAGGAGCGCCTGGGCGACGACGCCCACCGCGAGCCCCGCGGCGGGATCCGGGAAGAGTTGCGAGACGCGCGTCAGCAGGAAGCCGCGGAAGAGCATTTCCTCCATGAAGCCGCCGACGATCCAGCCGATGGCGACCCATAGCGCGAACGCCTCGAAGTTTCCGCGGATGTAGCCGAGGAACGAGGGCTGCTGCGTCGGCTGCACAAGCTCGGCGAGCGCGGGCAGCGCCCAGCGCGAGAGCGCCCAGTTGGCCGCGTAGAGCGCCACGGCTCCCGCGATCGCGATCCAGGCGTTCGCGGGCTTGCGCAGGCCCAGCGACCCCCATCCCGCTCCGCGCCGATAGAGGAGCGCGCAGGCGGCGGCGAAGCCGAGGATCGGCCGCAGGATGGCGGGAAAGTAGTCGGGGATGCCGAGCGCTGGATAGAGCGCGAGGCGCGTGATCGCCCATCCCGCGCCGATCGCGGCGACGACGATGGCGATATCGATGGCCGCTTCGCGCCGGGTCATGGGCGCATCCTACTCCGGCGGCGACGCCCGCTGCCGCCTTCAGGACGAGGCTACGGCACGCGCCTTTCGACGGTGATCTGCTCGACCTCGACGCGGCGGTTGGGCTCGAGGCACTTGATGAGCTCGGCCCTGTTCTTGTCGTTGCATTGCACGACGGGATCGGCCTCGCCCTTGCCGACGGCCACGAGGCGGCTCGCGGCGACGCCTTTCGAGACCAGGTAAGCCTTCACGGCCCCGGCGCGGCGCTGCGAGAGCTTGTTGTTGTATGACTGCGTGCCGATGCGGTCGGTGTAGCCCGTGATGCGCACCTTGTCGATCTGCGGGTTCTTCTTCATCACGTCGGCGATCTCATCCAGGCGCGGCTGCGGCGGGCGCAGCTTCGCCTCGTCGAACGCGAAGAGCTCCTTGGCGGAGAGCGTCATGCGTTCCATGCGCGGCGCGGGGGGCGGCTGGGCGGGGCGCCTGGGCTCGGGCGGCGTGACCTGGGCGTAGGAGCGCTCCTCGTAGGAGTATTGCGGAGGCTGCGGGGCCTCGTCGACGTAGTAGCGCTCCTCGTAGGCGGGCGCGGGCGGCGCATAGACGGGGTACGGGTAATAGGGCGCCGCGTAGTACGGCCATCCGAAGACCGAATACGGGTAGTAGTAGCGCGGGCCCCATCCGTAATAGCGCCCGCCGTAGTAGCGCCCGCCCGAATAGTGACCGCCGGAATAGGGGCCCCCCGAATAGTGGCCGCCGGAAGAGTGACCTCCTGAATGGCCGCCGGGCGCCTGGCCACCCGAGTGGCCGCCGCTGTACTGGGCGAGGGCCGCGCTGCTGCCGAAGACCAACGCGGCGAGAGTGGCTGCGAGGAGGGGGGCGCGTTTCATCGGAGGCTTCCGGGCGGGGGACGATCCGAGCCTAACGCCCGAACCCGGCTTGTTGTTGACCCGGAACCATGGTCCGAATCGACTATGCTCGCGCCATGGTGAAGCTCGTCCCCATGACCGAAGCCGAGTTCGCGGAATACCTCGGCACCGCGGTGGAGCTCTACGCCCAGGCGCACATCCAGGCGGGCGACTGCGAGCCCGCCGATGCGCTCGAGCTGGCCCAGGCCGACTACGCGATGCTCCTTCCCCAGGGCCTCGCCACGCCCGACCATTTCCTCTTCTCGGTGCTCGACGAGACGAGCGGCGCGCGCGTGGGCATGGTGTGGTTCGAGATGCGCGAACTGCGCGCGGGCCGGTCGGCGTTCATCTACGACTTCGTGATTCGCGCGGAGCACCGCGGCAAGGGGTATGGCGCGCAGACCCTGGCGAGCGTCGATCGCACCGTGGAGAAGATGGGCGCCACGCGCATCGGGCTCAATGTGATGGGCCACAACAAGGTCGCGCGCGCCCTCTACGAGAAGCACGGCTACGAGATCACCGGGATCGGTATGACGAAGCGGCTGCGCCCCGCGTGAGCTACTCGCGCAGCGGCCGGGTGATGGCCTCGACGTCGTGATCGGCCGGCATCTGCGGGCGGTCGCGATCGCTCGCGACGAGGCAGAGGAAACCGAGCGGCTCTTCGGCGGCCGCGTGGAACTGGTGCCACGTCATGGGCGGCACGTTCACCAGGTCGTGCAGCGCGATGTCGTAGGCCTTGTCGCCTATCAGGCACTGGCCCCTGCCGCGAATCACCATCACCGCGTGCACGTGCTCGTGGCGCTCGAGCGTGGTGTAGCCGCCGGGCGCCACCTCGAAATAGCGTAGCTGCGCGGGGAGCTCTTTCCCTTCGAACAGCACCTGGCGCGTGACGTCCTTGAAGGGCGCCTTCGGATCCCGCTTGTACGCGAGCACGTCGACCCCCTGCCAGCGGAAGTCGCCCGAATGCTTGCGTATGTGAGGTCGGTCGTCGTCCATCGGGGCATCTTACCGTCGAACCCGGTTATTTCTTCACGGCGGCGACGAAGTCGCGGCTCTTGTCGAGCAGGCGTTCGCGCGCCGAGAGGAGACCCCCGCCAATGAGGAGCATGGTGTCGGTGCCGTAGCCGCGCAGCATCTCGTCGACACGCTCGACGGTCATGCCGCCCGCGGGCACGGGGAGTGACGCGCGGAGCTCATGCCACGGATCGCGCGCCGCCCGGGCGATGGCGAGGCAGGTCTCGCGGCTGAAGCTGAAGCGCCCGCCGTGGTTGGGGAAGATGGTCGCGTCGGCGCCGAATAGCCGAAACAGCTTGCCGAGGAGGACGGGAGGCGCGATGCGCGCGGCGCCGGCGAATGCCGGATGGGCCATCACCGGAATGTCGAGGTCGGCCTGCATCTCGACGAACGCGGGAAGCCCGACCAGCATCGGCGCCACGAGCGCCATCTTCACCGCGTTGTCGCGCGCGACCTGGGCCTCGCCCGCGAGCGAGTGGCCGCCGCCCGAGAAGGTGGGCGCGTAGATCGTGTTGCCGCCGGTCTCGCGATTGGCCTCGGCGATCGCCTTCTGCACCGCCGGCACGCGCGCGTCGAACGTGTGGCACGCCTGGTTGGCGATGCCGTGGTCGTCCTTGATGATGTCGATGCCGGCGAGGGCGAAGGTGCGGGCGAGATGCGCGAGGTACTCCACCGTCGAGCCCTGGGGCTTGAGCGCCGTGCATGTCAGCGCGCGCCGGTGAACGCCGGTGAGGGTGCGAATGCCCTCGACGCCGAAGCGCGGGCCCGGGAACGCCTTCTCGAATCCGGCGGGAAACTCGACGTCGATGAGCTCCACCTCGGGCTGCAGCGAGCAGTTGCCGAACAGCATGTTGACGAGCTGCGACGCCTCGTTGCCGGTGGTGGCGGGCGCGATGCCGAGCACCACGTCGAAATGCCCCGCGTGCGGCACGATCGCTTCCACCGTGGCGACCACCTCCTTCAGCACGCGCTCGTCGCCGATCGCCGCGATCGGCATCTCGACGCTCTGCTCCGCCGCCAGCGCTTCGGCGCGCACCCGGCTCTCGGACTCGGAAGCAGCAATTCGATAAGTGGCGAGGATTCGGTCCATGTCCCGGCATTATGCCGGGCCGGGTTCGCGTATTTTGCCGTAGTCCAAATGGGGGCATCATGAAGCCCGTGAGTGCCCGCCTGCCCGCGATTTCGCTCGTCGTTCCAGCGTGGAACGAGGAAGCGCTGCTGCCCCGCCTTCTCGAGAGCGTGGAGGACGCCGGGCGCCGGCTCGAGGCCGCGCGACAGGGCGCCGCCATCGAGACGATCGTTGCGGATAACGACTCGTCGGACTCGACCGCTGCCATCGCATCGGCGAGGGGATGCAAGGTCGTCGCGGTCGCCGAGCGCGCCATCGCAGCGGCACGCAACGCGGGAGCCGCAGCCGCAACCGCCGACGTGATCGCCTTCGTCGATGCCGACAGCCTGGTTCATCCCGACTGCTTCATCGAGATCGTCGACGCAATGTCCTCGGAGCGCATTTCCGGCGGCGCGACGGGCGTCCGGATGGAGCGCATGTCGCTCGGAATAGCCCTCACTTACGCGTCGCTCCTTCCCATGGTGTGGTTGACCGGAATGGATTCGGGCGTAGTGTTCTGCCGGCGCGCGGACTTCGTGGCGCTGGGCGGGTTCGACCCTGGCCGGCTTGCCGCGGAGGACGTGCATTTCCAGTGGCGATTGCGCCGCAGGGTGCGTGCGAGGGGAGAACGGCTCGTGCGGCTCACGCGGGTGAAAACCATCACCTCGTCGAGAAAATTCGATCGGCACGGCGACTGGCATTTTTTCCGCCAGATGCCCGGCCTTGCCTGGAGAGTCTTTCGGGGGCGCGGCGCCTTTGCCGAGTTCGCGAAACGGTACTGGTACGACGAACGCTGACTACCCCGAGGATCACGCCGCGCGCAGCGAGTCGACGATCTCCAACCGTGCCGCCCTTACGCTCGGCAGGAACCCGCCCACCAGCCCCATGAACACGGCAAAGGCCAGGGTGGTGACGACGATGGAAGGCGTGAGGTGGAAGCCGAAGGCGAGCTGGCTGAAAGATTGCCAGTTCATGGTGGTGATGGTGAAGGCCTGCAGGAAGGAGGCGAGCGTGAGGCCCATGACGCCGCCCACCATCGCGAGCAGGATCGACTCGATGAGGAACGCCGCAAGGATCGACGAACGCCGGAAGCCGAGCGCGCGCAGCGTGCCGATCTCGCCGGTGCGGTTGGCCACGGCGGCGTACATGGTGATCATCGCGCCGATCATGGCGCCGATCGAGAAGATGATCGAGAGCGTGATGCCGAGATAACTGATGAAAAGCGAGAGCGTCTTCGACTGCTCCTCGTAGAACAAGGGCTCGGACTTCACGTCGAGGATCAGGCGCTGGTCGCCCTCGATTCTCCTCTTCAACGCCGCGAGGTCGTCGCGCTCCCGCAGGTGCACGATCACCGACGAGTACGAGGCGCGCCGGAAGGCCTGCATCATCTGCTCCACGTCGCCCCACATCTCGGAATCGAATCCCGACTTGCCGCCATCGAAGGTGCCGACGACGGTCCACTCGCGTCCGGCGAAACGTTGCTTCTCGCCGATCGTCACGCCCTCGAAGCCGTCGGCGATGCTCCTTCCCACGATCACTTCCGAGGTGCCAGGGCGGAACATGCGCCCGTCGATGATCTTCACCTGGGGGCGCAGCGCGATGCCCATCGGCGGAAGGCCCCGGACCACGACGTTCTGCGGGCGGTCGCTGCCGCGCTTGGGGATCTGCGTCAGCACCAGCGTCTCCCTGGAAACGAGCGGCTCGCCGTTCACGCCGCGCGCCACCTCGGGGAAAGTCTCCAGGAGCGAGGCCTGGTCGCGGGACACCGAGCTCTGGATCTCGGTCTGCGAGGACTGGCGCAGCAGGATCGCGTTGTCGAGGCTGCCGGTGGACACGAGCGTCTTCTTCAATCCCGCGTCGAGCATCAGCACCGCGGCGAACACGAACACCACCAGCGCCATGCCGCCCGCGGTAAGGAGCGTCGTGAGCTTGCGCGTCCAGAGGTTGCGGAAAACATAGGAGAACGGAATTTTCATCCCGCGAACCTCAACCCGTCGACGATCTTCACCCGCGCGGCGCGGATCGACGGCAGGATGCCCGCGAGAATGCCCACCGCGCCGGAAGCCGCGATCTGCATCATCACCGTTTCCTTCGTCACGTAGAACACCGGGAACATCGACCCCATCGCCGCCTTGAAGCCCGCCGCCACCGGGAAGGTGAGCGCGATGCCGATGGCCCCGCCCAGGGTCGAGAGCATGATCGACTCGCCGACGATGAGGCCCACGACGAACATCGGCGCGAAGCCGAGCGCCTTCAGCGTGGCGTACTCGGCGAGGCGCTCGCGCGCCGTCATCGCCATGGTGTTGGCGACCACCGCGAAGATGATGACGATCACCACGAACGACACGATGCGCACCGCCGTCACGATCGCCTCGGTCTGCGCGACGAAGCCGAGCGAGAACGCCTTCTCCGTCTCGGTGAGCGTCTCGGCCAGCGAATTGCGGAACTCCTTGTCGATCACCTGGCTCACCTCGGCCGCGCGCGTGCCGTCGGCGATCTGCACCACGAAGACGCCCGCGAACTCCGCGCGCTTCGGATAGCGCTTCTTCATCTGCTCGTTGATGTAGTCCCAGTGGAAATAGAGCTGGCGCGTGACCGTGGTCTCGTCCTTGGGCTCGTAGATGCCGCGCACGGTGAATTCCCAGGTGCCGCCGCCGTAGATCGGGCTCGTCATCGGGATCACGTCGCCCACCTTGAAGCCGTGCTGGTCGGCGATGAGCCGGCCCACCATTGCGCCGCGCCGGTCTTTCTTGAAGGCGAGGAGCTCCTCGGGCCTCACCTTGAACTCGGGATAGAGGTCGAAGAAGTTGTCGTGGTCCACGCCGAAGGTCGCGAAGAAGTTGGAGAACGACTGGTCCTTGTAGATGCCGCCGAACCAGTTCGAGATCGCCACCGCCGTCACGCCGTCGACGGCGCGGATCCGCTCGCGGTAGTAGGCGGGCAGCGAGAAGACGAGCGAGGTCGCGTTCCTCGTGATGAGGCGATTGGCCGACGCCATGTCCGCGCCCGCGTACCACGCGTGCACCACCGTCTGCAGCAATCCAAACGCGAGGATCGCCACCACCAGCCCCACGATGGTGAGCAGGCTCCGCAGCCGGTGGCGGAAGATGTTCTTGAAGATGAGCTTGAGGTAGTACATAAAAGTCGTGTCAGGTACGACTTTCCGCCCCGTGGAAAGTCGTACCTGACACGACTTTTTCCTCGGGCAGCAGCTCGCCCTTTTCCAAATGGGTCACATGCCGCGCCGACTGCACGGCATGGCCGTCGTGGGAGACCATGATGATGGTCTTGCCCATCTCGCTATTCAACCGCCGCAGCAAGCCGAGCACTTCCTCCGCGCTCTTCCGGTCGAGGTCTCCGGTGGGCTCGTCGGCGACGATGATGGTGGGGTCGGTGATGAAGGCGCGCGCGATCGCCACGCGCTGCTGCTGGCCGCCGGAAAGCTCGTTCGGATGGTGGTCCATGCGGTCGGATAATCCCACCAGCGCCAATGCCGTCTCCACGCGCTCGCGCCGGTCGCGCTTGCCGAGCGAGGTGAGGAGCAGCGGCAGCTCGACATTCTCGAAGGCGTTCAGCACCGGCATCAGGTTGTAGAACTGGAAGACGAAGCCCACGTTGGAGGCCCTCCAGTCGGCGAGGTCCGCCTCGCCCAGGCGCGTGATGTCCTCCCCGCCCACGAGAAGCTCGCCCGCGTCGGGCTTGTCGATGCCCGCGATGAGGTTGAGGAGCGTCGACTTGCCCGAGCCCGAAGGCCCCATCAGCGCGATGAAGTCGCCCTCGGGGATGGCGAGCGTGATGTCGCGCAGCACCTCGACCACCTGGTCGCCGCGCCGGTAGCCCTTGGTGAGGTGGGTGATGCTGACGATCGGCCGCTCGGCCATGGGGCTACTTCTTGGCGAGCGTGACGCTCGCGCCGTCCTTCACGCGCTCCGGCGGGCTCAGCACGACCTTGTCGCCCGCTTTCAGCCCGGAGACCTGCATGAGATCGCCCAGCTTCTCGGGCTTGCCCACCGCGACCTCCTTCACCACGTTCCTGTCGTTGATGAGGTAGACGACACTCTTGCCCTCGCGTGCGACGATCGCCTCGGGACGCACGGCCGTCACGGGCTTCCTCTCCTCGGGCTTCGGCGCGCGCGACAGGAACGCCACCTTGGAGCTCATGTCGGGGAGCACGCGCGCGTCCTTCTCGACGAACTTCACCTTGACGAGGAGCGTGGCCTTGGTGCGGTCCACGGTCGGCACGACGCGCGAGACCTCGCCCAGCAGGCGCACGTCCGGGTACGCATCGAGCTGGATCTCGGTGGGCATGCCGACCTTCACCTTGGAAAGCGACGCCTCGGAGACGTCGGCCTCGACTTCCAGCGTTTCCATGTCGGCCATGTTGACCACGGCGCCCTTGGAATCGGTGGCCGACGAGAACGGCGTGATGATGTCGCCCACGTTGGCGTTCTTGGTGAGCACGATGCCGTCGAAAGGCGCGCGGATGAGGGTCTGCTCCACCGAGACGCCGGCCTGGCGCGCGTTGGCCTCGGCGACGCCGATGGCCGCCTTCAGCGACGACACCGCGGCCTTGGCCTTCTCGGCGCGCGCGCGTGCGGTGTCGAGCGTGGACTCGGAGATGAATTTCTTCGCGTAGAGGTCCTGCGAGCGCTTCCAGCTCGACTCGGCGTCGCGCCACTCGGCCTCGCCCTGCTCGAGGTTGGCGCGCGTGGCGGTGGTAGTGGCCAGCGCCGAGTCGCGCGCGGCCGAGACGTCGAGGTTCTCCAGGCGCGCGATCACTTCTCCCTGCTTCACGCGCGTGCCCTCCTGGACGCCCAGCCACTCGAGCCTGCCGGTGGCCTTGGTGGAGACCGAGGCCTTGCGCCACGCGGACACGCGCCCGGTCGCGTTGAGGACGGTGATCGCCGCGGTGGGATACGCGGTGGTGATCGTGGCGGTCTCGACCGTCGCCGGCGCGCTCGCCGAGCGCATCATCATCGCCGCGACGGCGATCGCGATGACCGCGAGGCCGATCGTCCACTTGTTGATCCAGCGGCGCTTGCGCCTGGGCGCGAACGATTTCGACTCGCGGTCGATGGTGAGCTTGCTGAGGTCCGGGGCCGACATGCGGCGATCTTACAGGTGTGACTAAAAAGTCGTACCTGACACGACTTTTTAGAACAACGCCAGAGTTGCGTTGTAGAGCGGCTGCCCGCGCTCGGCGAAGGCGTCGACGATGTTGAAGTGGTTGAGGCCGGGAAGGAGGAGGAGCCTCGCCTGCGGTTGCCACGCGTGGGCGAGCTCGCGCGACTGGCGCTGGAATTCCGAGCTCTCCGCGGCGCCGGCGGCGGCGACCAGCGGGGCGGCGAGCGTGGGCTTCTTGTCGATGAGGCCGAGGCGGGCCGCGGAGGCGGTGTCGAGCTTGAGGTCCGTGTTGTAGCTGTGCTGCAGGAGCGGGGCGAAATCGAACACGCCGCTGAAGGGCACGCCACCGACGATGCGCGCGGGATCGAACTTGAGCCGGCTCCACGGCGTGGCGAAGATCGCGGCGGCGAGGTGCCCGCCCGCCGAATGGCCCGAGAGCACCACGCGCTCGGTGGCGATCGAATGCTTCACGCCGTTCAGGAACAGCCAGTTGGTCGCGGCGATCGCATCTTCGACGATGTCCTCGATCGCCACGTGCGGCGCGAGACGATAGTTGGGGATGGCGACGCTCACGCCCGCGGCCACCCACGAGGATGCGAGCCACGAGAAGACGCTCTTGTCGAGCGAGCGCCAGTAGCCGCCGTGGATGAAGACGAGCGTGCCGCGGGAGTTCGCAGCCGGAAAGAGGTCGATGCGGTGGCGCGCATCGGGGCCGTAGGGCACGTCCACCTCGCAACGCAGCGTGGAGCGCACGTACGCCGAATCATTTTCCCAGCGCGTGAAGTAGGCCGGATGGTCGGGGACGAGCGCGCGGTTGTTGTACTCGCGCTCGATGAACGCAGCGTCGCGGGTCAACGCCGCTCCAGCGAGCGCACCGCCGCGGCGATGTCGCTCGCCACTTTCTCGAGCGCGCGGCTGTGCGCGGCCGCCATGGCCTGCGCATCGCGCGAGCCCGCCGCCGCGCGCGCTTCCGAGCGTCCGACGCGAGGCGCGCCCTGCGGGCCCCGGATCGTCCACAGCGCGTCGATCGCGGCACCTTCCGCGGCGGAGAAATCGAAGCGCTGCACGTCGATGGCGACGCGGTAGTCGAAGTCGAGGCCCGCCGATTGCCGGCTCGTCATCGCGGTGGCGGTAGCCAGCTCGCGCATGAGCGTTTCGGCGACGAGCCGCGGGATGGCGGTCTTGAGCGGCTCGGCCCAGCGCTCGAGCTCGGCGACCTCCACCTGGTTGGCGTCGATGCGGCGCACCATCTGCGGCCGGTCCACCGCTTCGGGAAGGGTGACCGGGCCCACGTAGATATTGAGCGGCCGCGACGCGGCGGGCACGGGAGCCGCGGGCGTTTGCGGCGCCGAGAGGGTGTAGTAGTCGAGCCTGGCGGGCGTCCCGCACCCCGAGACGAGCGCGAGCGCGGCGACCGTGAGCCATCGTTTCATCGTGACCTCCCGCGTAGCAGCGATTCGGGCTGGCGCTCGATGGAGTCGACCAGGGCGCGCAACGCCTCCGAGGCGCGGCTCACCTCCTGCAAGGCTTCGCGCAGGTCGTTCTGCACCGGGGAGTCCTGCGCGAGCGTCCTTTGCGCCGACTCGAAGGTCTTGCGCGCGTTCTCGAGGGTGGCCTTCAACTCGGGAATCACGTCGCGGTCGACGCGCCCCGCGGTCTTCTCGACCGCCTTCAGCGTCGTGTCGAGGCTCGCGAGCGCCTTCCTCAGCTCTTCGCCGATGGCGTCGAACGGCACCTTCTCGAGCTTCTTCACGATCCTGCCGAGGGACTCCTGCAGCTCCGCGAGGCTTCCCGGCACGGTGGGGATCTCGGGCGGCGAGCGGTTGAAGTCGATCGCCGCGTGCGGCGTCGCCGGGAAGAAGTCGAGCGCCACGTAGAGCTGCCCGGTGAGGAGGTTGCCGTTGCGAAGCTGCGCGCGGAAGCCGTTGGCGACGAACTTCTGCATGCGCACTTTCGGATCGGCGAGCTCCGCGGACACGCGCTCGAGCTTGCGCGCGCGCGGCTGCAGGCGCTCGGGGAAGAGGTTGATCTGCACCACGGTGCGGAAATCCACGCGCGCCGGATCGTACTCGAGCTCGATCGAGGACACCTCGCCCAGCGTCACGCCGCGGAAGTCCACTGTCGCGCCGACATTCAGGCCGCGCACCGACTGCGGGAAGCGCATCACGTAGGTCTCGATCACGGTCTCGCGCGGTTTCAGCGCCTCGGCGCGGTCGCGCCACAGCACGAAGTAGGTGCTGGCGGCGGCGCGCGGCTGCGGCGCCGCGTCGGGCGCGATCGGCGTATCGAAGGCGATGCCGCCCACCAGCACCGTGGCGATCGACTGCGTGTTGAGGCGCACGCCCGTGGCGTCGAGCGAGAGGTCCACGCCGCTCGCGTTCCAGAAGCGCGAGCTGGCGGTGACGAACTGGTCGAAGGGCGAGTCCACGAACACCGTCACCAGCACCTGCTTGCCGTCCTTGGCGACCTCGGTGGAGACCACCTGGCCCGCGGTGACGCCGCGGAAGTAGACGGGCGAGCTCACGTCCACCGAGCCCAGCTCCTCGGAGCCGAGCACGAAGTAGCGCCCCGGCACGTCGGAGGTCACGATCTGCGGCGTCTCGAGCCCGACGAAGCGGCGCCGCTCGCTCTGCGACTTGCCGGGATCGACGCCGATGTACGAGCCCGCGAGGAGCGTGCCGAGGCCGGAGACATGACCCCCGGAGATGCGCGGGCGCACCACCCAGAAGCGCGTGTCCTCGACCAGGAGGCCGCTCGAGGCCTGGCGCGTCATCTGCGCGACCACGACCACGCCCTTCTTGTCGTCGTCCAGCTCGATCGCCTTCACCACGCCGATGTCGACGTCCTTGTACTTGATGCGCGTCTTGTTGGCCTCGAGCCCCTCGGCGCTGCGAAAGCGGATGGTGATGAGCGGGCCGCTGTCGAGCATGTGCTGCAGCAGGAGCCAGCCGCCCACCAGCGCGGCGACGATGGGGATGATCCAGATGGGTTGCAGCCAGCGCACGCCCGGCTTGCGCGGCACCGCGCGCGGCACCTCGGGCTGGGCATCCCCATCGCGCGTTTCCCCGGCTCCCGCGCGCGGCTCACTCATCGTAGCCGTCCAGCGGATCCCAGATGAGGCGCGGGTCGAAGCTCATCGAGGAGAACATGGTGAACAGCACCACGGCGGCGAACGCGGTGGCGCCGGGGCCGGCCTCGATCTGCGCGAGCGTCTTGAACTGCACCAGCGCCACCAGCACCGCGGCGACGAAGATGTCCACCATGGACCAGCGCCCCACCGACTCGAGCGTTCGGTAGATCGCGGCGCGCAGCCCCGGACGCCAGGTCGAGCGTTGCTGCGTGGTGACGAGGAGCATGGTGAGCGCCACGATCTTGGCGCCCGGCAGGACGATGCTCGCCACGAAGATGATCGCCGCGATGAACGCGTCGCCGCTATTCCAGAGGAAGCGCACGCCGCTCATGATGGTGTCGCTGTGCGGGTCGAAGAGCGAGCCGCTCTCCAGCACCGGCAGGAGGTTGGCCGGAAGATACAGCGCGGCGGCCGCCGCGAGGAGCACCCAGGAATTAAGGAGGCTGTCGGGCTTCCTCCAGTGCAGGATCGCCCCGCAGCGCGCGCAGCTCATGCGCGCGGGCGCGGTGCATGGCCGCTGCAGCTGGGCGCACGAATGGCAGACGAGCAGGCCCGAGCGCGCGGCGGTGGCGATCATGCGCGCAACGCGCGCGCACGCGCCCAGAGCTGGCGCGGCTCGTACGCCGCCTCGCTCGCGGTGAGCATCAGGATGAGGGCGCCCAGGGCGAAGAGCGCCAGCCCCGGCACCACCGTCGCGATGTTGTGCAGCTTCACCAGCGAGACCAGGGCGCCCAGCATGAAGACCGAGATCATCCCCCAGGGCTTGATCGCCTCGATCAAACGGTACGCGGGCGCGATGGCGAGCGGCACGCGGCCGGCCTCGAGGCTCGCCAGGAGATAGAGCATCGCGGCGATCTCGAGCCCGGGGAAGAGGACGGTGGTGATGAAGACCAGCACGGCGAGCGCCTCGTCGCCGCGCGTGAAGAGCGCGTGGGAGGCGCCGAAAAGCGTGGTGGTGTTGCTCACGCCCTGCGCTTCGAGGGTCAAGAGCGGAAAGGAATTGGCGATGCCGAAGAAGATCGCGGCGGCGATGAGGAAGGCCAGGGTGTGCTCGAGGCTCGCCGGCTTGTTGCGGTAGAGCTCCGCCCCGCAGCGCACGCATTCGGCGGCGCCGTTCCTCGGCGGCGTGACCTCGCGCTGCAGGCAGTCGCATTCGCGGCAGGCGATGATCGTGTCCGGGTTCGTCATTGTTCTGGTTTGGCAAGCCACGCTTTCGATCGCGCGCGAGGCCGGGAGTTCATCGACCGGCCGCTCACGTCTTGTCGAGCGAAGCTTTGGAGGAAACGAGCTTCAACCCGGGGCGCCCGGCGTTGGCGGCGGTGCGGCAGTGCTCGACGACGAGCGTCACCTCGCGCGCGAGCGCCGCGGGCGCGCGGATCTTGCCATCGAGCACATCGCGCGTCCATTGCGCGGTGGCCGCGGCCTCGCGCGAGGGCAGCGCGAAGTCCGCGTCGCCCTCGCCGATGAGGTGCGTCACGGGAGCGCCGTCGGCGCGCATCTCCTCGATGGGCTGCGGCGCGTGCAGCCGCACCACCGCCTCGCCTTCCACGCCGCGCATGAGGAACACGTTCGCCGGCGACGCGGTGAAGTAATCGCGCAGGAGCTTGAGGAAATCGGGGTGCGTCACGGCGATCAGGCGGCACGCGGCGCCCGGTGCGACGCCGTTCGGGATGATGAGCTTGGCGAGCGTGTGGCCGCTATTGCGCACGCCGGTGGCCAGGCGCACGTCGATCAGCTTGGCGAGGTCGGGGGAAAGCACGCCTACCGGCACGCAGGCGAGCTTGTGCGTGTCGAGGCGCCGCTCGGCCTCGTCGATGGTGGCGACGGTGCGGTGGCCGAGCGCCTCCAGGATCTCGAAGGTCCCGACGCGCGCCGCTTCCTGGTGCACGCCGTGGATCACCACCGGCACGTCCTCGCGCGCGAGGAGCAGCGCCAGGAGCGGCACCAGGTTCGCGATCTTGCGCGCGCCGTTGTAGCTGGGGATGAGCACCGGAATGGCGCGCCGCGCCGGCAGGTCCATGGGCCGGATGTGGGGCTGGAGCGCGTCCATCATGCCGCAGAGCTCGGCGAGGCTCTCGCCCTTCACGCGCAGCGCCACGAGGAGCGCGCCGAGCGCGAGGTCGGTCAGCTCGCCCGCGAACAGCGCCGAGAATAGCGTGCGGGAGTCGGCGCGGGACAGGTCGCGGGCGCCGTTCTTGCCGCGCGCGAGCTCCTTGAGGTAGGGCTTGGGGTCGAACATGCCCCATTCTGAAGCAAACCCGCCGGCGGGGCCTTGCGCGCGGCCCTATGCAGCCGTTTCACTATCCGTAATGCTGAAAATTCGGCAGAAGACCCGCGGGGCGCGTGCTATCTTGCTCTGGCAGATCAACCCGTTGGAGGCAAGAATGTCGACGAAGGAAAAAACCAAGCAGGACGGCGAACTCTCCGAGCAGCAGCTCGACAAGGTCGCGGGCGGCCAGGAAGTGCGCAAGATGGAAACCATCATCGTGACGGCCAAGCGCCCCGAGAAGGTCGTCAAGATGGAAACGATCGTGGTCACGGCGTCACGCGACAAGCCGGACCTGGCGGGCACGCGGCTCGCGCAGGCCGACACCAAGTCGAAGAAAAACTAGCGGTTCGCGTGCACTCGGGCCCCGGCGCATGCCGGGGCCTCGTCTTTCCTAGGCGACCTGGCGCGCGAGCATCGCGCTGAAGGGCCCCGCCTCCGCGGCGAGCCGCTCGAACGTGCCCTGCTGCACGATCCTGCCGCGCTCCAGCACCACGATGCGATCGGCGTTGCGCACGGTGTTCAAGCGGTGCGCGATCACGATGCGCGTGGCCGCGAGCCCCGCGAGCTCCTGCAGCACCGTGGCCTGTGAGAGGTTGTCGAGGGCGCTGGTCGCCTCGTCCAGGAGCAGGATGCGCGGCTTGCCGACCAGCGCGCGCGCGATGAGCACGCGCTGGCGCTGCCCGCCCGAAAGGGTGCTCAAGCCCTCGCCCACGACGGTGTAGAGGCCCATCGGCATCGCCTCGATGTCGCGCTCGAGGCCGGCGCGCTTCGCCGCATCCCACGCGGCCTCGACGCCCAGCGGATTGGCGCCGACGATGTTGGTGAGGATGTCGCCGGCCCAGAGCTTGCCGCCCTGCAGCACCGTGCCCAGGCGCTTCCTCAGGTAGCGCAGGTCGAGCTTCGCCAGGTCGCGCGCGTCGTAGCGCACCGCGCCCGCCTCGGGCGCCTCGAAACCGAGGAGGAGGCGCAGCAGCGTGGACTTGCCCGAGCCGCTCGCACCCACGATGGCGACGAACTCGCCGGGCTTCACCGCGAGGCTCACCTCGTTGAGGACGCGCGGGCCGCCGGGATAGGCGAAGCTCACCCGGTCGAGCTCGATGGCGCCCGCGGGCTCGTGGCGCTCGCCGGCCGCGCCCGAATCCTCGGGCAGCGTCTCGAGGATTGGCCGCGCGCGATCCCAAACGGGCCGAAGGTTCACCAGGTCGAGCGCGGTGGACACCAGCACGAACACGCCGCCCAGGAGCGCGAAGAGCGCCGCGTGGAAGGCGACGAAATCGCCGGTGGTCATGCGCGAGGTGGGCGCCAGGCGCCAGGCGAGGTAGAGGACGAGGATGGTGGCCGCGGGCTGCAGCAGGTTCAACGCGACCGATTCCCAGTTGGTGAGGCGCGCGCTCACGCCGTTCAGGTTGCGGAAATGGTGGTACTTCGCATACCACTCGCGGAAGGCGCGCGGCTCGGCGGCGGCGGCGCGCAGCTTCGAGATGCCGGAGAAGATCTCGAACTGCATCGCCGAGAGCCTGCCGTCCATGGCCTCGATCTTCGGACCCACCCGGAGGCGCGCGAGGCCGATCACGGTCGACACCGCGATCACCACCAGCACGATTCCCGAGGCGGCCAGGGTGAGCGCGGGGCTGTAGGCGATCATCAGCGCCACGTTCGAGAAGAGGAAGAGCGAGGTGACGAAGGTGCCGATGGTCGACCCGGTGATGGTGCGCTGGATGGTGTTCACCGATCCCATGCGCAGGGCCAGGTCGCCGCTCGCGAAGTCGCGGAAGAATCGCGCCGGCGCGCAGATCACGCGGTCGACGAGCGCCGCCTGCATGGCCACCCCGATGCGCGACTCGAAGCGCAGCACGGCGAGAGCGCGCAGCACCTCGAGTGCGATCACCGCGACCCCGGCGACCGCGAGCCCCGCGATGATCGCTTGTACGCTCTGCGTGGCGTTGGAGGGAATCGCGCGGTCGATGAGCCAGCCGGTGGCGATCGGCGTGAAGAGCCCCACCAGCGCCGCGACGAATCCCGCGATGAGGAGGAGCCCCAGGTCGCGCCCGCCGTGCTGCGCCGCGAAGCGCAGCATGTCCTTCGCGCCGAGCGCGCGCGGCTGGAAGCGCCGGTAGAAGGTGAAGGCGAAGGGCGACAGGCGCGCCGCGATCGACTCGTCGACCTTCCACTCGACCGTCTTGCCGGTCTGCGCGTCGGCGGCGCGCATGCGGTAGCCGCCGAGGAACGGAACGAGCGCCACCCACCCCGTGCCCGCCGCGAGCGACGGGCTCGCCATCGGCGTGGGTCCCCGCGGCACGCGCCTGCGATCGGTCACGCGCGCGATCATCGCGCCGCCCGACTGGCGCCACCACCCCGCATCGAGCAGCACCCTGCGCGAACGCATCCCCGCCGGCACCGCCAGCGCCTCCACGACGTCCGCCGCATCGGTGGAGTCAGCGGAAAGTGGTGTCAGGTACGACTTTTCGGTGACGGAGTCACTCCGCGAAAAGTCGTACCTGACACCACTTTCCGGCAGCAGCGACCACGCCGCTTCCAGCGTGGTGGACTTGAGCGAGAGGCCCGGGTCAAACATCGCTCGACTCCGTGGCGACCAGCTCGCTGAAGCGCCCGCCGAGGGCTTTCAGGTCTTCGTAGGTGCCGCGCTCGGCGACGTGGCCGGCATCGAGGACCACGATCTCGTCGGCGTCGCGCACCGTGGACAGGCGGTGGGCGACGACCAGGCAGGTGACATTGCGCCGGCGCAGGTTCGCCTCGACGATCGCCTCGGTGGCGGGATCGAGGGCGCTGGTGGCCTCGTCGAGGATGAGGATCGAGGGATTGCGCACCAGCGCGCGCGCGATCTCGAGCCTTTGGCGCTGCCCGCCGGACAGGTTGCGCGCGCCTTCCTGCAGCACGCCGTCGAGCCCGCCGGCGCGGGCCATGATCTCGGTATCGATCGCGGCGTCGCGCATCGCGGCGTGCAGCACCTCGTCGGCCGCGGGCTCCCAGAGCGTGAGGTTGTCGCGTACGCTTCCCTCGAAGAGCATCACGTCCTGGTCCACGTAGGCGACCGCGTTGGCGAGGTGCGAGCGCTCGTAGACCGCGCGCGGCGCGCCGTCGAAATGGATCTCGCCGCTCCACGGGCGATAGAGTCCCGCGGCGAGCCGCGCGAGCGTCGATTTTCCCGATCCCGATGCGCCCACCAGTGCCACGCGCCCCCCGGGCTTCACCGCGAGGGAAAAGGCCGCGACGAGCGGCGCCTCGCCGCGGTTGTAGCCGAAGGTGACGTCGCGGAATTCGAGCGCGCCGGCGAGCCGCGGCACGGGAATCTCGGCCGCCGGATGGGCCACGTCGATGCCTTCCTCGGACGCGTGGTGCAGCACGTCGTCCAGGCGCGAGAGATCGCCGCGCAGCGTCTGCAGCTTCTGCGTATGCGAGAAGAGCTCGTGCACGGGCGCGGTGAAGCCGGCGAGCAGCACCTGGAACGCGACCAGATCGCCCACGCTGAAGGTGCCCTTCATGATGAGGCCCGCGCCCAGCCCGAGCACGGCGAGGTGGGCGACCAACCCAAGCACCGCGGGCGCCTGGCCCAGCGTAAGCAGGTAGCGCTGCGCGCGGATCGACGCGTTCACGAACTGGATCTGCAGGCCGATCCACTTGAGGAAGAGCGCCGTCTCCTGGCCGCCCGCCTTGATGCTCTCGATGTTCGCGAGGCCGCCGGTCGCCATCCCGGCGAGCTTGCCGGCCTGCACCGAGAGCTCCTGCGAGATCTCCGCGGTGCGCCGCGCGAGTGCGCGCCACGCGATCAATTCCAGGGCGAGGCACGCCGCCACCACGAGCGTGAGGCCCGCGTCCAGGCGCACCATCAGCACCAGGAAGAAGCTCGCGGTGACGAAGTCGAGCGCCAGGTGCGCGAGGTCCGCCGAAATGGTCTCGGCGACGCGCTCGTTCAGGTCCACGCGCGCGGCGATCTCGCCCGCGGAGCGCTGCGAGTAGAAGGTCATCGGCAGCGCCAGCGCCTGCGCGAAGAAGCGCCTGGCGGAGGCGCGCGCGGCGCGCCCGAACGTATCCATGAGGAGCCGCGCCTGCAGCGCGAGGAGGAGCGAGCGCATGCAGGCCGCGGCGAGGAGGCCCAGCAGCAACGGCACCGCGACGCCATCCATCTTCGCCACCAGTACCTCGTCGACGAAGCGCCCGAGGAGCCATGGCATCACCATGCCGGGGATCACGAGCGCCAGGCCGATGAAGAACGCGATGCCGATGGAGACGCGGAAGCCGTCGAGGTATTGGCTGAGCGAACGCAGCACCGAGGGCGGATGGCCGCCCGGCTGGAAATCGGCGCCGCGCTCGAAGGTGAGCACGACGCCGGTGAACGCGGCGTCGAATTGCGCGGCGTCGACGCTGCGCCTGCCGCGCGCCGGGTCGTTCAGCCACGCGCGCCCGTCGCGGAAACCCTCGAACACCACGAAATGGTTGAAGTTCCAGAACACGATCGCCGGCAGCGGCAGGCCGGCGAGGTCGTTGGGCTCCTTCTTGAAGCCGCGCGCGACCATGCCGTGGGCGCGTGCCGCGCGCAAAAGCCCGCCGGCCTTGCTGCCGTCGCGGCTCACGCCGCAATCCACGCGCATCTGCTCGAGCGCGACGAAGCGCCCGTGATAGGCGAGGATCATGGCGAGCGCGGCGGCGCCGCACTCGACGCTTTCCAGCTGCAGGACGGTGGGAGTGACGCGCTGGCCGGTCTCCGGCAGCGGCGCGCGCGCCTTGGGCGCCGGCGGCCGCGCGACTTCGCCGTCCGGATCGGCGCCGGGGGCTAGCGCGCCAGCAGCAGCCATATCGCGAACACGGCGACGCAAGCGAGAAGCGCCGCGAGCGCCGCCAGCAGCGCGCGCGGATAAGCCGGCAGCCCGAGGCGCTCGTCGAGGCGCTCCGGCGAGGCGAGGCGATCGAGCGCCGCCTTGCGGAAGATCGATTCTTCGGACACCGGGGCCTCGTCCCTAACCCGCGAGCCGCTTGAGCATCCGGTCGAAGCGCGCGCCGGCCAGGTGCACGTTGTCGAGGAGATCGTCGTTGAGCTCGTCCTTGGCGTGGGTGTCCTCGCTCGCGCTGCCGTAGCCCATGCGCTGCGTGGTGCTGCGCAGGCGATCGGCCATGAACACGCAGAGCGCGCGGTAGAAGCGCGAGGCGAATCCCGGATCGGAGGCGAGCTTGTCGCGCAGCACGGCGTCGGCGATGCGCAGCAGAGCCGTATCCGCGACCACCTCCACGGAGACCGCGGTGGGCGCGGGGTCCACGAGCGACATCTCGCCGATGATCTCGCCGGACTCGAGGAGCGCGATCGGATCGCCCGAGCGCGTCTTGATCGCGAGCCGGCCTTCGAGCACGAAGTAGAGGTAGTCGATCTGCGAGCCCACGGCAATGAGCACCGCGCCCGGCTCGACGTGCACGCGCTGGCCGGCCTTGGCGAGCCACTCGACGTCGCCGTCGGTGAGCACGCTGAAGATGAAAAGGACTTTTCTCACGACGCCTCCCCGACGCCGACGCAGAACTTCGAGTGTACCGAAGCGAGCGCGCGAAAGCTGTAGGATTCCCGCTTCGACATCCGGAGATTGGAAATGCATTCAGCATGGCGGAACGTGGTTCTCGCGCTCGCGATAGCGGCACCCGCAATGGCGCCCGCGCAGGCGCCCGACCCCTCGGCGCAGATCGTGATGAGCGAGCGCGCCGATCGCGAGCAGTTCCTCGCCCAGGGCGCGAAGAAGGAAGGCGAGGTCGCGGTCTACACCTCGCTCATCTCGGAGGACCTCGCGGCGCTCTCGGCGGCGTTCGAGAAGAAGTACGGCGTGAAGGTGAAAGGCTGGCGCGCGGGCTCCGAGAAGGTGCTGCAGCGCGCGCTCACCGAAGCGCGCGCCCACCGCGAGGGCGCCGACGTGATCGAGACCAACGGTCCCGAGCTCGAGTCGATGTACCGCGAAAAGATACTGCAGACGTTCAAGTCGCCGCACCTGAAGAACCTCGCGCGCGAGGCGATTCGCCCCCACGGCCAATGGGTCGGCACCCGCATCAACATGTTCGTTCAGATGTACAACACGAAGCTGGTGAGGAAGGAAGACCTGCCGAAGAAGTTCGCGGACCTCGCGGATGCGCGCTGGAAGGGCAAGCTCGGCATCGAGGCCCAGGACGAGGATTGGTTCGCGACCGTCGTGAAGGGCGAAGGCGAGGAGCAGGGGCTGCGGCTATTCCGCCAGATCGGGAAGTCCAACGGCTTCTCGGTGAGGAAAGGGCACACGCTCATCGCGAGCCTGGTCGCCTCGGGCGAGATCGCCTTCGCGCTCACCACCTACAGCCACGGCGCGGAGAAGATGAAGCAGAAGGGCGCGCCCGTGGACTGGTACGCGATCGAGCCCGCCATCGGCCGCGCCAACGGCATCGCCATTCCGCGCGCCGTTGCCCATCCATACTCGGCGATGCTATTCACCGATTTCGTGCTGTCGCCCGAAGGACAGAAGATCCTCGAGAAGGGCGGCTACGTCCCCGCGAACCTCAAGGTCGCGTCGCCCGCGCAGAAGATCCGGCTGAAATTCGTCGATCCCGCCACGGTGCTCGACGAGGAAGCGAAGTGGCAGAAGCTCTACGCGGAGATCGTCATCGGCAACGCGCGATGAGCGAGGCGCTCGAGGCGGCGCGCACGGCGCTCCTGGTCTTCGACCTCCTCGAGGGCCATGTGAACCGCGACGCCGAATCGAAAGCGCGCTTCGCGCCGGTGATCGCGAATGCCGCACGCCTGCTGGAAGCCGCGCGCCGCGCGGGCGTGATGGTGGCGTATGCGCACGCGGACCATCGAGGCGATCGCGCCACCAGCGCGCGCACGCTGCGCGATGCCGACAATCGCCTGCGGCCGCTCCACGCGGGCGACCATGACGCGCCGCTTCTCACCGGCGGCACCGCGGAGACGGCGATCGTGAAGGAGCTCGCGCCGCGCGCGGAGGATTTCCTCGTGCCCAAGCACCGCTGGAGCGCATTCCACGGGACCTACCTCGACCTCGCGCTGCGCACGCGCAAGGTCGACACGATCGTGCTCGTGGGCGGGTCCACCGACGTGGGCATCGCGTCGACCGCCTTCGCCGCGCGCGACCTCGACTACAACCTCGTGATCGTTTCCGATGCCTGCACGTCGCCCGAGGGGGACAACCACGGCCAGCTCATGACGCGCGTCTTTCCACGCATGGCACGCGTGCGTACCACCGCGAAGGTGATCGGAATGTTGGCCGCATAGGGGCGGTGAGTGCCGCCGGCGTTGAACTAGGAGGGTGAAGGGGTACGCGCGCTCAGCACGCGCCAGAGCGCGGCGAGCGCGTGCCCGATGGCTTGGCCGATCGCGATCGCGGTCCTGGGATCCATGGAGCCTCCAGCGGATAGAGGCCTCACGGTAGCGCTCGCCCGGCGCGGCAACAAATGATTTGAATTCACGCGATGGCGCAACGAAACCGCTTCGGGCCTGGGGTGGTGCCGGGAGGGGGAATCGAACCCCCATGGTGTTGCCACCGCGGGATTTTGAGTCCCGTGCGTCTACCAATTCCGCCATCCCGGCAATGACAAGCTTGCTTTGCCCGCTGGCGTTGAGCGGGCGAGGTCCGCTCCCACGCCATTCCCGCTCCAGGCACTATCCAACCGATTCCGAAATTATAATCGGTCGGTGCGCCTTTCCGATTTCGATTACGAATTGCCCGCGGAGCTCATCGCGCAGCACCCTGCGGCGGAGCGCACCGCGAGCCGTCTTCTGCATGTCGACGGGACCTTGCTGGAGGACCTGCGCTTCGCCGACATCGCCTCGCTGATTGGCGCCGGCGACGTGCTCGTCGTGAACGACACGCGCGTCATCAGGGCGCGCCTGCACGGGCGCAAGGATTCCGGCGGCGAGGTGGAGATGCTGGTGGAGCGCGTGATCGATGCGCATCGCGCGCTGGCGCAGGTGCGCGCGAGCAAGCCATTGAAGGCCGGGCGGACGGTGGCGCTGGCCGAGGATCTCGAGGTCGAGGTGATCGGGCGCGACGCTCGAGGCGCACGGCGAGGTGCCGCTGCCGCCATACATCACGCACGCTGCCGCTTCCGACGACGAGGCGCGCTACCAGACGGTGTATGCGCGGGTGCCCGGCGCGGTGGCGGCGCCCACGGCGGGGCTGCACTTCGACGAGGCGCTGCTCGCAGCATTGAAGGCGAAGGGCGTGGAGGTGGCCTCGGTCACCTTGCACGTGGGCGCGGGGACGTTCCAGCCGGTGCGGGTCGATGACGTCTCCAAGCACGTGATGCATGCGGAGTGGTACAGCGTGCCGGCGGCGACGGTGGATGCGATCGCGCGGGCGCGGGCGAAGGGTGGGTGCGTGATCGCGGTGGGAACGACGGCGCTACGCGCGCTCGAGTCGGCGGCATCCGGCGGCGAACTGCGCGCGGGAAGCGGCGAGACGCGGCTATTCATCGTGCCGGGCTATCGGTTCAACGTGGTCGATCGGCTCGCCACCAACTTCCATCTTCCGCGCTCCACGCTGCTGATGCTGGTGAGCGCCTTCGCCGGCGCCGAGAACATCCGCCGCGCCTACGCTCATGCCGTCGCCCACCGCTACCGCTTCTTCAGCTACGGCGACGCCATGCTCCTCGAGCGCGAACCGGGGTCAGAGCGGGGTCTGACCCCGCTCTGACCCCGGTTCTAGAAATAGCGGGAGTGGATGCGGCCGCGAACGTCGTCGATCGGATCGGCGGGGAGGAGGTCGGTATGCCGGCGCTCGCACGGGCGCGCGGCGGCGCGCTCGAGGGAATCGGCCGCGCCGAGGAAGAGGGAGGCGATCCAGCGCAGTCCGTCGGCGTGCCACGAAGTTTCGAAGTGCATCGCGGCCTCCGTTAGCGGGAATCGTTGGCGGCCGCGGGGCCGTCGCCGATCGAGATCCATGCGGCGTTGAGCGCCTGGACCACGGTGCGTCCGTGATGCGCCACGACGAGCGTATCGCCGGGACCGATGATGTGGTCCTTGCGGCTGCCTTCCTGCGTGATCCACACGGTGCCGGTGCGCGCGCGGATGCGAAGACCCTTCACGTCGTCGAAGGACAGGACCTGGCCGGCCTCCAGGGCGAGCACCGGCTCCTTCATGTTCACTTGCATGTTTTGCCTCCTTGCTGGATGCTCCAGACGCATGCATAATGGACGCCGTGGCGGCTGGGATGAGGTCATTCTCCCCTTGAGCCGCGTGCTCCTCAAACGAAAAGGGCGCATCTTCAGCATGAGCCAGGCGCATGGCTAACCCGCACCGCACGCTGCCGCCGCTCGACCTGCTGCGCGGCTTCGACGCGGCCGCGCGCCATCTGAGCTTCACGCGCGCGGCGGCGGAGCTCTTCCTCACGCAGTCGGCGGTGAGCCGCCAGATCCAGGCGCTCGAGGCGTTCGTGGGCGTGGAGCTCTTCGAGCGCCGCCACAAGGCGCTCGCGCTGACCGACGCGGGGCAGGCGTATCACCGCACCGTGGCGCAGACGCTCGATCTCCTGCGCGAGGCCACGCGCAAGCTGAAGGAGGCGCGCAAGGGCCACGTCCTCACGGTCACCACCACGGTGTCCTTCGCGGCGCTCTGGCTGGTGCCGCGCCTGTCGCGCTTCCGCAAGGAGCATCCGCGCGTCGACGTGCGCATCACCGCGACCCATGAAGTCGTCGACCTCGAGCGCGAGGGGATCGATGTCGCCATTCGCGATTGCCCCTTGAGCCGCGTCCCGCCCGGCGCGGTTTTCCTGGTGGGCGAGCATCTCGCGCCGATGTGCAGCCCCGCATACCTGAAGGAGGCCCGGCGCGCGAAGCTCCCGCTCGCGCGCCCCGAGGACCTGCGCCATCACGTGCTCCTCAATCTCCATGACGCGGCGCGCCGCTGGCCATGGCTTTCGTGGGCGGCGTGGTTCGAGGCCATGGGTGTGGATGAAACGACGCCCGCGGGCACGCTCACCTTCGACCAGTACGATCAGGTGATCCACGCGGCGCTGCACGGCCAGGGCATCGCACTCGGCCGCATGACGCTCGCGGGCCAGCACATCCGCGCGCACCAGCTGGTGCCGCTCCTCGGCCGCCAGCAGCGCCTCGCGCGCGCCTTCCACGCCGTCTTCGCCCGCGACGCCGGCGATCTCCCCGAGGCGCGCCAGTTCGTCGACTGGCTGCGCGCCGAGATCCACTCCGACAAATGATCGGGGACAGGCCTCACTTTCCGCCAGGCGGAAAGTGGTGTCAGGTACGACTTTGTCTTGCGGCTCTGTCGCCGAAAAGTCGTACCTGACACGACTTTTCCGACTTTTCAGGCGAGGAGAAGCCGGGCCTGGGCGGCGGGAACGGCGGGGCTGAAGAGGTAGCCCTGGACCTCGTCGCAGCCGTTCGTCTTGAGGAAGTCGAGCTGCTCGGCGGTCTCGACACCCTCGGCGACCACCTTCATGCCGAGGCTGTGCGCGAGGTTCACGATGGCGAGCGTGATCGCCGCGTCGCCGGGGTTGGTGGTCACGTCGCTCACGAAGGTGCGGTCGATCTTGAGCGCGGCGATCGGGAAGCGCTTCAGGTACGAAAGGCTCGAGTAGCCGGTGCCGAAATCGTCGATCGCGAGGCGGATGCCCATATGCTCGAGGTGGCGCAGCGTGCGCGCCGCCTCCTCGGGCTCGCGCATGAGGAGCGACTCGGTGAGCTCGAGCTCGAGCTTCGCGGCGGGCACGCCGGTCTCGACGATGATGCGCGCCACCACGGAATCGAGGTCGCGCTGGTGGAACTGGCGCGCGGAGAGGTTGACCGCGATGGGCGGCGAGTCGATGCCCAGCGACTGCCACTCGCGAATCTGCTCGCACGCCGTGCGCAGCACCCATTCGCCCACCGCCACGATGAGGCCGGTGTCCTCGAGGACCGGGATGAATTCCGCCGGGCCGAGCAGGCCCTGCAGCGGGTGGCGCCAGCGCAGCAGCGCCTCGAAGCCGCTCACCGCGCCGGTGGCAAGCGCCACGCGCGGCTGGTAGTGCACCTCGAACTCGCGCCGTTCCAGGGCGCCGCGCAGCTCGGTCTCGAGCGCGAGCCGGCGCGCCGCGAGCTGCTGCATTTCCGGGCGATAGTGCTGCACGTTGTTGCGCCCGTTTTCCTTGGCGCAGTCCATGGCGATGGCGGCGTTGCGCAGGAGCTCCGCCGGGGTCGTGCCGTCGCCGGGAAAGACCACCACGCCCGCGCTCGCCGTGCAGTAGACGCGCTGGCCGTCGATGTCGAACGGATGGCGCAGGCGCGCGAGCGCCGCGGTGGCGCTGTCGCCGGTCTGCGCGACGCTCGCGCGCGAAAGGATGATGACGAACTCGTCGCCGCTCACCCGCGCCACCGTGGCTGCGGCCCCCGCGCACTCCACCAGGCGCGCGGCGGCCTTCTTCAGCACGCGGTCGCCGAACTCCTGCCCGAAGGTGTCGTTCACCGCCTTGAAGCGGTCGAGGTCGATGAGGATCACGCCGACCGGGCGCTTGCGGCGATTGGCGCGCGCGATCGCGAGCGCGAGGCGATCGCGCAGGAGCTTGCGGTTCGGCAGGTCGGTGAGAGGATCGCGCGTGGCGAAATACTGCGCGCGCGCCGCGTGGGTGCGCAGCGATTCGACGGTGCGCATGAGCTCCGCGGTCTTGCCGCGCACCAGCCGCCTCAGGCAGTGGTTGCGGAAGAGCAGGACGGACGAGAAGCCGAGCACCGCGAGGCCCGAGGCGATGAGGTAGGCGAGGTAGCGCGTGGCGAGCGGCAGGCCGACGGGGCTGCCGCGCCATTGCGCGTCGATGGCGGCGAGCTCGGCGCGGTCGACGCGATCGAAGCCCGCCTGAACGAAGTCGCGCAGCTCGGCGCGGCCGCTGCGCACCGCCCAGTCGAAGGGCGCCGAGTAGAGCGCCGGCGAGCGGCGGAACTCGTCGCCCAGGTTGTGCTTGAAGAGGAAGTACTGCGCGGCGAGGGCGTCCATGCAGAAGAGCTTCACCTCGCCCGCGCCCGCGGCGCGCACCAGGTCCTCGGAGTCGGGGTAGGTGCGGATCGACGCCACGCCCTGCGCGCGCAGCCAGTCGGCGCAGGCGCTGCCTTCCTTGGCGGCGACGGTGAAGCCGCGCATGCTCGGCGCATCGGTGATGCCGGTGATGGTGCGGTGGAAGTACACGTGCGCGTCCATGGTGGTGGGCGTGACCGGGAACTCGTAGCTCGCCTCCCGCCTCTTGGTGTGCGCGAGCGCCTCGATCACGTCGGCCTCGCCCTTGCGCACGCTCTCCTGGGCGTTGGCCCAGCGGGTGCCGCGCACCTCGACCGCCACCGAGTTCCTGCGCGACCAGAGCTCCCACTTGTCCTTCACGATGCCGCGCAACGCGCCGTCTTCGCCGCGAAACAGGAACGGCGGATAGTTGTCGTCGCTCACCACCACGATCTTGCGCGGGGCGTCGAACGCCGCCGCGGCGTGGATCGCGAGGGCGAAGATCGCCGCGAGGATGCGCCCGCTCACCGGAAGAACTCCACGTCGCCGCCGCCGGGCAGCTCGTCCACGTGGCGCACGTAGCGCGCCTCGCGCTGCGCCACGCAATGACGATCGGAGCTGCCCACGGAGCGCACCAGCACGCGCCCGGTCGCCGGAAAGTAGCAGACCTTGCGCGAGCTCTCGCCCTGCAGGTCGGAGGCGACCACCGGGATCGACTCCGCGCGCAGGAATTCGCAGACGAACTCGGCGTTGTCGCGGCCCACGTCGAAGCTGGTGAAGCCGGCGAGCACCTTGCCGCCGCCGAACACCTTCGCCTCGAGGTTGCAACGCCGCGCGCCCAGGCGCACCAGGTGGTTGATGAGGAGCTCCATGGCGTGCACGCCGTAGCGCGCCGACGACGAGGCGGGGCTCGCGTCGTCGCGGCCGCGCGGAAGCATGAAGTGGTTCATGCCGCCGATCCCTTCCTTGCGGTCGCGAAGGCACGCGGCCACGCAGGAGCCGAGCACGGTGACGATCGCCAGGTCGCGGGTGGTGGCGAAGTATTCGCCGGGCAGCACCTTCACCGCGTCGGCCGGCACGCTGTTTTCGATTCGCATGGCGGCTAGCCCGGGAGGTCGTAGACGGTCTTGCCGCGCGCGCGCAGGAAGTGCCCGGCCAGGTAGTGGAAATTCTCGGAGTGCCCGGCGAAGAGGAGCCCGCCGCCCTTGATGAGCGGAACGAAACGCTGCAGCACCTCGAGCTGCGTGGGCTTGTCGAAATAGATCATCGCGTTCCTGCAGAAGATCGCGGCGAGCGGGCCTTCGAGGGGCCAGGCGCGGGCGCACAGGTTGATGTGGCGGAATTCCACCATCGCGCCCACGTCGGGGCGCACCTTGGCGAGGCCGCTGCGCGCGCCTTCGCCGCGCAGGAAGAAGCGCCGCATGCGACCTTCGCCCACCGTCGCCGCGCGCTCGAGCGGATAGACCGCGCGGCGCGCCTTGTCGAGGGCATCGGTGTCGAGGTCGGAGGCGATGATGCGCACGTTGCGCGCGACGTCCTCGCCGGCTTCGTGAAGCGCCATCGCGATCGAGTAGGGCTCCTCCCCGGTGGAGCACGCCGCGCTCCAGACGACCGCGGGCGGCGCGCCGGCGGGGCGCGCGCGCAGGTGTTCCACGAGGATCGGGAAATGGTGCGGCTCGCGGAAGAAGCTGGTGAGGTTGGTGGTGAGCGCGTTGGCGAAGTGCGCGCGCTCCGGCGAATCGGGCGCTTCCACCTCGTCGAGGTAAGTCGAGAAGACCTGGTGCCCGGTCGCCTGCAGGCGGCGCATCAGGCGATTCATCGCCATGGTGCGCTTGGTCGGGCCGAGCGAGATGCCGGCGATGTCGTGGATCAGCCGGCGCACACGATCGAAGGCGGCGCTGCCGAGCTCGCCCATGTCAGCGCCCCGCGCCCGCGGCGAGGTCGCGCCAGGAGACGAGGATCTTCTTCGCCTCGCTCCAGAACCCTTCGGCGATGGCGTTGCCGTCGACGTCGCGCAGGCGATAGGCGATCTCGCGCGCCCGCATCGCGAGCTCACGCAGCGTGCGTGCATCGAGGAGCTCGTCGGCGAGAAGCGCGGCCTCGCACGAGCCGCTCGCCTCGAGGCGCTTCAGCAGGTCGATCTTGGCGCCGGCCACCGCCGGCACCGGCGCCGCCTTCACGAGCTCCACCAGGCCCATCTCCATCAGTGTCGCGACCTGGCCCTCGAGGACGTTCGCGAGGCTGCCCGCGCCGTCGAGCATCTCGCCCACGGTGCAACGCCCGGTGACGCGGAAGAGCACGGCGCGCAGCTGCGGCGCGAGGTCGGTCTCGCGGGCGGCCAGGCTGCGCGTGCCTTCGTCGGTGCGCGCGAGGACATCGGCGCGCGCGAGGCGAATGGGCTCCGCGGTCATGGCAGGATCCTCGCGAACATCTCGAGCAGGCGCTCGGGGTCGAAGGGCTTCACCATCCAGCCGGTCGCGCCCGCTTCGCGCCCCTTCTGCTTCATCTCCGCGGACGACTCGGTGGTGAGCAGCATGATCGGCGTGCGCGTGTAGCCGTCGAGCGCGCGCAGGCGCTTCACCAGCGCGATGCCGTCCATGTTCGGCATGTTCTGGTCGGTGATCACCGCGTCCACGCGGTTGGCGAGCGCGAGGTGAAGGGCCTCCTCGCCATCGGCCGCTTCGAGCACGGCGTATCCGCCCGAGGTGAGGACATGGGCCACCATGCGGCGCATGGAAGGAGAATCGTCGACTGCGAGGATGGTGTGGCTCACGGGTGCTCCTGGAAGAATTCGGCCGCGCCGGCGCCCATCGGCGTGGCAGGGACCTCGATATGGGATGGGGCCGTCACGTTCTTGCCGAGCACCGAGCGCAGCATCGCGATGCGCCGCCCGGTGCTCGCGAGGAGCTGGTCGGCGACGTCCTGGAACTGCAGCGCCACGACGCCTTCGCGCCTGGCCGCCTCGCCGAACTCGGCGACCAGGCCGTCGATCGCGAGGCGCAGCAGCGCGCGCACCTGGGCGAGCTCGCGCTCGGCGGCCTCGAGCGAGGCGTCCATGCCGAGCGCCAGCTCCGGGCCGATCGGCCTCATGCCGCCTCGCGCTCGACCAGCGCCATGTCGGAGCTGGTCATGAGCCGTGCGATGTCCACGACGATCAGCATCCGCCCGTCGATCGGGGCGATGCCGCGGATGAACCCGGTGTCGATCGCGCCGCCCACGTGGGGCGCGGGGCGCACCTCGCCGGGCAGAAGCGCCACGACGTCGGACACCGCGTCCACCACGATCCCCATGAGGCGCTCGGCGATGTTGAGGATGATCATCACGGTCGCCGCGTCGAAGCCGGCGGCGTGCCCGAACTTCAGGCGCAGGTCCACGATCGGCACGATCGCCCCACGCAGGTTGATCACGCCCTTGAAGTACTCCGGGGCGTTGGCGAGCCGCGTCACCGGCTCGCACGCGCGGATCTCGCGCACCTGCAGGATGTCGATCGCGTACTCCTCGGCGCCCAGGCGAAACGACAGGAACTCGTCGCGCTTGGCGTTGGCGTCCGTGCTCATCAGAACTCCCTCCACTCTTCGCCGGCGCCCACGGCGGCGAGCGCCATCGGGGCCTTCGATTGGATGCGTGCGCGCGCGCCCGGGTGCTGCCTGGCGAGCGGGGCCGGCGAGGCCTGGCGTTTCGCGGGGGCGAGCGCCGAGCTGCGGCTGGCGAGGCGGAAGACCGATACGGCGTCGACCATCTCGCGCGCGAGCTCCTTCAGGGACTCGGAGGCGGCGGTCGATTCCTCGACCAGCGAGGCGTTCTGCTGCGTCGCCTTGTCGAGGTCGCCGACCGCCTGGTTCACCTGCACGATTCCCGAGCTTTGCTCCTTGGTGGCCGACGCGATCTCGCCGATGATCTGCGAAACGCGGTTCACGCTCGTCACCACTTCCCCCATGGTCTGGCCCGCGCCGTCGGCGAGCCTGGCGCCCGCGTCGACGCGCTGCACCGAGTCGGTGATGAGGCTCTTGATCTCCTTGGCCGCTTCGGCGGAGCGTTGCGCGAGGCTCCTCACCTCGCCCGCCACCACCGCGAAGCCGCGGCCCTGCTCGCCGGCGCGCGCCGCTTCCACGGCGGCGTTCAACGCGAGGATGTTGGTCTGGAAGGCGATCGAGTCGATCACGCCGATGATGTCGCCGATCTTGCGCGAGCTTTGCTGGATGCTCTCCATCATCTTCACGACCTGGTCGACGGCTTCCCCGCCGCGCTTGGCGACCGCCGCCGCGGAAGTCGCGACGTCGTTGGCCTGGCCCGCGTTCTGCGCGTTCTGGTTCACCGTGGCGGTCATCTCCTCGATGGAGGCCGCGGTCTCTTCCAGGCTCGAGGCCTGCTCTTCGGTGCGCGAAGAAAGGTCGGTGTTGCCCGCGGCGATCTGCGACGACGCGGTGGTGACCATCTCCGCGGCCTGGCGCACGCGGTCGACGATGCCCGCGAGGGAGCCGTTCATCTCCTGCATCGAGCCCAGCAGCTGGCCCAATTCGTCCTGGCGCCCGGCGTCGATCTCGACGTCGAGGTTGCCCGCCGCGACGGTGCGCGCGAAATCGGTGGCGCTGCGCAGGCGGCGCGTGATATTGAGGATGGTGAAGTAGCCGGCGACCGCGCTCACCAGCGAGGCCACGAGGGCGAGGATCGCGAGGCCGGCGATGAGCACGCGCTTTTCGCTGGTGGCGGCCGCGGCGGTCTCCGCGGCGAGCTTGTCGGCGTGCTCGTGGATGATCTTCACGATCGCGTCGATATGGTCGGTTGCCGCGCGATCGATGCCGCGCACCCCCTTGTCGACACTGTGGGAGTCGGTGCTTTGCCGGAACGCGTCCATGTACCTGCGGTCGAGCTCCTCGTGCTCGGCGATCGCCTTGTCGGCGAGCCCGCTCGGCAGCCCGAGCGCATGCGCCTGCGTGTTGAGGTCGACGAGATAGCCCTTGACCTTGTCCGAGCTGGCGGCGAAGGCCTTGCTGTGCTTGTCGAGGAGCTGCGCGTCGTCGCCACGCAGGAGCATGTTCTTCCACTCCTGCACCTGGATCTTGAATTCGAGCTGGGCGAGGCGCGCGGCGTTGCCTGCCCGGTCTGCCTGCTCCTGCACCTGCATGGCGTGCTCGAACTGGCCGTTCAGGCGCGCGATGGCGTACCACGCGTAGCCCGCGGCGGCGAACAGCAGCACGTTCACGAACGCGAGGAGAACGGTGAGGCGGGTGCGGATGGTGACGTTGGCGAAGGACATGCGGGACTCCCGTTGAGTGAGAGTCCGCACGATAGGCAAACGCGCGTGTGGCGTGAATCGACTCGACGGCCGATGCCGCCCGCGGCATGGGACCGCGGTCCTAGGACCGGCGGATAGCGCCTAGGCCTTGAGGCCCAGCCTGGCGGCGGCGATCACCGCTTCCACGCGGTTGGTGGCATTCAGCGCCTTCAGCACCGCCGCGACGTGGTTCTTCACCGTGCCCTCGGCCAGGCCCAGCTCGCGGCAGATCACCTTGTTCGACTTGCCGGCGAGGACCAGCTCGAGCACTTGCGCCTGGCGCGGCGTCACGTTCAGCTGGGCGAGGCTCGCCGCCGGAAGGTGCGCCGTGGGGCGCGCGGGCGCGGCGCTCGCCATGACCTCGCGCGGCAGGTAGGTCCCGCCGGCGAGCACGAGGCGCAGCGCCGAGAGGATCACCGCGCTGGTCGAGGACTTGGGGATGAACCCCAGCGCGCCGCGCTCGAACGCGCCGCGTACCAGCGCCGGGTCATCCTCCCCCGATACGATGACGACGGGCACGTCGGGGAAGCGCTCCTGGATATCCACCAGGGCCGCGAACCCGGCCACGTTGGGCAGGTTGAAGTCGAGGAGGACCAGGTCCAGGTCGGGATTTTCCGCGGCGATCTCGACCCCACGGGTATAGGTAGGCGCCTCGAACACCCGCACCGTCTCGCCCTGCGGCGCCAGCTGCTCCAACACCGGCTTCAACCCCGCGCGGACGAGGTCGTGGTCGTCGATGACGAGGACCTTCACGGCACCAATGCGCCCTGCGCTTCGGCCTCGGCGCGCTTGGCGGCATTGCGCTCGCGCCAGAGGTTGCCGAGGAGCGAGCGCAGGCGCGCCGGCCGGATGGGCTTATGCAGAAGCTTGTAGCCCGAATCCTCGGCTTCCTTCAGCACCACGGGCGCGATGTCCCCGGAAATGAGGATGCCGGCGGCCCGGGGATGGCGCTCGCGCACCGCGCGAATCACGCGGATGCCGTTGTCCTCGCCCGGCAGCCGATAGTCGGCGAGCACCACGTCGGGCTCGGCCCCGCTCGCGTCGAGGAGTGCGGCGATCTCGCCGGCGTGGGAGGCGCACAGCACCTCGCAGCCCCAGCTTTCGAGAAGGAGCGTCATGGCCGCGCGGATCTCGCGCTCGTCCTCGACCACCAGCACGGTGCAGCCGTCGAGCGATGCCCAATCGCCGCCGCGTGCGGGCTCCGGCGCGCGGATCGAATTCGCGTCTCCGTAGGGCACCGTGATCGAGAACATCGAGCCATGGCCCACGCGCGACTTCACCGCGAGCCGAAGGTCGAGGAGCTTCGCGGTGCGCTCGACGATCGCGAGGCCCAGGCCCAGCCCCTGGTCGCGATCGCGATGCGGGTTCCCGAGCTGGTGGAACTCCTGGAAGATGACCGCGAGGTCGGACTCGGCGATTCCGGGGCCCGTGTCCCACACCTCGATCGCCAGGCCCTGCGCGCGGCGCCGGCAGCCCACAAGGACGCGGCCGCGTTCGGTATAGCGCACGGCGTTGCTCACCAGGTTGGCGAGGATGCGGTAGAGAAGGATGGGATCGGTTTCGACCAGCGCGCTCGAGCGCGCCAGGCGAAACGCGAGGTCCTTGTGCAGCGCCTGGGCGGCGTGGGTGCCGCGCAGGCGCTCGAGCACGACGGCGACCGGAAAATGCGAGCGCTCCGGCTTCACCGTGCCGGCGTCGAACTTGGAGATGTCGAGGATGCCGTTCAGGAGCGCCGCCATCGAGGTCACCGAAGAGTTGATGCTCCTCACGATGCGGCGCGTCTCGGGGTCGCTCACCCGCTCCTGCAGGCTCTCCACCAGCAGCACCACGGCTTGCATGGGCTGGCGCAGGTCGTGGCTCGCCGCGGCGAGGAAATGCGTCTTCGCGGCGTTCGCGCGGTCGAGCTCTTCCTTCTGCCGCGTGAGGTCCCGGAGGAGCTCGATGTTCTCGTAGCGCATCACGACCGACTCTTGCACGTAGCGGTTGCCGGTGCGCCCGACGGCGAACGCCACGAAGAGCACGAAAGTCTCGAGGAAGAGGCGCAGCACGTAGTGCGGCGCGGGCTCGAGCGCGGAGACGAGGATGATCGGGCCCATGGCGCAGAAGAGAAAGGCGCGGAACACCGGCGGGTGCGCCGCGGTTCCCTGCATGTTCAGCACCGCGAACAGCACGATCAGGAAGGCCACGACGAGGATGTACTCGCGCGCCTGCGGCGCGAAGTGGATGCACGCCGCGCCGAGGCTGCCCCACAGGAGCCCGGTGCCGCCGTAGCCGATCGCGGCTTTGCGCCCCCACCGGTTCAGCTCGGGGCCGGTGGGCTGCACGCGAAGGAAAGCGCGCGCGATCGACAGCCGGTAGGCGGCGACCGCCAGGCCCACGGCGAACCAAACAAGGAGAAACTCGTGCGGCAATCCCTGCCACACGAACGCGACGGTGAAGATCGCGAAGACGAAGCCGTTCACGATGCCGCGCGGATAGCCGCGGAAGCCGCGCGCGAGGATCTCGTGGAAGACTTGCTCCGGCCTTGCCGACATCGCGCTCCCCTTGCTACACCGGAGCTAGTTCAGAGACTTCCTCTGCGCCGGTGCGTGGTGCTCGTTGATCCTCGAGTTGGCCGACACGTGCTGACGCAGGAACTCCATCTGGTCGGCGAGGATGCGGCGGTTGGCGAGGATGAGGAACTCGGCGCGGTTCGGGATGTAGGGCGCGTAGATGAGCTGCATGTGCGCCTCTTCGGGGGTGCGGCTGCCCTTCTTCTGGTTGCAGGCACGGCACGCGGTGACGACGTTCATCCAGCTGTCGCGCCCGCCGCGCGACATCGGCAGGATGTGGTCGCAGGTCAGGCGCAGCGGCGAGAAATTCCCGCCGCAGAACGCGCACACGAAGCGGTCGCGATTGAAGAGCTCGCGGTTGTTCAGTGGCGGCACCTGGTTGAACCCCTTGATGGCGAGCGCCTTGCCGCGGATCGCGATGATCGAGTTGGCGGTGATGCTCGAGCGCCGCCCGCTGTGGCTGTGCCCCCCGTAGACGGTGAAGGCCTCGCTTCCCGTCTCCCAGGCGACGCGTTCCTTGGCGTAATACCAGACCGCCTGTTGCCAGGTGACCCAGCGGTGCGGGACGCCGTGCTGGTCGAGCGTGAGGATCAAGGGCAGGCTGCGGTTCACCGTCGTCTCTGGCTGTCTTTTTTGCGAGTTAAATCGGCTACTTGGATAATACTGTTCAGAACCTGGGATAAATCTACCATACGAAAGCGCATGCCATGAACCTGGACCGTGTCACGGCGGGGCGAGACCCCGGCAACGATTTCAACGTGATCATCGAGATCCCGATGAACGCGGACCCCATCAAGTACGAGATCGACAAGGCGACCGGCGCCCTTTTCGTCGACCGTTTCGTCTCCACCGCCATGCATTACCCGTGCAACTACGGCTATGTCCCCGACACCCTCTCCGACGACGGCGATCCCGTGGACGTGCTGGTGATCACGCCCTTCGCGCTCATGTCCGGGGTAGTGGTGCGCTGCCGCGTGATCGGGCTCCTCAAGATGTCCGACGAAGCGGGCGGGGACACCAAGGTCCTCGCGGTGCCGATCGACAAGCTGACGCCCCTCTACCGGCACATCCAGGCCGCGCGCGACCTGCCCGAGATGGTGCTTTCGCAGATCGCCCATTTCTTCGCGCACTACAAGGACCTGGAGCCCGGCAAGTGGGTGAAGGTCGAGGGCTGGGGCACGCCCGAGGAGGCGAAGCAGGAGATCGTCGCCGGCGTGAAGCGCTGCAAGAAGGCGCGCAAGAAGAAATGATGGAGCTCGTGCGCCCGGCGCCCGGGCACCTGGCGAGCTACGTGGCGGCGCTCGCGCGCGGCTTCTCGCCCGACAATGTCCGCGGGCTCGATGCCACGCGCGAGGAGCTGGCCGCGATCGAGGCGGACGCCGCGCTCTTCTCCGAGGGCCTCGCGCACGTGGAGCTCACCACCGACGACGGCAACGAGGCCTCGCGCAAGGTGATCGTGGCCAATGGCGGCATCGAGATCGAATGCTTCACCAAGCCGGCCGCGCTGAGGGGAGCTCCCAGCGTGCGCTACCGGATCGCGCTGTAATGTCGCGCGCTTTCGCCCGACGGACCGGCATGCGCCCTTTCCTCCTCCTCTTCCTCGCCATGCTTCCCACTTCCCCGACGGCGGCCGAATGCACGGTGCGTTCCGGCCCCCAGGCCAATGCCCTCATCGAGCTCTACACGTCCGAAGGATGCTCGAGCTGCCCGCCGGCCGAACGCTGGCTCGCGGCGTTCGCGCGCACCCCCGACCCGCGTGTGGTGCCGCTCGCATTCCACGTGAGCTACTGGGACTACATCGGCTGGAAAGACGTCTTCGCCGACCCGCGCTACACCGAGCGCCAGCGCGCGTTCGCCGTGGCGGCGGGCGCGCATTCCGTCTATACGCCGCAGGTGATCCTCGACGGGCGCGACTATTCCGCGTGGCATGGGAGCGGCGCGGCCGCGGCGATCGGCGCGGTCAAGGCGAAGCGCGCCGCCGCCACGATCGAGATCACGCCGCGGGCGCGGGCGGGAGCGGTCGAAGGCGAGGTGTCGGCCGAGGCCCTTTCCGCGAGCCGCGGCGACCTCGCGCTGGTGGTGGCGCTCACGCAGAACGGGCTCTCGAGCCAGGTGACCGCGGGCGAGAATCGCGGCGAGAGGCTCGAGCACCACTTCGTGGTGCGCGACCTCGCGGTGATTCCCTCCCTGAAAGGATCGTTCGCCTTCAAGCCGAAGGCCGACTGGAACCTCGAGCGCATGTCGGTGGTGGCGTTCGTGCAGGACACGAAGAGCGGGCGCGTGCTTCAGGCCCTGTCCGCGCCGCTCTGCCGCTAAAGCACGGCGCCAGCGGTCAATCGCAGGGCGTGGCAGTGGCCAGCGCCGCGGTAGCGGGCTTGCGCACGTTCAGCCAAGCCAGGAGTGCCAGCGCCACGCCGATGAGCGCCATCCCTGCGAGCTCGAGGGCGGGAGGCCGCTCGCCCAGCTGGATCGCGGAGGCGAGCACGGCGATCACCGGGATGCCGAGGGAATTCAGCCCCGCGATCCCCGCGGGCGTGTGCGACAGCACGTAGGTCCACAGCCACCAGCCGATCGCCGTCGCGAACACCGTCGAGAAGGCGAGCGCCACCGCGAATTGCGTCGTCCACTGCACCGGCGCGTGGGGATGCAGCCATGCGAGGAGCGCCAGCGCGGCGAAGCCGAAGAGGAGCTGCCACGCGGTGTAGAGGAGCGGGTCGGCGCCGGGAGTGGGCCAGCGCTTGGAGAGCACCGCGGCGAGCGCCCACACCGCGCCGGCCGCGACGGCGAGGAGGCTTCCCGCGAGGCTCGTGAGCTTCCAGGGTGCCACGATCAGTACTAGGCCCGCGAAGGCGAGCGCCACCGCGAGCCATTGCGCCCCGCGCATGCGCTCGCCGATGACGAAGTGCGCGAGCACGATCATCCAGAAGGGCATGGTGAACACCAGCACCGAGGTGCGCCCGGTCTCCGCGAAGACGAGCGCGAACTGCGAAAGCGCGACGAAGAGGGCGACCTGGAGGAATCCGAGCGCGAGCGCCATGCGGTAGCCGCTGAGGGCGAGCGGGCGTCGCTGGGCCTTCACGATGAGGAAGAGGAGCGCCGCGCCCAGGCCCACGCGCAGCGCGGCGAAGTCGAGGGGATGCGCATAGCGCAGCCCGATCTTCATCACCACCCACGAGTAACCCCAGATCAGGATGAGGGCGGCGAGCGCGACCAGCGGGACCGAGCCGTCCTTCCTCACGAGGCGTTCGCGAACGGCGGGTGGCGGCGGATCTCCAGGCGCGGTCCGTCGGGAGAGTTCCAGTGCAGGTCCCGCTGGGCGAGGCTTTCGACCTGGGCCACGACGAGGAGATCGAAGCCTCCGCCCGGCGCGGGTGCGGCGTTCACGATGGTGCCCGCCGCCTGGTCGCCGAAGCCGGCGCCGTAGACGCTTTGCCCGGGCTGCGGGCGCTCGGTGCCGCCCAGGTGGGCGAGTGCCATGCGCTTCTTGACAGTGCCGCGGTACTGCGTGCGCGCGACGATCTCCTGGCCGGGGTAGCAGCCCTTCTTGAAGCTCACCCCGCCCATCAGCTCGAAGTTCGCCATCTGCGGCACGAAGGCCTCCTGGGTCGCGGCGAGGATGGTTGGCATGCCCGACTGGATGGAGTGCCACTCCCATGCGTCGGCGCCGGCGCGCTGCCACTCGGCCGTGAAGAGGTTCCGAAAAGCGGGGGCCGCCACCGCGGGGATCAACGCGACGAAACGCTCGGCGTCGAGCGCGATCGCGATCGCGCCGTCTTTTTCCACGCACGTCATGGAAGCGGGGAGCGCGCCCCAGTGTTTCTCGATGAGCGCTGCGCCATTGGGGCCCGCGACGCCGATCCGCGCGAAGCGCTCGCTCACGTCGGCGATCTTCACTTTCGAGCGCAGCACGAACATCGCCAGGCGCTTGGCGACGGGCGCGGCGATTTCCGCGGGCAGCATCACGAGGAACTCGTCGCGCCGCCGCGCGAGGAGAAAAGTCGCGAGAAGGCGGCCCTTGGCGGAGCACCAGCCGTTCCACTGCGCGGCGCCGGGATCGAGGGCGGCGACGTCGTTGGTGAACTGCGCGTGCAGGAAGGCGGCCGCGTCGTCCCCCGTAACGCTCAGCAACGCGTTATGGGACAGATCGGCGACGAGATCGGACGGCATGAGGTGAACGTGGGTGCGGCCTGGCGGGAACACAAGTATAGCGAGGCGCCGGTGCGGCTCGTCCTCGCGCCCTCGCGCATCGCGCTGGCGGCGATCGTGTCCATGGCGGGGGCCACGCTCGCCTTGCTCGCCGCTACGCCCGGCGCGGCGCGGCTGCGCATCCTCGCCGCCACCTGGATCGCCTGCGCCGCGCTGCATGCGCTGCACGCCGTGGCGCTGCACCGCGGCCGGCACGGCGTTCGCGCGGTCCACCTGCGCCGCGACGGCGAGATCGAGGTCGGCAACGCCGCAGGCATGTGGCGCTCGGGAAGGCTTCGGCCCGGCTCCTTCGTCGCGCCGTGGCTCACCATCATTCGCTGGCGCGTGCACGGCGCGCGCTTCGACGCGAGCATCGTGCTCCTGCCGGACATGCTGGCGGCCGAGGATTTTCGCCGCGCGCGCGTGCTGCTGCGCTGGTGCTAGTAGGATGGCGGCCATGACTGTGCTGCAAACAGGCCGTATGGCGCTGAGGAGGCTCACGCCCGACGACGCGCCCTTCATCCGCGATCTGGTGAACGAGCCCTCGTGGATCCGCTTCATCGGCGATCGCGGGGTGCGCAGCGTGGACGACGCGCGCGCCTACCTCGTGAGGGGGCCGATCGCGATGTACGAGCGCCACGGTTTCGGGCTGTGGATGTGCGAGGCGAGGGCCTCGGGCGAGGCGCTCGGCATCTGCGGGCTGGTCAAGCGCGACAGCCTCGAGGACGTCGACATCGGCTTCGCGTTCCTGCCGCGCTTCTGGGGCCAGGGCTTCGCGCACGAGGCCGCCACCGCCGTGCTCGATTACGGCCGCGAGGTGCTCGAGCTCGATCGCATCGTCGCCATCACCTCGCCCGACAACGCGCCGTCGATCCGCGTCCTCGAGAAGCTGGGGTTGAGGCTCGAGAAGACCTTCGAGATGGGCGGCATGCCCACGCAGCTTTTCGTTTCCTGAGGCGATGGCGCTGCGCACGGTGTCGGCCACGCGCTACGTGACGCCGCTTCGCGAGGGCGGATCGCTCCCCGCGATCGTGGAAGCCGACGACGAGGGGCTCTACGTGCTCAAGTTCCGCGGCGCCGGGCAGGGCGCGAAGGCGCTGGTCGCCGAGATCGTCGCCGGCGAGCTCGCACGCGCCGCCGGCCTCGCCGTTCCCGAGATCGTGCGGGTCGAGCTCGACGCCGAGCTGGCGCGCGCCGAGCCCGATGCCGAGATCCAGGAGCTCATCAAGGCGAGCGTGGGCCTGAACGTCGCGCTCGACTACCTGCCGGGCTCGGTCACCTTCGATCCCGTCGCCGACAAAGTCGATGGGCGCCTCGCCTCGGCGATCGTGTGGCTCGACGCCTTCGTCACCAACATCGACCGCTCGGCGCGCAACACCAACATGCTCCTCTGGCACCGCAAGCTGTGGCTGATCGACCACGGCGCGGCGCTCTACTTCCACCATGGAGCGGACGATTTCACGGCGCGTGCGCGCGACTCCTTCACGCAGGTGAAGGACCACGTGCTTCTCGCGCAGGCGGTCGGGATCGAAGGCGCCGACGCCGAGCTCGCCGCGCGCCTTACGCCCGCGGTACTGCGCGAAGTACTGGCGCTCGTACCCGATGAGTGGCTGGGCGCCGATCCGGCGGCGCGGCGCGCGGCTTACACTGGCTATCTCGCGGCACGCCTCGCGCCGCCGCGTCCTTTCATCGAGGAGGCGCTGCGTGCCCGGCGAGCATTGCACCTATGACTACGCGGTGATCCGCGTGGTGCCGCGCGTCGAGCGCGAGGAGTTCGTGAACGCCGGCGTGATCGTCTCGTGCCCGGAGCGCGGCTTCCTCGGGGCGGCGATCGAGCTGGACGCGGCGCGCGTCGCCGCGCTCGACCCCACGGTCGACCTGGAGGCGCTGCGCGCGCACCTCGCCGCGATTCCCGCGATCTGCGCGGGCGGCGAAGCGGCCGGCGCGATCGGGCGCATGTCGCAGAAGGAGCGCTTCCGCTGGCTCACCGCGCCGCGCAGCACGATCGTGCAGACTTCCCCCGCCCACGCCGGGCGTTGCGACGATCCCGCCGGGCTCCTCGAGCACCTGCTCGCCACCATGGTGCGGCCCGCGACGCCGGCGCGAGACAGCGCTTGAGGCAGAGGATCGCCACGCCGCTCGCCGCGATCGAGGTGGTGCCGACCGCGGAGCCGGCGATCCCGTGGGACGAGATCTGGAGTTTCATCCAGCGCTTCTACGACGCGGAGCGCGACTACGTCGAGGAGCTCCTTCGCCACCACGGCTCGATCGCGCTCTTCCGCGCGCCCGACGACGGCCGGCTGGTGGGGCTCACCGCGCTCGACGTCTATCCGACGACTTTCGAGGGCCGCAAGGTCGCGGTGATCTTCACCTCGCACGTGATGCTCGACGAGGCGTTCCGCGGCCACAACCTGCTGCAGCGCCTCGGCTGGCGCACGTTCCTCGCGACGCGCAAGCGCTTCCCGTTCCTGCCGATCTACTGGTTCTTCGATTCCTTCGGCTACAAGAGCTACCTGCTGCTGCCGCGCAATTTCCGCGACTTCTGGCCGCGCCGCGATCGCACGGTGCCGCCGTGGGAGCAGGGGCTCATGAATCAACTGGCGGTGCAGATGTACCGCGACGCATGGCAGCCGGAGCGCGGGATCGTGCGCCACTCGGGGCACAAGCGCCTGAGGCCCGAGGCGGCGCCGTTGCAGGAGGAGTTCGCGGCCGACCCCGACCTCGCCTTCTACGTGCGCGCCAATCCGGGCCATGCCGAGGGCGACATGCTGGTGTGCCTGTGCCCGCTCACCCTGGTCAACCTCGCGACTCTCGGCCTGCGCGCCCGGGCGCGGGCGCGCCGTAAGGTGGCGCGCTCCTAGCGCGAGCCATTCGCGTCGCGCCGGTCAGGGGATATTGAAGATCGACACGCCGCCGTTGGTGAAACCGTTGGCCAGGCACGTCGCGCAACCCGCGGGCGCGGCCGCCGACGAATGCGGCACGAACACCAGGCCGCTCGACGGATCGGCGGCCACCGAATGCGCGTTGTTGCCCGTTGGCACGATCGACGCGATGTTGCGTGTCGCGGCGTTGATCACCGCCAGCACGGGCGTGCACGGGTTAGTCGCGGAGCAACCGCCGCCGTGGTCGTTCACCCCGGAGGCGTGCCAGCGCGACGCGGCGACGAAATAGCGATTGGTGCGCGCGTCGTAAGCGACTTGGTCGCCACCGCCCACCGGGATCCTCGCGAGGACGTTGCCGTTGGTGCGGTCGAGTATCAGTGTGGTGAGCGCCGAGCCCGCATCGCCGGGCCTGCATTCGACGATGATGTCCTTGCCGGGGCCCAGGTCGAGCCCGGTCGGATCGCAGTTGCCGAGCGGGAAGCGCTTCACCCCCGGCAGGCTGAACACCTGGGTCGTGGCGCCCGCGGCGAGAGCCGTGATGGAGCTCGCCGGGATCACGTTGACCTCGCCATGCGGATTCGCGACGGTGCCGTCGTTGTTGACGATGAAACTGTGCGACGCGGCATCGTACTGGCACTGCTCGTTGCCGCCGGCGACCGCGCCGCTGCCGCCTGCGGGGTCGGTCCATAGCACGGTGGCGAGCACCGCCTGTGTCGTGGTGGAGATGAACGAGGCGAAGGGAACGTCTGCGTCGGGACTGGAGATCATGTAGATGTTGTGTTCCCGGTCGAAGCAGCCTTCGTCCGCGCGGAATCCGGTGGTGCCGACGCGGATGCCGCTCAGGACGGAGTTGGTGGTCGTATCGACGACGCGGACGAAATCGACGTCGCCCACGTAGAGCTGCGTGGTGCCCGGAATCGCGTTGATGCCGTCGGGCCCGGACAATCCGTTGTTGGCGCCGGCGCAGCTCGCGTTCGGCTTGCAACCGGTGAACGCATTGGCGCCGTTTCCGGTGATCTGCGTCACCGCGAATGTTCCGAGGTCGATCACATCCACGGCTTTGTTGTTGCGGTCGGTGAAGTAATACTTACCGCTCACCACGGTGCCGAGGTCGAACGAGAAATTCGTGGTGGAACCGACGCCGGGTATGGCGGCCTCGACAAAAACCTTGTCGGGCGGTTGGTCCGTGCTATTGCTTCCGCCGCAGGCGGCGAGAGTCGTGGCGACGGCCGCGGCGACGGCGCATTGAACGTGCCTGTTCATGGGTTCTCCTTGAGAGCGAAGCGCGGGTGAAAACCATACGCCTTCAAGTTGTCGCCAAACTGAATTCGCGCAGTGGTTCGCATTGCGACACGAAGCGTTTCCCACCTGTCCGCGTGGGGATTTTCGGCTCTCGCCGGTCCAGAATTCCGCGAATGGACCGGAACATCCACGTGTCCGTGGAAAACGGGGTGGTGCGCGTCGCGCTCCGCGGGGAGCTCGTACATTCCGGACCCGCCAAGGTGGTGAGCCTCGCCGGCGCCGCGGCCAACCAGGCCGGCACGAAGCTCGTCCTCTTCGACATCACGCACGCCCACTCCCGCTCCTACCACGCGCTCGCCGTCGAGCACGCGCGCCGCGCGCACGAGTCCGGCGCCATCCAGTACCGCATCGCCATCCTCGGCAAGCCCGGCGACGAGAAGCTCTCCTATTTCGAGAACGTGGCGATCAACCGCGGCATCCGCGCGCGCAGCTTCACCGCGGAGCGCGACGCGCTCGCCTGGCTGAAGAAGGAGCGCGGCGACACGGTATAATTCGCGCATGAATCCGCAAGGCGCGCCGCCGCAGCAGGTCCTCACGCTGCCGGGCGCGGTTGCGCTCTCGCCCTTCCGCGTCGCGAAGCTCCTCGCGGCGCTGCCCCGGCCGCTCGCCGAGTCGATCACCATCGATCCGCGCTTCGTGCATTTCGCCGCGATCTCGGCACCGCTCGGCGCCGCCGAGACCACGGTCCTCGACAAGCTCCTCACCTACGGCACGCCGGCGCAGGGCGCCCCGCGCGGCACGCTGCTTCTCGTGCTGCCGCGCTTCGGCACCGTTTCGCCGTGGTCGTCGAAGGCGACCGACATCGCGCGCAACTGCGGACTCGACAAGGTGCTGCGCATCGAGCGCGGCGTGGCGTACTACGTGGTCGCGCGCGATCCGCGCCCACTTGCGGAGCGCTCCCATACCGATCTCGAGCGCGTGATCCACGACCGCATGACCGAGACGGTGGTGGGCGAGCTCGCCGTCGCGGAAAAGCTCTTCGCGCAGGCGGCCCCGCGCCCGTCCGCCGCGATCGACATCCTGGCCGGCGGGCGCAAGGCGCTCGAAGTCGCCAATGCCACCATGGGCCTCGCGCTCGCGCCCGACGAGATCGACTATCTGATGGAGAGCTTCACCCGGCGCGCGCGCAACCCGAGCGACGTCGAGCTCATGATGTTCGCGCAGGCCAACTCCGAGCATTGCCGCCACAAGATCTTCAACGCGACCTGGACCATCGACGGACGCGACGAGGAGCGCTCGCTCTTCCAGATGATCCGCAACACGCACGCGCAGCATCCGCGCGGCACGGTGGTGGCGTACTCCGACAATTCCGCGGTGATGGAAGGCGCCGAGGTCGAGCGCTTCTTCCCCGATCGCTCCGGCGAGTGGCGTTACCGCCGCGCGCTCACCCATATCCTCATGAAGGTCGAGACGCACAACCACCCGACCGCGATCGCGCCGCATCCGGGCGCGGGCACCGGCGCGGGCGGCGAGATCCGCGACGAGGGCGCCACCGGCATCGGCGGCAAGCCCAAGGCGGGCCTCACCGGCTTCTCGGTGTCGAACCTGAACATCCCCGGCGCGCGCGAGCCGTGGGAAAACGACTACGGGAAACCGGCGCGCATCGCCTCGGCGCTCGACATCATGATCGAGGGCCCGATCGGCGCGGCCGCCTACAACAACGAGTTCGGCCGTCCCAACCTCGCGGGCTACTTCCGCGCCTTCGAGCTGGCGAGCGAGGGCGAGGTGCGCGGCTACCACAAGCCCATCATGCTCGCGGGCGGCTACGGCAACATCGCCGCCGCGCACACGCACAAGCGAGCGCTCGACCGGACCGCGGTGTTCGTCCACCTGGGCGGCCCCGGCTTTCTCATCGGGATGGGCGGCGGCGCGGCCTCCTCCATGGCCTCGGGCCAGAACGTCGAATCCCTCGACTTCGACTCGGTGCAGCGCGCCAACGCCGAGCTCGAGCGCCGTTGCCAGGAGGTGATCGACGCCTGCTGGCAGATGGGAGAGGCGAACCCGATCCTCTCGATCCATGACGTCGGCGCGGGCGGCCTGTCGAACGCGTTGCCCGAGCTTGCCCATGGCGGCGGGGTCGGCGCGCACTTCGACCTGCGCAAGGTGCCGGTGGAGGAGACCGGCATGTCGCCGATGCAGATCTGGTCGAACGAGTCCCAGGAGCGCTATGTGCTCGCCATCGATTCGGCGCGTCGCGCCGACTTCGAGCGCATCTGCGCGCGCGAGCGCTGCCTCTACGCGGTGGTGGGAGGAGCGCGCACCGACCACCAGCTCGTCGTGGACGACCCGCTCTTCAAGGACACGCCGGTCGATATGCCCTTGGAAGTGCTTCTCGGCAAACCTCCGCGCATGCATCGCGACGTCAAGCGCCGGCATCGCGACCTCTTGCGCCTCGCGCCTCGTGCCTCGAGCCTCAAGGACGCGGCCTACAGGGTATTGAGACTTCCCACGGTCGCCGACAAGACGTTCCTCATTTCCATCGGCGATCGCACCGTGGGCGGCAACACCGCGCGCGACCAGATGGTGGGGCCCTGGCAGGTGCCGGTGGCCGATTGCGCGGTCACCACGCTCGGCTACTCGACCTACCTCGGCGAGGCCATGGCGATCGGCGAGCGCACGCCGCTCGCGCTGATCGACGCTCCCGCCTCGGGACGCATGGCGGTGGGCGAGGCGCTCACCAACATCGCCGCGGCGTCGATCGCGGACCTCGGCGAGGTCAAGCTCTCGGCCAACTGGATGTGCGCGGCGGGCCATCCGGGCGAGGACGCCGCGCTCTTCGATAGCGTGAGGGCGGTGGGCATGGAGCTGTGCCCGGCGCTCGGCATCGCGATCCCGGTCGGCAAGGATTCCATGTCGATGCGCACCACGTGGCGCGACGCGCGATCCGGGGAGGAGAAATCGGTCACGGCGCCGATGTCGCTCATCGTCTCGGCGTTCGCGCCGGTCACCGACGCGAGGCGCACCCTCACCCCGGAGCTGCGCACCGACGCGGGCGCTACCGAGCTCGTGCTGGTGGACCTGGGAAGGGGCAGGAACCGCATGGGCGGCTCGGCCTACGCGCAGGTCCACGGCGAGCTGGGCGATAGCGCGCCCGATGTCGACGATGCCGCGAAGCTCGCCGCCTTCTTCGCCGCGGTGCAGGGCTTGCATCGCGACGCGATGATCCTCGCCTACCACGACCGCTCCGACGGCGGCCTGTTCGCCACGCTCTGCGAGATGGCGTTCGCGGCGCGCGCGGGCGTGACCGTCAACCTCGACAACCTCGCCTACGACCCGGAGCGCCTCGACGTGGACGGCCACGAGCGCCAGAGCGATGTCCTCGCCGGCAACCTCGAGGAGCGCGTGGTCGACGTTCTCTTCAACGAGGAGCTGGGTGCCGTGCTGCAGGTGCGCCGCGCCGAGCGCGACGCGGTGATGCGCAAGCTGCGCGACGCGGGGCTTTCCGCCGAGTCCCACGTGATCGGCCATCCGAACGCCGAGGGCGTGTTGCGCGTCGTCGTGAACGGCAAGGCCGTGCTCGCCGAAAGGCGCGTGGACCTGCACCGCGCATGGTCGCAGGTGACCCACCACATCCAGCGCCTGCGCGACAACCCCGCGTGCGCCGACCAAGAATACGAGCGCATCCTCGACGAGGGCGACCCGGGCCTGAACGCGGTCCTCACCTTCGATCCCGCCCACGACATCGCGGCGCCCTTCGTGGCGAAGGGCGCGCGCCCGCGCCTCGCGGTGCTGCGCGAGCAGGGCGTCAACGGCCAGGTGGAGATGGCGGGCGCCTTCGACCGCGCCGGCTTCGCCGCGGTGGACGTTCACATGAGCGACATCATCGCCGGGCGCGCGAGCCTCGCCGACTTCAAGGCGTTCGCGGCGTGCGGCGGCTTCAGCTACGGCGACGTGCTCGGCGCGGGCGAGGGCTGGGCCAAGTCGATCCTCTTCAACGCGCGCGCGCGGGACGAGTTCGAGGCGTTCTTCGCGCGCGCCGACTCCTTCGCGCTGGGCGCGTGCAACGGCTGCCAGATGATGTCCAACCTGAAGGACATCATCCCGGGTGCCGGGAGCTGGCCGCATTTCGAGAGGAACGCTTCCGAGCAATACGAGGCGCGCGTGGCGCTGGTGGAGATCCAGAAGTCGTCGTCGATCCTCTTCAGCGGCATGGAAGGAAGCCGCATCCCGATCGTCACCGCGCACGGCGAAGGGCGCGCCGTGTTCAGGAACGCCGCGGCGATGGAAGCCTGCAGGGATCTCGTGGCCGCGCGCTTCGTCGACAACCGCGGCGCGGTGACCGAGGCGTATCCGTACAATCCGAACGGCTCCGCCGAGGGCGTGACCGCGCTCACCACGCCCGACGGGCGCTTCACCATCCTCATGCCGCATCCGGAGCGCGTGTTCCGCACGCTCCTGCTTTCGTGGCATCCGCCCGGTTGGGGCGAAGATTCGCCGTGGATGCGCATGTTCCGCAACGCCCGCGCGTGGCTGGGGTGATTCGCCTATGATGGCGGCGATGGCCACACCGACCCGCGCCCGCTATTCGATCCTGCTCATCGTCGCCTTCACGCTGCTCGCTTTGGGCCTCGCGCGGGCGTTGCTGATCGTCGTGCACGAGCCGGTGCTGGGATACGGCGACCAGTCCGACATGCATCGCACCGCGGACTGCGTCGGCATCGAGCCGATCGCCGCACCGTTGAAGTCCGGCGAGATGGCGCGTCCCCATTCGCTCTACCACACCGCGGGATTCAAGGGCGCGGGCTGCTACCCGGGCTCGGGCGCGATCATCGCCGCGCCCGTGGTGCTCGCCTACGCCATCGGCTCGATCGCGAGCGACGAGCCCGAGATCCTCATTCCGCTGCAGGCCTTCGGGTTCTTCAACCTGGTGCTGCTCGCCGCGCTCGCCCTGGTGATCGCGATGTCGCTGCGCCCGCATCCGGTGGCATCGCTCGTGCACGCGCTCATCTTCTTCCTGCTCATCGCGGACCCGGTGGCCACGCTCTGGCTGAATACCCTCTACCCCGAGCCCGCCGCGCTCCTCGGTGCCTACGGCGCGGTCGGCATGACGGCGGTCGTCGTGCTCGAGCGCGGGCGCGTTGCGGCGCACTGGTGGCTCCTCGGCGCGAGCCTCGTGGTGCTCGGCTTGTCGCGCGAGCAGTTCGCCTATCTGCCGCTTGCGCTGGTGGCGGTCGCCGCGCCCGCGCTCCTGCAGCGCTCGCGCCGCAGAACGTTCACCCTCGCCGTCGTCGCCGCCGCGCTCATCGTGCTGCAGGCGGTCCTCGCGCCGCTGCGCCCCGATTACGTGAGCCCGGTGAACCGGGTGAACGCCTACCTGGGCTCGATCCTCGCGTCCTCCGGCGACGAGGACGAGACGCTGGTGCGCCTGGGCCTTCCGGGGCGCTGCCGCGCGATGTCGGGCGCGACGTGGGAAGCGCGGCGCGGCGAGAACCTCGAGAGCGCGTGCCCCGAGGTGCTCGAGCTTTCGTCGTTCGCGTTCCTCAAGCTGGTGCCGGCCGAGCCGCTCACGCTGCTGCGCGCGGTATCGCGCGTGCTGCCGGCGGCCGAATCGATCGTGCCGGGCTACCTGGGAATTTCCAGCGAGGGGCCGATCCGCGCCGTCGCGGACCTGCCGCCGCGCGTCATGTCGTTCGTGGCGCTCATGTCGAAGGTGCCGGCGATGGTGTTCGCGACCGTCGTGGTCACGCTCCTCGTCGCGTTCCCGGTGGTGCTCTGGTGGATGGTGTGGACCGTGCGCCGCGAGCCGGACTTCGCCGCGCTGCCGGTCACCTTCGCGCTGCTGGTGGCGATCGGTGGATATGCGATCGCGACCACCGCGTTCGGAGACGGCATCGCCGGCGCCGAGCGCCACAACTGGCTGGGCGCTCTCGCGAGCCTGGCAGCGGTGGGGCTCCTGCCCCTGGTGGTGTGGCAGCTCTCGGGCGACATCCTGCGCGGGCGCATCGCGCTCGCCGCGACCTTCGGCGTGATGCTGCTCGCCGCCGGATGGCTCCTCTGGACGCAGCACCAGCCGCTCGCCATCGGCGGCCTCGACAAGATGGTCGAGGAGGGCGGGCGCTCCCTCGAGGTGAGCGGATGGGCGCTCGATCCGTGGGGCGTGCGCCGCGTGTACGCCACGGTCGGCGGCGGCCCGCATACCGAGGGCACGCGCGGCATCGAGCGGCGCGATCTCGAGGCGACCTATCCCGGATACCCGGAAGCGGTGAGCGGCGGCTTCCAGATCACGCTGCCGTCGAACGCGTGGCGCGAGCACGAGGTGCTGCGCATCTTCGTGGAGAGCCGGCAGGGCGCGACTACCGAGATCGATCGGCGCGAGATTCGTCTTCGTCCGTAAGGGCGCGCGCGAGCGCCTTCCCGATGCGCGCCTCCTCGGCTTCGCGCTGCGAGCCGATCGCCACCACCACGAACGGAAACGCGAGGATCGCGAGCACCGTCGTGAGCGGCACCAGGAAGGCGAGCGCGCTCGCGCCGTCCAAGGCCATCACCGACCACACGCTGGCGGCGATGAGCGCGAGGAGCACGACGGAGGTGGCGTGCAGGAAGCGCTTCACCCCCGGCGCGGGACTGTAGCTCGCGTCGAGCACGAGGCCGGTGGGCTCCTCGCGCCAGCGGCTCTCGAAGCGCAGCCGCCGCGCGTCGATCCTGGCGAGCGCCGCGGCGAGGCGCGCCTGCGACTCCGCGCGTGGATGCCGGCTCGCGAAGCTCTCCTCGCGGGTCGCCACCAGGGCCTTGGCGATACGGCGGGTCTCGGAGGCCATGCCCGCTAACGCGGCCTCACCCGCGACCACATCGGCTCGGCGATGCGCAAGTCGGGATAGCGGCGCCTGAGCTCCTCGAGCGCCTTGTCGGCCTCGTCGTTGCGCCCAACTTCCCGCAGCTTCGCAATGCGCTCGAGCTCGCGCTCGGGATCGGCCGGCGACGCAAGCGCGCGCTCCTTCATCGGCGCGCTTTCGAAGCGATCGGCCTTGGCGCGAGGGCCCGCGACTGCCGAGGTTGCGGGGGCGCCGGCTGGGACAGCGGGGGCGGCGGGCGCGGCGGGGGCGACGCGTGCGGCGGGCGCCGGCGCGACGTTCGCATCTCGCATCGGGTTCGAATCGCGCAGCGCATCGGTCGCTTCCGCGGGCTTGGGCGCCTGGACTGCGGCAGGAGGCGCGAAGGCTTCGGGGACGCGCTGCGGCTCGGTCGCTTCGGGAGCGACCTTCTTCAGGGCCTGCGGCACCGCCTTGCGCATTTCGGCGCGCGGCGCCGGAGCCTGCCGGTTTGGCGCGGGCTCCGCGGAGGGCGCTCGCGCGGGCGCGGGCGTTGGCGCGAGCTGCGGCTTTGACGCGGGTGCGGGCGCGGCCGGCGGTGCGGGCCTCGCGCCCTCCCGGTATTCGATGCCGGGTTGCTCGCGTTGCATCTCGAGCGTCACCCCGAACGCGAGCACCAGCACCGCGGCGATCGAAAGCGGCGGCGCCCAGCGGCGCGCGAGCGAGGGCCTGGCGACGGCGCGGCGCGAAGCCGCGAGGATCGCCTCGTCCACCGCGCGCGCCGGCTCCTCGCGCGCGAGCTCGCGATAGCGTTGCAGCAGCTTCTCGTCGGATTCAGTCATCGCCGATCGCCTCGCGCAGCCTGGTCATCGCATAACGCAGCCGGCTCTTCGCCGCTTCCTCGGCGCTGCCCGTGGCGGCCGCGATCTCGGCGATGCCGAGCCCGCCTTCATGATGAAGGAGAAACGCCTCGCGCTGCGCGAGCGGCAACGCGGCGAGCGCGGCGGACAGGCGTTCGAGCGTCTGTTCGGCCTCGACCACGCGCTGCGGCTCCGAGCCCGGGTCGGCCACGGCTTGCGCGACCGGCTTGTCCTCGTCGTCGAGCGACACGAGCGTCAAGCCCTTCGCGCGCCAGTGGTCCACCAGCCGATGGTGAGCGATGGTGTACAGCCACGTGGTGAACTTCGCCCGCGGCGTGTAGCGCCCGCGCGCCTCGATCACCTTCATCCACACGTCCTGGAACAGCTCCTCCGCCTCGCCGCGCGCCTTCACCGAGCGCAGCACGAAGCGGAAGACGGCGCCCTTGTGCTTCGCGTATAGCGCCTCGAACGCGCCGGCGTCGCCGCCCGCATAGGCAAGCATGAGCTCTTCGTCCGAGGAGGCCGCCATGGCCCCCGATATTAATTCACCGCCACGGATCCGGTGCGAACGCCGTCGGGAAGGGATTCGGATCGCGCGCGCCGACCGGGGGTTGCAGGATGCCGCGCGCCGCCAGGTTGCGGTAGCTGTCGTAGTAGATCGCGACGCTCTCCGCGGGCTCGCGCGTGGCGCGCTCGAATTGCACCCAGCGGATCGGCGAGTCCTCGCGGCGGCCGTGGCCGGTGGCGAGCGGCGCGGCGGGCGCCTGGAGCGTGCGTGCGGGCCCCTGCGTGTCGCGTTCGCGCAGCGTGTCGCTCATCTCGTTCTTCATGGAAGGCTCGCGCGCGGCGGGAGCGGACTGCACGCGCGGCGGCTCGGTGCGCTTCGCGCGGAACAGCGCCACGCCGATCACGCCCACGTTGGCGGGGCGGTCGGTGCGCGCCGCGTAGGAATCGCCGAGCGAGGTGAAGTAGAACGCCGCGGTCTCGTCCATGCTCTTCCTCCAGCCGCGCACGTCGATGCGGCCCCACGGTGCGATCACGTATCCGCTCTGGTCCGGGCTCGCGGTCTCGCCGTTCATCACGTTCACGCCGTCGACGGACACCACCGCGAGGATCTCCTCGCCGCCGCGATTGCGCACCACGACCTGGTACTCGTTGCCGGGCTTGCCGACCACGTAGGCGCGGCCCTCGTGCCAGGTGACCGGCGCCTCGCGCGACGTGGCGCGATCGAAGATGGAAACGTCGGCGAGCCGGCCGACGGCGTGGGCCGAGAGGCTCGATGCCGCGAGGGCGGCTGCGGCGAGGGCTTGAAGCGGTTTCATGTTCGTCTCCGGAAGGTTGCGGTCCGCCGGAATGGCGGGTCCTGAGACTTGAAACGGCAGGAGACCTGGAAAGGGTCAAGGCAGGCAAAAGAAAAGGGCGGCCGCGAGGCCGCCCTGTCATTGGGTCCCCGCCTTCGCGGGGACTCAGACCTTCGTCGCGCGCTAGCGCTCCTCGATCTTCGCCTTCTGGCGCAGGTCCATCACCATCTTCTGGATCTGCTGCTGCTGCGCGCGCTGGCGGAACTGCTCCTTCAGCTCGGTGAAGGGCGGCACCGTGAGCGGACGCACGTCGTCCAGGCGGATCACGTGGTAGCCGAAGTCGGTCTTCACCGGCGCGGTCGTGGTCTGCCCCTTCTGCATCGCGGTGACGGCGTCGGCGAACGGCTTCACGTAGCGCGCCGACGGGCCCCAGTCGAGGTCGCCGCCGTTGTCCTTGGAGCCCGGGTCCTTCGACTTCTCCTTGGCGATCTTGGCGAAGTCGCCGCCCTTGTTGAGCTCCGCGATGATCGCCTTGGCGTCGTCTTCCTTGTCCACCAGGATGTGGCGCACCTTGTACTCGTTGGTGCCCATCGAGCCCTTGAACTGCTCGTACTGCTGCTGCAGCATCGCGTCGGTGATGGGGTTCCTCTTCACCTCCTCCTCGAAGAGCGCGCGCACCAGCACCGCCTGCTTGGCCATCTCCATCTGCGCGGCGATGTCGGGATTCTTGTCGAGGCCGCGCTTGGCCGCGGCCTGCGCGAGGACTTCGCGGTTCACCAGCTCCTCGCGCACCGCCTGCTTGCGCTCGTCGGTTTCGGGCTGGCCCTGGGAGGTGAGCTCGCGGTTCATGGCGTCGATGCGCGACTGGGGAATCGTCACGCCGTTCACGACCACCTTTCCGGAGGCGGAGGCAGCGGCGGCGGCGGATTTCTTCGAAGCCTTCTCGGCCTTGTCCTGCGCCCCGGCCGCGACGGCGAAGGTGCCGGCCACGAGGGCGACGGCGAGGTTACGGAGGGTACGTTGCATGGAGTTTCCTTTGCTCTGTGTGAATGTCAAAAATTCATTCGGGCGCGGACGCCTCGATCTTGAGGGCATGGATGTCGCGCTTCATGAGGTCGCCCAACGCCTCATAAATCATTCGGTGCCGGGCCACGGCGCTTTTTCCGCGGAAGGCTTCCGAAACGATGGTGAGCCGCCAGTGGCCGCCGCCGGAAGCGGCGCCCGCGTGGCCCGCATGCTGCTCGCTTTCGTCGCGCAAATCCACCGTGACCGGCTGCAACGCGCCCAGGCGCTCGCGGATGACCTCTGCGGTCGCGCGCATTATGCGCACGCTCGCTTGCGGCAACCTGTCGTCACGACTGCGGCGGCTCCGCGCTGGCGGGCTCGTCCTGCACGTACTTCGCGAGCCACACGGCCTGCGCGAGAACGAAGCCCAGCATCAGGCCGAAGCCACCGAACACCTTGAAATTGACCCACGTATCGAGCGGGAAGTTGAACGCGACCCACAGGTTGAGCGCGCCCTGGAAGAGGAAGAAGACGCCCCACGCGACGGCGAGCCGCGTCCACACCGGAGCGGGAAGGGCGATGCCTTCACCCATCACCGCCTTCGCGAGATTGGTCTTGAAGGCGAGCGCCACCAGGAAGGCGGCGCCGGTCAACCCATAGAGCACCGTCGGCTTCCACTTGATGAAGGTCTCGTCGTGCAGCACGAGCGTGGCGCCGCCGAAGATCACGATGATCGCGAAGCTCGTCCATTGCAGGTTCGACACCCTGCGCCCGCGCGCGAGCACCCAGCCGATCTGCGCCAGCGTGGCGGCGATCGCAACCCCGGTCGCGACGAAGATGTTCGCCGCCTTGAAGGCGACGAAAAAGAGGATCAGGGGGAAGAAGTCGAAGAGGAGCTTCACGGCGGGGCTTGCTGGCAAGTAACTGATAATTATAGCCGAAACTAGTGCTGAAAGTCGTGCCAGGTACGACTTAAAAAGTTGTACCTGGCACGACTTTCAAGACCACTTGAGGTGGCGCGCCTCGATGCGTGCGCGCACCGCGGGGGCGATACGGGGCGCGAGGGCGAGCGCGAGTGCCTCCGAGTAAAAGCCGGCGCGTTCGTCCGGAAGCGCGGCGTCGAGGGCGTCGAAGGCGTAGTCGATCATCGCGGGATCCTCGGTGCGGATCGCGGTGATGGCGAGGTTCACGTGGGCCACGCGCCAGGGACGCTCGGGATTGGAACGCTCGAGGTCGGCGCGAAGGCGCGGCGCGACGTGAGCGATCACCCCCTGCATGAGGCCGAAGACGGCGGCGATCTCCGCGCGGCCTGCCGCGCGGTTGGAGCGCAACGCGAGCGCGTTCACCACCGGCTCGACGACGGTGAGCGCGACATCGTGGCGGATCGCCCAGAGCGCCACGCCCACGATGAGGTCGTCGTCCTCGAGGTAGGCGAGGTCCGTGATGAGCGAGGCGGCGAGCTCGTCGGCGTCCTCCACGGGGAGCGCCGCCATGCCGCCGTATTGGCGATCGAGCGCCGCGAGGGCGCCCAGCTGGGCGCGGATGCGCTGCAGCGCGGGGGCGGGAAGGCGCGCCTCGCCTTCGAGCGCGTCGAAGCGGCGCAGGAGGCCGCGCGTGGCCGCCTCGCCCTCGTCGCCGAACCGGATCGGGTGGATGGCCATGGAAATCAGCGGGAAAACGGTCATTTTGATATAATTGCGGCTTGGATAACTTCGACTTGCATAACCATTCGATCTTCTCGGATGGTCTGCTGTCGCCCACACAGCTGATCGAGCTTGCGGCCCGCACCGGGGTCGATGCGATCGCGCTTACGGACCATGACACCACCGACGGCCTCGCGGAGGCCGCGGCCGCTGCCAGCCGTTCGGGTGTCACGCTGGTTCCGGGCGTGGAGATCTCGGTGAGCTGGGGCGATACGACCCTGCACGTGGTCGGCTTGCAGGTCGATCCCGCGGCCCCGGCGCTGGGGGCGGGATTGGAATCGATCCGCGCGGGGCGCACCGGGCGTGCGCACCAGATCGCGGCGAAGCTGGAGGCGCTGGGAATCGCGGGAACGTTCGAAGGCGCGTATGCGCTGGCGGACAACAAGACCATGCTCGGCCGCACGCATTTCGCGCGGCACCTCGCGGAGGCGGGGCGGGTGAAGAGCATCCAGGCGGCGTTCGACAAGTACCTCGCCAAGGGCAAGCCCGCGTACATCGCGCATCGCTGGGCGGGCCTGGAGGAAGCGGTCGGCTGGATCCGCGCGGCCGGCGGCGTCGCGGTGCTCGCGCACCCCGGGCGCTACGACCTGAAGCCGATGTTCCGCGACGAGATGCTCAAGGATTTCGGCGCGGCGGGCGGCGAGGCGATCGAGGTAGTGACGGGAAGCCACCGTCCCGAGCAGTACGCGATGTGGCAGCGCATGGCCGAGGAGCACGGGTTCCTCGCCTCGCGCGGCGCCGATTACCACGGACCGGGCGAAAGCTCCGTGGAGCCGGGGCGCCTGCCGGCGCTGCACCAGTCGCTGACTCCCGTGTGGTCGAAGTGGGCGCATTAGCCGCCCGTTAAAAAAAGCTAACTCGGGCGCGGGAGTTTCCGTGCGGATAACGAGGGCATGGCTCAATATTTTTCGGTTCACCCGGATAACCCGCAGCCGCGATTGGTGAAGCACGCGGTGGAGATCATCCGCGACGGAGGCGTGATCGCCTACCCGACGGACTCGTGCTACGCGCTCGGCTGCCACATCGGCGACAAGGCGGCGATGGAGAAGATCCGCCGCATCCGCAAGGTGGACGAGCGCCACCATTTCACGCTCGTGTGCCGTGACCTTTCCGAAGTGGGGCAATTCGCCAAAGTGGACAACCTGCAATTCCGACTGATGCGCGCCAACACGCCCGGCAGCTACACCTTCATCCTGCGCGCCTCGCGCGACGTGCCGCGCCGGCTCCTCACGCCGCGCCACACCATCGGCGTGCGCATTCCCGGCCATCCGGTGCCGTTGGCGCTCCTGCAGGAGCTGGGCGAGCCGCTCCTGTCGTCCACGTTGATCCTCCCCGCCCACGGCGTCGCGCTGAACGACGCCCACGAGATCCGCCGCCACCTCGAGCACGAGCTGGACCTGGTGATCGACTCGGGCCCGTGCAACGGCGAAGTCACCACGGTGATCGACCTTTCCGCGGAGGCCCCGCGCCTGGTGCGCGAGGGAAAGGGAGACATCCGCCCGTTCGGGTTCGTGAAGGAAGCGCTGCACTGATGGATCCCTCCAACGTCATCATCCGAATCTGCATCAATGCGATCCCGCTCATCCTCGCCATCACGCTGCATGAAGCCGCGCATGGCTACGTGGCCAAGATGTTCGGCGACAACACCGCGTACATGCTGGGGCGCGTCACGTTGAATCCCGCCAAGCACATCGACCCGGTGGGCACCATCGTCTTCCCGCTGATCTCGATGATCGTGGGCGGCATCCTCTTCGGCTGGGCCAAGCCCGTGCCGGTGAACTTCGGCAACCTGCGCCATCCCAAGCGCGACATGCTGTGGGTGGCCGCGGCGGGGCCCGGATCCAACGTCGTGCAGGCGCTCCTCTGGGCCGCGCTCGCCAAGGCGATCGAAATTTCCGCCTCCGCCTCGGGCATCGCGGAATTCTGGTTCGCGGTGGCGATCGCCGGCATCGGCTGGAACGTGGTGCTCGCGATCTTCAACCTCTTCCCGATCCTGCCGCTGGACGGCGGGCGCATGGTGACGAGCCTCCTGCCCAACCGCCTCGCGCATTCGTACGCCCGCCTCGAGCCCTACGGCATGCCGATCCTCATCGGCCTCATCGTGATGATGATGGTGTTCCCGCCGCTGGGGCACGCGTTCAGCGGGCTGCTGAGGACTGGCGAGCAATTTTTCTTTTCCCTTTTCGGATTGCAGTAACTCGAAGAACGACGACGACGAATGTTCCAGGACCGCGTACTTTCCGGCATGCGCCCCACCGGCGCCATGCACCTCGGCCACTACCACGGGGCGCTCAAGAACTGGGCGCGCCTGCAGAACGAGTTTCCGTGCCTCTTCTTCGCCGCCGACTGGCACGCGCTCACCACGCACTACGAGGACCCGGCCGTGATCGAGGAGACGGTGTGGGAGATGTTCGTCGACTGGCTGTCGTGCGGCATCGATCCCACCAAGGCCACGCTCTTCATCCAGTCGCGCGTGCCGCAGCACGCGGAGCTCGCCATGCTGCTCTCGTTCTTCACGCCGCTCTCGTGGCTGGAGCGCGTGCCGACCTACAAGGACCTGGTGGAGAAGCACGCCGAGCAGGGGCGCGACGTCCTCACCTACGGCTTCCTCGGCTACCCCCTGATGCAGGCCGCCGACATCCTCATCTACCAGGCCAACCGCGTGCCGGTGGGCGAGGACCAGGTGTCGCACATCGAGCTCACGCGCGAGATCGCGCGGCGCTTCAACCATCTCTTCGGCCGGGAAAAGGGATTCGAGGAGAAGGCCGAGGCGGCGGTGAAGAAGATGGGCCCGAAGAAGGCCAAGCTCTACCGCACGCTGCGCGCGCGCTTCCAGGAGCAGGGCGACCAGGCGGGTCTCGAGGAGGCGCGCGCGCTGGTGAACGACGTGCAGAACCTTTCCATCGGCGACAAGGAGCGGCTCTACGGATTCCTCGAGGGCGGCGGGCGCATGATCCTCGCCGAGCCCGAGGCGCTGCTCACCGATACGCCCAAGCTACTCGGCCTCGACGGGCAGAAGATGTCGAAGAGCTACGGCAACGCCATCATGCTGCGCGAGGCGCCCGAGGACGTGACCCGGAAGATCCGCACCATGCAGACCGATCCGGCGCGCGTGCGCCGCACCGACCCGGGCGAGCCCGAGAAGTGCCCGGTGTGGAACCTGCACCTGGTGTACTCGGACAACGACACCAAGCAATGGGTGTTGAATGGCTGCCGTACGGCGGCGATCGGCTGCCTCGAATGCAAACAGCCGGTGATCGACGCCATCAACGCGGAGCTGAAGCCCATCCGCGAGCGCGCCGCGCAATACGAGGAGGATCCGAGCCTGGTGCGCAACATCATCCAGGACGGCTGCGAGAAGGCGAGCGACCTCGCCAACGACACCATGCGCGACGTTCGCCAGGCCATGGGCCTCAATTACAGCTAGGGAATCCGCAGATGAACGCAGATGAACGCAGATGGGTCGTCAGGTTGTCCGGCATCGTGCTCATGGTGTTGTCGTTCGGCGTATTCGCCGGCACGCCGGTGCCGCCCGGCAAGTGGAGCTTCGTGTGGAGCGATGCGAAGGGCCAGCCCGACCGGCCGATGCGCGTCTACACCTATCGGCCGCGCGCCTGCGACGCTTCGTGCCCCATGGTGATCGTGATGGCGGGCCTGAAGCGCAACGCCTCCGCTTACCGCGACTACTGGGAGCTCGCCGCCGACCGTTACCGGTTCCTCGTCGTGGCGCCGGAATTCACGCGCGAGCTCTGGCCCAAGGCGGCCTCGTACAACCTGGGCGGCGTGGGCCGCGAATCCGACCGCGAAAAGTGGGCGTTCTCCGCCATCGAGCACCTGTTCGACGAGATGCGCGACGGTCAGTCGAGCTACGTGCTGTTCGGCCATTCGGCGGGCGGCCAGTTCGCCCACCGCATGGCGCTCTTCCGCCCCGACTGCCGCGCTTCGGTGATCGTCGCCGCCAACCCGGGGTGGTACACGATGCCGGAGTGGCGCAAGGAAAAGACCACGGATCCCTTTCCCTATTCGCTGGTGGGCTCGCCGGCGGGCGAAGCGGAGCTGCGCACCGCGCTCGCGCGGCGCCTCATCCTCCTGGTGGGCGAGAAGGACGACGATCCCGACGACGAGAACCTCTTCAATAGCGATGGCGCCAAGCGCGAGGGCGCGAGCCGCCTCGACCGGGGCGAGAACTTCTTCAAGACGGCCACCCGCGCCGCGAGCGATCTCGGCGTGAAGCTCGCCTGGGAGCTGATCGAAGTTCCCGACGTGGCCCACAACGGCGAGACCATGAGCCGCATCGCCGCCGACACCCTCTACCAGAACCGGAAATGAACACCCACGCCGCCAACGACCCCCTCGCCCGCGAGCAGCACGGGCTCGACCTGGCACTGCCGATCGCGCGCGTGCACGGCGAGCCGATGACCGAGATGCCGGCGGATCTCTACATCCCGCCCGAGGCGCTCTCGGTTTTCCTCGAGGCCTTCGAAGGCCCGCTCGACCTCCTGCTCTACCTCATCCGGCGCCACTCGCTCGACATCCTCGACATCCCGATGGCGGACCTCACGCGCCAGTACATGTCTTACGTGGAGATGATGCGCACCACGCAGCTCGAGCTCGCCGCCGATTACCTGTTGATGGCCGCGGTCCTGATCGAGATCAAGTCGCGCATGCTGCTGCCGCGCCCGAAGTACCATGACGAGAACGAGCCCGACGACCCGCGCGCCGAGCTGGTGAGGCGCCTGCTCGACTACGAGCGCATGAAGAAGGCGGCGTACGCGATCTCCGAGATGCCGGTCGCGGGCCGCGACTTCTCGCTGGTCGAGGTGTACATCGGGGAGGCCCTCGCCGAGAAGCTTCCCGACGTGCACGTGGCCGACCTCTCCGAGGCGTGGCGCGCCATCCTCGCGCGCGCGCGCATGACGCGCCATCACCGCATCACGCGCGAGCAGCTCTCGGTGCGCGCGCACATGAGCCGCATACTGAAGAGCCTCGCGCCCGGCAAGTTCGTGGAATTCTCCGAGCTCTTCGAGCCGGAACGCGGCGTGCCGGTCCTGGTGGTGAGCTTCCTCGCCCTCCTCGAGCTCGCGCGCGAGGCGATGATCGAGATCACTCAGCAGACCCCTTTCGACCCCATTTACGTGAAGCTCAAGGCCGAGCGCGCCACGTTGACGATCGCATGAGACGAGTGACATGAACGAACAGACGAACCCCGAGCAGCCGCCCGACGACGAAGCGCAAACCGGGGTCGGACCCCAAGCGCATGAACCGGGGTCCGACCCCGCGATCGACCTGGGCGAAGTCAAGCGCGTGCTGGAAGCCGCGCTCCTGTCGACCAGCGACCCGCTCACCGTGCAGCAGCTGAAGCGCCTGTTCGCGGGCGAGGTCGACGCCGACAACATCCGCAAGGTATTGGACCAGCTGAAGGACGACTGGGCCGAGCGCTCCATCGAGCTCACCAGCGTCGCCTCGGGCTGGCGCTTCCGCGTGAAGCCCGACTACCAGAAGTTCCTCGACCGCATCTCGAGCGAGAAGCCGCCGCGCTACTCGCGCGCGGTGCTGGAGACCCTCGCCATCGTCGCGTACCGCCAGCCGGTCACGCGCGGCGACATCGAGGAGATCCGCGGCGTGGCCGTCTCTGCGCCCACCCTGAACGCGCTCGTGGAGCGCGGCTGGGTCGAGGTGATCGGCACGCGCGAGACCCCCGGACGCCCGGCGATCTTCGCCACCACGAAGAAATTCCTCGACGACCTGAACGTGCGCTCGATCGAGGAGCTTCCCCCGCTCGAGGAGCTGCAGGCCGCCCTCGAGCCTCCCCCCAACCTCGTCCCACTCGAAGCGGCCTCCCCGCCGCTCCAACAAGAATCGACCGACGAGCCACAAACCCCAGCGTCCTCGGAGCAAGCCCATGCGGGATAGACCCCACCCCAACCACAAGCTCGAATGGCCCGGCGGCGTCGTGCCGGAATGGGCCCGTCCGCAGCAAAATCCCAACAAGCGCCGCGGCGCCAAGGGCAAGGGGCCCGGCGGCGAGCGCCAGGGAGGCTCGAGCCCTTCGAAGCGCGAGCGCCTGCAGAAGGTGATGGCGCAATCGGGCCACGGCTCGCGCCGCAACATCGAGATCCTCATCGCCCAGGGCCACATCACCATCAACGGCCAGGTCGCGAAGCTCGGCGACTCGGTGGGTCCCGGCGACAAGGTGAAGCTCGACGGCAAGCTCCTCGGGCTTCGCTTCGGCGAGCCGCTGCCGCGCGTGCTCATCTATCACAAGACCACCGGCGAGATCGTCACCCGCGACGACCCGGAGAAGCGTCCCACGGTCTTCGACAAGCTGCCGAAGGTGCATGGCGGGCGCTGGGTGTCGGTGGGGCGCCTCGACTTCAATACCGAAGGCTTGCTCATCTTCACCACCAGCGGCGAGCTCGCGAATCGCCTCACGCACCCGCGCTTCGAAGTCGAGCGCGAATACGCGGTGCGCCTTCTCGGAGAGCTCACCGAGGAGCAGAAGACGCAGCTCCTCACCGGCGTCGACATCGACAACGAGTCGTGCAAGTTCGATTCGATCGAGGACCGCGGCGGCGAGGGCGCCAACCACTGGTACCACGTGGTCCTGCGCGAAGGCAAGAACCGCGAAGTGCGCCGCATGATGGAGGCGGTCGGCCTCACGGTGAGCCGCCTCATGCGCGTGCGCTTCGGCAGCGTGGAGCTCCCCAGCCACGTGAAGCGCGGCATGATTCGCGAGATGGAGGAAGAGCAGGTGCAGGACCTCCTCCAGTTCGCGGGCATGGTGGAAGCGCCCAAGGCGCCGGGCGCCGCCGAGGAGGAGAGCGAGGAGGACGAGTTCGACAACATCGGCAACCGCATCACCGAAGCCAACCGCGATCGCCGCGGTATCGCCGAGCACCATGACGGCGCCGCCGACGACCTGGGCAACCGCGTCGACGCGCAGGACAACGCCGGCAGCCGCGTGGAGCGCGAGCCCGACGGCAACCGCGGCACCTACGGCGAGGGCCAGCGCCCGCCGCAGCCGGGCCAGCGCCGCCCGCAGGGCGGCAAGCCCTTCGCCTTCGGCAAGAAGCGCGGGCAGGGGCGCGGCCCGCAGCCGCAGGGCCAGGGCGGACAGCACCACGGCCAGGGCCAGCATCGCAAGCACAAGGGCGGGCAGCCGCAGCCGCTTGCGCGCCGCCTCGAGATCGAGGAGAAGGCGCCGCTGAAGGCGTGGGTCGGAGGCGAGGGCGCGCACATCGTGGCGCAGCCGCGTCCGCAGCCGCAGGAGCGCTCGCAGCCGCGCGGCGGCGACCGCAACGGCAACGCGATGCCCCAGGCGGCGCAAACGCCCGGCAACAAGGCCGGCCGCCATCGCCGCAACAAGAACCGCAATCGCGGCCGCGGCGCGGGCGACTCGCGCGGCAACGTGGCGCCGGGCGGCAACAAGGAACGCGAGCCCGGCTAGCGCGCGCCGAGCTCCGCTTTCACCCAGTCGCGAAACGCCTTCACCCGGGGCGCCTGCGCGGTCGCCTTCGGGCTCACGAACCAGTAGGTCTCGAGCGACGGCACCGCGATCCGGAACAGGCGCTTCAATGTGCCGCGCTCGAGGTCCTCGGCCACGATCGAGCGGCGCCCGAGCGCCACGCCCTCGCCGCGGGCGGCCGCCTGCAGCGAATACGTGGAGTCGTTGAACGACGGCCCCTCGAGGGGCTGCGCGAGCGCGACCCCCGCGGCGGCGAACCAACGCTGCCAGTAGTCGCGGTCCTCGCGCATGATGCGCAGCCCGAGAAGGTCCTTCGGCTCCCGCGGCAGCTTGCCGCGATTCATTTTCGGGCTGGCCACGGGGAAGTATTCGTCGTCGAGGAATTCCTCGCACACCAACGCCGGCCAGGGGCCGCGCCCGAATCGAATGGCCACGTCGACCTCGTCGGTCGCGAAGTTGGCGAGCGTGGACGAGGCCATCACGTTCACCTCGATCCGCGGATGCGCGTCCATGAAGCGGATCAAGCGCGGCATGAGCCAGCGCGAGGCGAACGACGGCAGCACGCTCACCGTGAGGCGATGATCGCGGCCCCGGTCGCCGAGCGCTTCGGCGGCTTGAGCGATCTCCTGCAGGGCGTTCCTCACGCGCTCGGCGAAAGCGCGCCCGGCGGCGGTGACGGCGACGCGCTTGCCGTGGCGCGTGAAGAGCGCCGCGCCCACGTGCTCCTCGAGCGCGCGCACCTGGCGGCTCACCGCGCCATGGGTGAGGTGCAGCTCCTCGGCGGCGCGCGAGAAGCTCTCCAGGCGGGCGGCGGCCTCGAACGGCCGCAACGCCGAAAGCGGGGGCAGGCGTCGGATCATGAGTGTGAGTTTATCTCACAAGACGGTGGCGAAGATATCGTTTAGAGCGGAGGGGTGCAAGCGTCAATAATGCTCACACTTGCTTGGAGAACATGACATGGACGCCTTCTTTCGCACCTACCGGGTCGCCCTCATCGGCTTTGCCGGCATCGCCATTCTTTCCGCGGCGCTCTTCGCGGCGCGCCACGGCAAGGCCCTCCTGGCGTGCGCGCTGTGAGGCTTTCGTCCCCGCTCCTCGACCTCGCACTGGCGCGCGGCGAGCTGCTGCGCCTGGATGCCTCCTGCGGCCTCGAGGTCGCGTGCGATTCGGGGAGAGTCTGGATCACCCAGGAGCGCGACGCGCGCGACCTGTGGCTCACGGCGGGCCAGAGCGTGCGCCTCGGCGGGCGCGGCCTCGCGCTCCTCGAGGCCGACCGCCAGGCGCGCGTGCGCATCGCGCGAGAGGCATAATTAGGGTTCCGCCGTAGTGCGTCCCCCCGAAGGCCTCCCATGCCCGTCGCGCGCGCTCTCGTCATGGCGATCGCCCTCGCCGCTTTCGTCATGCTCATCTCGTCGGGCCCCGGCACGCGTTACGGGCTGTGGCCCTGGGAGACCGGGCTAGCACTCCTGAAATGGGCCGCCTACACCGGCATCTGCGGGGCGATCGGCGCCGTGGGGCTGATCGTCCTCCTCGCCGTGCCGAAGTGGCGCGCGCGGCCCTGGATCCCGGTTCTCGCGCTTTGCATCGCGCTCGCGGCCGCCGCCCCGCCAATCATCCTCCTGGAGCAGGCGAAGAGCGTTCCGCCGATCCACGACATCTCCACCGACGTCTTCGACCCGCCCGGCTTCGTGGCGCTCGCCGCCGAGCGCGCCAAGGCGCCCAACGGCGCGGCGTACGGCGGCGCCGCGGTCGCCGCGCAGCAGCAGAAGGGCTACCCCGACATCAAGTCGCTGATCGTGAAGACCCCGCCCGCCGAGACGATGCAGCGCGCCATCGACGCCGCGCGCGCTTCGGGCTGGGAGATCGTCGCGAGCGACGCGCCCGCGGGACGCATCGAGGCGACCGACACCACGCGCTGGTTCGGATTCAAGGACGACATCGTGGTGCGCGTGCGCCCCGAGGGTTCCGCAAGCCGCGTCGACGTGCGCAGCGTCTCGCGCGTGGGCCATAGCGACGTCGGCGCCAATGCCAGGCGCGTGCGCGAGTTCCTCTCCCGGCTCGCGTAAAATCCGGCGTTCCGCCACGCCACGAGAAGGTGCCATGAGCCGAGACCACGAGATCGTCGCCACGCTCGAGAAGGTGACGACCGCCACCATCACGACGCTTCTGCTGAAGAAGGGCCTGCGCAACGTGTGGATGCGCGGCACGCGGCCGCTCAATCCCGGCCAGCCGCGCCTCGTGGGCAAGGCGTTCACGCTGCGCTTCGTGCCGGCGCGCGAGGACCTGGCGACGCCGGAGTCTTGGTCCAGGCCGATCTCGACGCGCGCGGCGATCGAGGCCATGCCTTCCGGCTGCATCGCGGTGGCCGACGCCATGGGCGTGACCGATGCCGGCATCTTCGGCGACATCCTGTGCGCGCGCATCGCAAAACGCGGAGTCAAAGCGCTCATTACCGACGGCGTGGTGCGCGACGTGGCGGGCGTGCGCGCGACCGGACTTCCGGTGTGGTGCCAGGGCGCCGCGGCGCCGCCTTCGGTGGCCGGCCTCACCTTCGTGAACTGGGGCGAGCCGATCGGCTGCGGCGGCGTGGCCGTCTTCCCCGACGACTGGATCGTGGTGGACGACGACGGCGCGGTGCTCATCCCCGCGGCCTCGATCGAAGAGCTCGTCGCCGGCGCCCCGGAGCAGGAGAGGCTCGAAGGATGGATCATGGGCGAGGTCGACAAGGGCGCTTCCCTTCCCGGTTTGTATCCCCCCAATGCAGAGAATAAAGCCCGGTATGAAAAGACCAAGGCATAGTCCGCGGATAGAACGTTGAATGGTCTAGAGTAGGCCGTCTAGAGAATGCGGCAGCTCCACAAGGGCAAACCGCATCGATACAGGAGCGAGCAATGGCGAACCCACTTCTCCCGCGCTGGACCGGTCCCTACGGCGGCGTTCCCCCTTTCGACCAGGTGAAAGTCGAGCACTTCGAGGCGGCCCTCGAGGCGGCCATGGCCGAGCAGCTCGCCGAGATCGACACGATCGCCGCCAACCCCGTCCCGCCCACCTTCGACAACACCATCGCCGCGCTCGAGCGTTGCGGGCGCACGCTCGACCGCGTCGATCGCGTCTACAGCGTATTCAGCTCGACCCTGCGCTCGCCCGCGTTCCGCGACGTGGAGCGCGACATGGAGCCGAAGCTGGCGCAGTTCCGCGATCGCATCGTGCAGAACGAGAGGCTCTTCGAGCGCATCTCGGCGGTGTACGAGTCGCGCGAGCGCTCCGCGCTCACGCCCGAGCAGCAGCGCCTCGCGTGGCTCAAGTACCACGACTTCGCGAGGAGCGGCGCGCGCCTGGACGCTCGCGCCAAGAAGCGCCTTTGCGAGATCAACCAGCGCCTCGCCTCGCTCTACACCGAGTTCAGCCAGAACGTGCTGGCCGACGAGGGGAGCGCGCTCTACCTCAGGAGCGAAGCCGAGCTCGCCGGGTTGCCGGAGTCGTTGCGCGAAGGCGCCGCCGAAGCGGCGCGGGAGCGTGGCCGCGCGGGTGAGTGGGCCATCCTCAACACGCGCTCCTCCATGGAGCCCTTCCTCACCTATTGCGCCGTGCGCGGGCTGCGCGAGAAGGTCTGGCGCGCGTACTACAGCCGCGGCGACAACGGCGATGCGCGCGACAACAAGAAGATCATCGCCGAGATCGTGCGCCTGCGCGGGGAGCGCGCGAAGCTCCTCGGCTACGCGAGCCACGCCCACTGGCGCCTCGAGATGAGCATGGCGAAGACGCCCGAGCGCGCCACCGCGCTCATGGAAGCGCTGTGGCGTCCGGCGGTCTCGCGCGTCGCGGAGGAAGTGGCCGACATGCAGGCCGAGGCCGACCGCGAGGGCGACGGCATCGCGATCGAGCCGTGGGATTACCGCTACTACGCGGAGAAGGTTCGCAAGACCAGGTACGACGTGGACGACAACGAGGTCACGCCGTACCTGCAGCTCGAGAACCTGCGCGAGGCGATGTTCTGGGTCGCGGGCGAGCTCCTCGGGTTGGGCTTCACCCCGGCCGTGGACGCACCCGTGGTCCACCCCGACGTGCGCGTGTGGGAGGTGAAGGACGACGCGGGCAGGCACGTGGCGCTTTTCTACTTCGATCCGTACGCGCGGCCCGACAAGCGCTCGGGCGCGTGGATGAACGAGTACCGCAGCCAGGAGCGCTTCGACGGCGAGGTGACCACCATCGTCTCCAACAACTCCAACTTCGTGAAGGGCAAGCCGGGCGAGCCGGTGCTGGTGAGCTGGGGCGACGCGGTGACGCTCTTCCACGAGTTCGGCCACGCGCTGCACGGCTTGAGCTCGAACGTGACCTATCCGTCGCTCGCCGGCACCGCGGTCGACCGCGACTACGTGGAGTTCCCCTCGCAGCTGATCGAGCACTGGCTCGCGACCGCCGAGGTGCTCGAGAAGTACGCGCGCCATTGCAAGACCGGCGAGCCGATTCCCAAGGAGCTGGTGAGGAAGATCGAGCGCGCCTCGAAATTCAACAAGGGCTTCGAGAACGTGGAGTACCTGTCGAGCGCGCTGGTGGACATGCGCATGCACCTCGATCCGGCGAGCGCCGAGGACGTGGCGGCCTTCGAGAGGAAGACGCTGGAGGCCCTCGGCATGCCGCACCAGATGGCGATGCGCCATCGCCTGCCGCACTTCGGCCACCTCTTCAACAGCGATTCCTACGCGGCGGGCTACTACAGCTACCTGTGGGCCGACACGCTTTCCGCGGACGCCTTCGAGGCGTTCACCGAGGCGGGCGGCGCCTACGACAAGTCGGTGGCGAAGAAGCTGCGCGAGCACGTCTTCTCCGCCGGCAACACCATCGACCCCGCCGAGGGCTACCGCGCGTTCCGGGGGCGCGACGCGCAGATCGACGCGCTCATGCGCCGGCGCGGCTTCGGCGAGGGCAAGGCTTCGCGGACGCAGTGAGCGCGGCGCGCGTCGGCGTGGTCGGCGTTGGCGCGATGGGAATGGGCGTCGCGAAGACGCTCATCGCCAGGGGCTTCGCGGTGTCGGTGCGCGATGTCGTACCCGCGCGCGAGGACGAGGCGATCGCGGCCGGCGCGCAACGCCTTGCCGGCGACGTCGACATCCTCATCTCGCTGGTCGTCGATGCGGTAGAGACGCGTGCCGTCGTCGAGGAGCACGGCGCCCGCGCGCCGGCCTTCATGATGTGCAGCACCATTGCACCGCGCGACGCCGAGAAGTTCGCGGCCGCGCTGCGCGCCTGCGATGTCGCGATGCTCGATGCGCCGATCTCGGGCGGGCCGGCGCGCGCGCATGCCGGGACGCTCAGCATGATGGCCTCGGGGAGCGACGCCGCGTTCGAGCGCTGCAAGCCCGCGATCGACGCGATGGCCGCCAAGTGCTTCCGCATGGGCTCGAAGCCCGGCGACGGCTCGCGCATGAAGGTGGTGAACAACATGATGGCCGCGTCCAACATCGCCGCCGCCTGCGAGGCGATGGCGATGGCGTCGAAGCTCGGCATCGACTTCGGGCGCGCGATGGCGGTGGTGAACGCGAGCTCGGGCGCGAGCTGGATGTTCGCCGACCGCATGCCGCGTGCGCTCGCCGGGGACTATGCGCCCGCCGCGGCGGCGCGCGTCCTCCTGAAGGACGTGGGCCTGTTCGTGGATCTCGCGCATGCGTTCGGCTTCAGCGCGCCGATGGCCGAGCAGGCGCAGGCGGTGTTCCGCGACACGTGCGAGCGCGGGTTCGCCGAGGAAGACGACGCGGCGGTGCTGAAGCGCTACGCCGCCGAATGGAACGTGGACCTGCCCCGTTGACGGCAATGCGGCGCATCGGAATGGCATTGCTTTGCTTGCCGGCACTGGCGGTCGCCGCCCTGGCAGAGCCTGGGCAACCGGACGCTTCCGCCGAAGTGCTCGCGCTGCCCCAAGGGGAAGCGGGCGTCTCCACCAACGACGGCATTCTGCACACCGCATGCCATCGCAAAGCGCCGTTGCCGCTCTTTCGCGGGCTCATTGCGCAAGGCTTCGATGCGAACAGCGTGGACGGGATCGGCCAGTCGCCCCTGCATGCTTGCGCGCGGACATGCGCCGAATGCATCGCCGTTCTGGCGGCGGGCGGAGCGAAGCTGGACCAGGGCGATCAGCTCGGGCGCACGCCCCTCGAGATCGCCTTGGATGTCGGGAAGCTCGACACGGCGGAGGCGCTTCTGCGCGCAGGCGCGACACCCAATATCGAGAACCGGGACGGCAATTCGCCCTACATGCTTGCGCTTTACGGCACGCCTCGCCCCGGGATGGCCGAGCTGATGGCTCGCTACGGAGGGCGCCTTACGCTACGGCAGAGGGTACGTCATTTCTTGAGGCAGGCAGAGCCCAGCAATCTGATTCCGCAGCGCTAGAACGCCTCCCGCCCGTCACCCGCGTTTCGTAGCGAGGCGCGCCTTCACCAGGCCCGCCAGGTGCTCGACGCGCGCGTCCCGCACGCCATGCTCGCGCAGCGTCTCCACGGTCTTGAAGAGGTAGTCGTGCGCGGGGCCGAAGTGGCCCGCCGCGCTCGCGATCGCTTCCACCATCACCTCCTCGGGAATCTCGCCGGCGTATCCGGAGCATCGGCGATTCACCGTGAAGCAGAGCGCCTTCAGCTTCGCGCCGCCGACCGCGCAGTTAAGCCACCGGGGGCGATACGAGTCGAAGTTCATCTCGCGCTTCCAGATGAGGTTCATCTGCTCCTGCACGAGGTCCGGCGTGATGCGGTAGACGAGCCCGCGGCAGCTGCCGCCGCGCTCGAGCGTGAGGACCAGGCCCGGATTCTCGGGCGTGCCGCGGTTGATGCGCGACCACAGGCGAAAGGAGCGGTGATAGCCGCGGATCGTCGCCACGTGGCGCGCGTCGAACGTGAACTTCGGATTCCACATGAGAGAGCCGTAGGCGAAGATCCAGAAGGGCGTGCCCGGCTCCCAGGGTGCCAGCGCCGAGCGCAGCGCGGCGAGGAGCTCGGTGGGCTTCAAGGGCTTGGCCGCGGAGGCGGGCGGCGCGAAGCCCTCGAGCCTGGTCACGGCGCGAGCCTTGCGATCTTCCATTTCCCGTCGCTGCGTTGGTAGGCGACGCGGTCGTGCAGGCGGCTCCTGCGTCCCTGCCAGAACTCGAGGTAGCCGGGAATCACGCGGTAGCCGCCCCAATGGCCGGGACGCGGCGGGTTCTCGCCATGCTGCTTGCCGAGCTCGTTCCAGCGCTTTTCCAGCCATGCGCGGTTCTCGATCGCCTCGCTCTGCGGCGAGGCCCACGCGCCGATGCGCGAGCCGAGCGGTCGCGTGGCGTAGTACGCGCTCGATTCATCCGCGCTCACCTTCTCGACCGCGCCCTCGATCCTCACCTGGCGCTCGAGCTCCTTCCAGAGGAAGGTGAGCGCGGCGAACGGGTGCGCGGCGAGGTCCTTGCCCTTGCGGCTCTCGTAGCTGGTGAAGAACACGAAGCCCTTCGGGTCGAGGCCCTTCAGGAGCACGATGCGCCCCGCGGGGCGGCCGTCGGCGCCGACCGTGGCGAGCGTCATCGCGGTGGGCTCCGGCACCTGCGCGTGGATCGCTTCCACCATCCACACGCCGAACTGCTTCAAGGGATCGCGGTCGACGTCGGCCTCGTCGAGCGTCTTCAAGGCGTAGTCGTTGCGCAGCTCGGCGAGCGCGGGTGCGACGGTGGGCGGCTGCGGCAGGCTCATGGCGGGTAGTTGGAGACTTCGACCAGGTTGCCGTCGGGATCGCGGAAATAGACGGAGGTCATCGGGCCCAGGGCGCCCGTCTTCGCGACCGGGCCCTCGGCGATCGCCACACCGTGCCCCTTCAGTTGCGCGATCACGTCCGCGAGCGGCGTCTCGGTGATGAAGCACAGGTCCATCGATCCCGGGCTCGGCTTCAATGCCTTGGGCTCGTACTCGCGGCCCGCCTGGTGCAGGTTGATCTTCTGGCGCCCGAACGCGAGGCCGCGCCGCCCGCCGGCGAAGGTGATGGGCTCCATGCCGAGCACGCGCGAGTAGAAGTCGAGCGTGCGCTCGACGTCGAAGGCGGTGATGACGATGTGGTCGATGCGGTCGATGGCGATGGGCATGGAGTAATATTATTTCATGCACGCAGATCCCGCGCTCGTCCGCTCCACCAAGGGCCAGGTCTCCGCCGAGGAATGGGTGGTACGCACCGACCTGGCCGCCGCGTACCGCGCGGTGGCCATGTTCGGCTGGGACGACCTCGTGTTCACGCACATTTCCGCGCGCGTGCCGGGGCCCGACCCCCATTTCCTCATCAATCCCTACGGGATGATGTTCGAGGAGATCACCGCCTCCAGCCTGGTGAAGATCGACCTCGCGGGCGACAAGGTGCTGGAGTCGCCCTTCGAGATCAATCCGGCGGGCTTCACGATCCATAGCGCGGTGCACGAGGCGCGCTCGGACGCGCACTGCGTGATCCACCTGCACACGATGGAGGGCGTGGCGGTGTCGTGCCAGAAGGCGGGGCTCCTGCCGCTCTCGCAGCAATCGCTCTTTCCCCTGTCGAGCCTCGCGTATCACGACTACGAAGGCGTGGCCCTCAACGCCGGCGAGAAGGCGCGCCTGGTGGCGGACCTGGGCGACAAGCACAACATGATCCTGCGCAATCACGGGCTCCTCGCCTGCGCGGAGACGGTCGCCGACGCGTTCCTCTACATGTACATCCTGCAGAAGGCGTGCGAGGTGCAGGTGCGCGCGCAGGCGGGCGGCGGCGAGCTGATCGCGATCCCGAAGCCCATCGTCGACGGCATCCAGCAGGCTTCCAGGGTGGTGCTGCGCCAGGCGGGCGGGATGATCGCGTGGCCCGGCATCCAGAGGAAACTCGACCGGATGGATCCTTCCTGGCGGACCTAGGGTAATTCGTCTCGTTGCAGCTCGAATACGAAGCCCTTGCCGGCGCTGGTGCGCGGCCAACGGAACGCAAGCTTCGGATAGGCGCGCTCGAGCGCCTTGCGGTTGCGCCCGATCTCCACCCATAGGCTTCCCTGCGGCTTCAGGTGCGCGCGCGCCTCGTCGATGATGGTGCGCGTGTGGTCGAGGCCGTCGGCGCCGCTGGCGAGCGCCATGGCCGGCTCCTTGCGGTATTCCTCGGGCAGCTTTCTCATCGAAGCCGCCTTCACGTAGGGCGGATTGGAGACGATGACGTCGTAGGTCTTTCCCGCCAGCGCACCGAAGAGATCCGACTTCACCAGCCTCACGCGCCCTTGCAGCCCGTAGTCCTCGACATTGCGCTTCGCGACCTCGAGCGCATCGTCGGACAGGTCGGCCGCATCCACCTTCGCCCGCGCAAACGCGAGCGCCGCGAGAATCGCGAGGCACCCCGACCCCGTACAGAGATCCAAAACCGCAACCGGGGTCTGACCCCGCTCTGACCCCGGTGTGACCCCGATCTGACCCCGGTTCAGCAGCTCCGCGATGAAGGAGCGCGGGACGATGACACGCTCGTCGACGTAGAAGCGGTGGGGGCCGAGCCACGCTTCGTGGAGGAGATAGGCGGCGGGCTTGCGCGTGCGTACACGGCGCTCGATGAGCGCGCGTGCGGCCTTCGCCTCGGTGGCGGTGACGGGGCGATCGAGATGGCGGCCCAGGTCGCGCGGCGGCAGGCCGAGCGCGTGCAACACGAGCCACGCGGCCTCGTCGAGCGCGTTGGCGGTGCCGTGGCCGTAGCAAATCTCCGCGCGCTCGAAACGCTCGATGCCGTAGTCGAGCAAGCCGCGCACGGTCGCCGTCATCGTGCCAACAGCAGGTCCTCGACCGCGGCGCGGTAGACCTCCGCGAGGGGCTCGATCTCCTCCAGCGCCACCGCCTCGTTCACCTTGTGGATCGAGCGGTTCACGGGGCCGAACTCGGCGACCTCCGGGCACACGTCGATGATGAAGCGCCCGTCGGAAGTCCCGCCGGCGCAGTTCACCTCGGGTGTGATGCCCGCGACCTTGCGAATCGCCTCGGTCAGGGTCGCGACGAGGCGCCCGCGGCGCGTGACGAAGGGCTTGCCGCCGAGCACCCACTCCAACCGATATTCGAGCCCGTGGCGATCGAGGATCGCGGCCACGCGCGCCTTCAGGCCCTGCGGCGTGCTCGCGTCGGAGAAGCGGAAGTTGAAGTCGACCTGCAAGGCCCCGGGCGTGATGTTCTGCGCGCCGGTGCCGGCGTGGATGTTGGAGACCTGGAAGGTGGTCGGCGGAAAGAATTCGTTGCCGGCGTCCCACGACGTGGCGGCGAGCTCCGCGATCGCCGGCGCGGCGAGATGCACCGGATTCTTCACGCGATGCGGATACGCGACGTGTCCCTGAACGCCCTGCACCTCGAGGCGCGCGGTGAGCGAGCCGCGCCGGCCGTTCCTGATGGTGTCGCCGAAGCGCTCGGCCGAGGACGGCTCGCCGACGATGCAGTAATCCATCGCTTCGCCACGCGCCTTGAAGGCTTCGACCACGCGCACCGTGCCGTCCACCGCCGGGCCTTCCTCGTCGGAGGTGATGAGGAGCGCGAGCGAACCCGGATGCGCGGGATGCGCCGCGACGAAGCGCTCGGCCGCGGTCACGAAGGCCGCGATGGAAGTCTTCATGTCGGCCGCGCCGCGGCCGTACAGCTTGCCGTCGCGCACGCTGGGCTCGAAGGGATCCGAGTGCCACTTCTCGCGCGGGCCCGGCGGAACGACGTCGGTGTGCCCCGCGAGGACCACCAGCGGCCTTTCGGCACCATGGCGAATCCAGAGGTTGGTCACCGCGCCGCACTGGAACACCTCGGCCTTGAAGCCGAGCGCCACGAGGCGCTCCACGATGAGCTGCTGGCAGCCGGCATCCTCGGGAGTGATCGAGCGGCGCGCGATGAGCGCCTTGGCGAGCTCGAGAGTCTCGCTCCTCACGCTAGTGCGTCGCGGGGCTGTCGTCCGAAGGCGCGTTGGCGGGCGCGCGGCGCTCCACGATCGGGCCCACGCGCTCCTCGATGTAGCGGCGCAGCCGCGGCTTGGCGCCCAGCAGGAAGAAGATCTCCGCGCACACGAAGAGCGGGCCCACCACGAGCTGCATGATGTCGTCGAAGAACGCGGGCTTCATCCCCTCGTACTTGTGGCCGAGGAACTGCAGCGCCCAGCCCACGGTGAAGACGAGGAGGGCAATGCCGAGCGCCCCCGCGGTGGAGGCGCGTGCGGTGATCTCGCTTGCCGCGGCGCACATGGCGAGGAGAACCACCGCCATCGCGAGGCCGAAGGCGAGGTCCTGGCGCAGGTAATAGGCGCAAGCCGCGAGCGACACCACGGCCGCGACCGTGAACGCCATGGAGGCCACGGTGAACGTGGCGGTGGCGAGCGCGAGGATCAGCGCGAACACGATCATCGGCACGCCCGCGAAATGGGTGGCGATGTTGCGGCGGTCGCGGTGGTAGGCGGCGTACCGGGTGAGGTTTTCCTCGACCGATTTCACGATGGCCTACTGCAGCCGCTCTTCCGACTCTTCGGTGATCTTGAAGTCGCCGAACGGCGAGGAGGCCGAGCGTGTGGCGCCCGGCTGCTTCGCCTTCTCCGCCATGGCCGGCATGATCCCGGAGTTGCCCAGGAGGAGGCCCAGGTTGGTGGCGGAGTCGGCGTTGGCGAGCGCCTCGTCGGTGGTGATCTTGCCCTGGCGCACCAGGCGGAAGAGGTCCTGCTCGAAGGTCTGCGAGCCCGGCGACATGCTCTTCTCCATCGCCTCCTTGATCTCGGTGATCTCGCCCTTCTCGATCAGCTCCTGGACGTTCCTCGTGTTGAGGAGCACTTCGACCGCGGGAGCGCGGCCGCCTTCCACGGTGCGCACCAGGCGCTGCGAGATGACCGCCTTCAGCGACACCGAGAGGTCCTGCAGCAGCATGGGGCGCACCTCGAGCGGGAAGAAGCTGATCACGCGGTTCATCGCCTGGTAGGCGTTGTTGGCGTGCAGCGTGGCGAGGCACAGGTGGCCCGACAGCGCGTAGGTGAGCGCCATGCGCATCGTCTCGAGATCGCGGATCTCGCCGATGAGGATGCAATCGGGCGCCTGGCGCATGGCGTTACGCAGCGCGTCGTGGAACGAGCGCGTGTCGTTGCCGACCTCGCGCTGGTTGAAGATCGACTTCTTCGGCGCGAACACGTACTCGACCGGATCCTCGATGGTGAGGATGTGGCCGGTGGAAACCGCGTTGCGGTAGTCGAGCATCGAGGCGAGGGTGGTCGACTTGCCCGAGCCGGTCGCGCCCACCACCAGGATCAGGCCGCGCTTCTCCATGACGAGGGTGGAGAGCACCTGCGGCAGGTTGAGGGAGGCGATCGCCGGGATGTCCGCGGTGATGTAGCGGATCACGCACGACACCGAGCCCTTCTGCCAGAAGACGTTCACGCGGAAGTTGCCCAGGCCCGCCATCGGCTTGGAGAAGTTGAGCTCCTGCTCCTTCTCGAAGAGCTCGATCTGGCTCGGGTTCAGCATCTCGTAGACGATTTTCTTGGTCTGCTCGGCGTCCATCGTGGCGGGATTCACCGCGACGATGTTGCCCTGGATCTTGATGCTGATCGGCGAGCCGGCGGAGATGAAGATATCCGAGGCCTTCTTCTCGGCCATCAGCTGGAGCAGCTTTTCGATGAACATTCGGTTGCGCCCTCTCCGGCGAACTAGTCGCCGCGCAGTAGTTCGTTGATCCCGGTCTTGGCCCGGGTCTTGGCGTCGACCTGCTTGATGATGATCGCGCAGTAGAGACTATACCGGCCATCCCCCCCGGGCAAGTTGCCGGAAACCACGACGCTTCCGGGCGGAATTTTCCCGTAGGACACCTCGTTCGTGGCGCGGTTGTAGATCTTGGTGCTCTGGCCGATGTAGACCCCCATGGAGACCACCGAGCCCTCGCCCACGATCACCCCCTCGACGATCTCGCTGCGCGCGCCGATGAAGCAGTTGTCCTCGATGATCGTGGGATTGGCCTGCAGGGGCTCCAGCACTCCGCCGATGCCCACCCCGCCGGAGAGGTGCACGCCCTTGCCGATCTGCGCGCACGAGCCCACGGTGGCCCAGGTATCGACCATGGTGCCCTCGTCCACGTACGCGCCGACGTTCACGTAGGAAGGCATCAGCACCACGTTCCTCGCGATGAAGGCGCCGTGGCGCGCCGCCGCCGGAGGCACCACGCGGTAGCCGCCCGCGGCGAAATCGGCCTGCGAGAAACGCGCGAACTTGGAGTCGACCTTGTCGAAGTAGTGCGTGTAGCCGCCCTGCATGATCTCGTTGTCGCGCAGCCGGAACGAAAGCAGCACCGCCTTCTTGATCCACTGGTGCGTGATCCACTCGCCGCCGCGCTTTTCCGCGACCCGCAAGCGTCCCGCGTCGAGATCGGCGAGCACTTTGGCCACCGCGTCCTTCAGCGCCGCGGGGGCCGCGGCGCTCGACAGGTCGGCGCGGCGCTCGAACGCGTCGTCGATGGTGGCCTGCAGGGGATGGGTCATGTCGTTCATGTCGTCGCTCCCGCGCGCGCGCGCGCCCAGGTCTTGGCGAACTTGGCGACGCGATCGGCCGCCTCGACCGCGTCCGCCACGGTGGAGACGAGCGCCATGCGCACGAAGCCGCGCCCGGGATTCACGCCGTGGGCCTCGCGGCCGATGTAGCTGCCGGGAAGAACGGTGACGCCGGTGGCGGCGTAGAGCGCGCGCGCGAACGCGGCGTCGTCGCCGCCCACGTTCGCCCAGAAATAGAAGGCCGCCTGCGGCATGGTGAGCGGCAGCACCGGGTTCACGCGCTCGTAGAACGCCGCGAACTTCTCGCGATACAGGCGCCGGCTCTCGACCACGTGCGCCTCGTCCTTCCACGCGGCGATCGAGGCCATCTGCACCGTGTTGCCCATCGCCGAGCCGTGATAGGTGCGGTACACGAGGAAACTCTCGAGGACCTTGCGGTCGCCGGCGACGAAGCCGGAGCGCAAGCCCGGCGCGCTGGAGCGCTTGGAAAGCGAGCTCAACGAGACGAGGCGCGGGAAACCCTCGCGCCCGAGCGCGGCCGCGGCGGCGAGCGCGCCCAGCGGCGCTCGCGCTTCGTCGAAGTAGATCTCGCTGTAGCACTCGTCGGCGACGATCAGGAAGCCGTGGCGGTCGCAGAGATCGAAGAGGAGCTTCCACTCGTCGCGGGTCATCACGCGCCCGTGCGGGTTCGCGGGCGAGCATGTCATCACCAGGCGCGTCTTCGCCCACACGTCCTTGGGGATCGACGACCAGTCGGGACGCAGGTCGTTCGCGGCGAGCGAGTTGATGAAATACGGGCGCGCCCCGCCGAGCAGCGTCGCGCCCTCGTAGATTTGATAGAAAGGGTTGGGAAGGATCGCGAGCGCGTCACGCTCGTCGGGATCGAGGGCCGCCTGCACCAGGGAGAAGACCGCTTCCTTGCTGCCGTTCACGGGCAGCACCTGGGTCGCCGGGTCGAGCGCCTTCAGGCCATAGCGACGCGTGATCCAGGCGGCGATCGTTTCACGCAGCTGCGGCTGGCCGGCGGTCGCGGGGTAGCGCGCGAGGCCGTCCAGGTTCGCGGCGACCGCGTCCTTGATGAGCTGCGGCGTGGGATGCTGCGGCTCGCCCAGGCCCAGGCTGATGGGCACCATGCCCGCGGGCGCGCTCACGCCGGCCAGCAGGCCGCGCAGCCTTTCGAACGGGTAGGGCTGCAGCAGCCCGAGGCGGGGATTCATCCGGCAATTATACGGGTGGGAAAAGTGGTGCCAGGTACGACTTTTCGAGGCGAGACTCCGCCAGCGAAAAGTCGTACCTGACACCACTTTATTTGAGAATCCCCAACCGGACCAGAGGCAGCTTCAGCCACCAGCGCCAGGAGCGGCGTTGCTCCAGCTCGCGATCTTTCTCGCCGAGGGCGAGGTTGTTCGCGGCGAGCTCGGCCTCGCGCGCGCGCAGCGCCGCTTCGCGCCGCGCGAGCTGCTCCTCGGCTTCGCCGCGCGCGTCCTGCGCGCCTCGCAGCGCCTCGCGCAGCCCGGCGATGGAGCGCTCGCGCTCCTGCACCTGGGCCTCGAGCCCCTTGCCGCGGCCCGCGTGGAAATCGAGGTCGCGCATCACCTTCTCGTAATCGCGGTGCACCCATTCGTCGCGGTCGGCGAAGACCGACATCGCCGGGGGAAGCGCCTGCAACGCCGCTGCGGTGCGCGACGCCACGAGCAGGAAATAGAGGGGATGGGACAGTGTGGCCGTGGATTCGGTGACGCTCGCTTCCGCGGTCTCGATCAGCTCGCCCACGCTCTGGCGCGCGCCCTCGGGGGCGATCACGGAGAAGAACGAGGCGCGCTGCCCGTACCAGGCAAGGTGCGCGAAGCGCGCGCCCACGAGCGCGGCGAGCTCGTGGCGATAAAGCTCCTTCACGTGGAACTCGTTGGCGAAGCCGCGCTTGTCGCTGTACTCGAGCTTGTTGGGGCAGGAAAGAATGAGGATGCCGTCGGGCGTGAGCACGCGCGCGAGCTCGTCCAGGAATTCGGCCTGCGCGGCGATGTGCTCGAGGGTCTCGAAGCTCACCGCCACGTCGATGCTGCCATCGGCAATGGGCAACGCCGTGCAGGCAGCGCATGCGAACTCCACGTTGGCGAGGAGCGCATAGCTCTTCCTCGCGTGCCCGATCGCCTCCGGGGAGATGTCCACGCCCGTCACGTGCGCCGCGCGCCGTGCGAGGAGCGCCGCGCCGTAGCCCTCGCCGCACGCGACGTCCGCCACGCGCCGGCCCTGGCACCAGCGCGCGGCGAAGTGGTAGCGATGCCAGTGCTCGACCCAGATCTCGCCGGGGGTGCCGGGGACGAAGCGCTCGCCGGTGAACGGCAGGTCGTTCATCGGATGAGCCCGAAGCGGCGCAGCACGCGCCGCGCCGGCTGGCGGTAGGCGGCCATGCGCGAGAGCAGGCGATGCGAGCCCACCAGCCGGCGCAGGTCCCCGCGCGTGACCATCATCAGCGCCTCGGAGCGCACGTAGGCGTCGGCCATCTGGGAAAAGTCGCGCGGCGAGAGCGTGACGCGCAGCGCGCGTTGGCGCTCGAGCGCGTCCAGGTAGGCGCGGTCGAGGAGCGCCTGGCGATCCGCCGCGATGCGCGAGTCGGCGGGAACGCGGTACTTGGACGTGGTCTTCTCGACGAGCACGAAGTCATTCTCCAGCGTGTAGCGCGTCCACAGGTTCCAGTCCTCGAGCTGGTCCATGTCCTCGTCGAAGCCGCCGTGCTGCTCGAAGAGGCGGCGGTGGAACATGACCGCCTGGATCGGCAGGTAATTGTGGTGCCACAGGACGAGCCGGTCAAAGCGCTGGTGGTGGCGCGTGAGGTGCAGGATCTCCCGGTAGTGGGCGTGCTGCTTGTCGAGGAACTCGGTCTGCGTCTCCCAGGCGAGCGCGTAGGCGCCCGCGACCTTCTTGCGCTGCACGGCGTCCACCAGCACCTCGACATGGTCGGCGAAGAAGAGGTCGTCGTCGTCGAGGAAGTTCAGCCACTCGCCGCGCGCTTCGGCGAGCGCGATGTTGCCGGCGCGCGCGCGTCCGACGCGCTCGCCGGTGGCGCGGTAGCGGATCGCCAGGCGCCCGGTGAACTCGTCGACGATGGCGCGCGAGCGCTCGGGCCCGTCCTCGATCACCACGACCTCGATGTTCTGGTAGGTCTGGTTGGCGCAGGAGACGAGCGCCTCGCGCAGCCATGCCGAGCGGTCGACGGTGCGGATGAGGATCGACACCAGCGGGCGCGGGCGATCGCCGCCTTCGCGCCGGGACGCGAACTCGAGGAAAGCGCCGTCGCGGCGCAGCTCGTATCCCCAACCGCCGAAGTGCGGGCGGAAATTCGCCGTGGGTGCCACGCGCGTCCACGCGAAATAGGGCCAGCGCCAGGCGAAACGCGCCCCCGCCATGGCGAGTCCCCTGCGGCGCCCGGGAAACGAGCGCGGCGCGAGGAGCTCGGCGGCGAGCATCGCCAGGCCCTCGAGCGTGCGCAGGAACCCGCCGAAGCGCGCGCGTAGTGCCAGGTTGGTCGCCACGCCCCCGAACACCTGCAGCGGCTTCACTTCGCCCGCCTCGCGATAGGTGCGGTGGACGACCGCGAGCTTCGGGCGATAGACGACGCGCCAGCCCCTGGCGCGCAGCCGCCACGACAGGTCGACGTCCTCGCCGTACATGAAGATGCGCGGTTCGAATCCGCGCACCTGGTCGAAGGCCTTGCGCCGCAGCAGCAGCGCCGCGGCGCTCGCCCAGGGCGTATCGAGCGAGACCGGGTCGTAGATCTTCGGATGCTCGTAGGGAATCTGGCGCAGCTCCCACGCGCCGATGTCCGCGGCGTCTAGCGCGGCCGAGGCGACCAGGGGCTCGAGGACGCCGGGCTCGAGCACGCAGTCCTGGTTCAGCAGGAGGAGGCAGGGCGCATTGCCGCGCGCGGCATTGGCGTTGTGCGCGCGCCCGAAGCCGAGGTTGGCGCCGGAGAACTTCACGTCCACGCGCGCGAAGGCACCCCCCGGCTGCAGGAGCGGCATCGCCACCAGCTTCACCGCGACTTGCGGATCGGGACTGTTGTCCTGGATGAACAGGTTGCGCTCGAGCGGTGCGGCGGCCGCTTCCGAGAGGCTCGCAAGGAGTTGCGTGAGGAGCGGGAAATCGGGCTGGTAGGTGACGATGCTGATGTCAACCGCGTGCATCGAGGATCTTCTTCAGCAGGAGCTTCCTCACGATTGCGGGGAGGAGATCGAACGCGTCCTTGTGGATCTTCAGCTGCACGATTTCCTGCGCGAGCGCGCGGCGCGCCTCGACCTCGCGCGCGATCCCGGCCTGCACGCCGGCGATGTCGGCCTGCAGCTTCTCGATCCAGCGGCTCGACTCGTCCTTGAAGTCGCGCGCCTGGCGCCGCTCGAATTCCAGCGTCGCCTCGAGGGAGGCCTTCATCTGCGCCATCTCGTCGGCCATGCGCACCAGCTCGACGCGGAAGAGCGAGCCGTCGAGGTTCTTCGCGAGGATGTCGCGCAGCGCGGCCGAATCCATGTCCACGGCCTCGCCGGGTGCGATGCCGAAGCGGGCGTAGAGGGCGTCGAGGGAGCGGGCCATGGAATCCAGGGAGGGCACGCGTCCCGGGTCGGGAAGCGCGAGACGCGATTTTACGCGCGCGAGCTCGCCCGCGCCCTCGCTCGACAACAAGCGGCGCAGCACCCCCGCCACGTCGCGTGCCGTGAAGTGCTCGGGCAGAAGCCATCCGCCCTCGTGCGCCTGCACGCGTTCGGCGAGGGCGCCATCGGGCGCGACCAGCGCCGGGAGCCCCGCGGACCACGCGTCGGAGAGCGTGTAGCTGAAGCTTTCCGGGACGCGATGGGGGAAGAGCGCCACTTCGGCGCCGTAGGCCGCGAGGAGGGACGCGACCTCCTGGTCGTCGTACGGGCCGTGAACGAAGAGGTGCCTGCCGCGCCAGCCGGGGACGGCCTGCGAATCGAGGTAGCCCACGATCACTATCGCGATGTCGGTGCCTTCGAGGACGCGCGCCAGTTCCTCGATCAGCGCGCTTCCCTTGTGCGGGCCGATGGCGCCCAGCACCGCCACGACATGGCGGGGGCGGTGTCGCGCGAATTCTTCCCGCGGCGCGAGCTTCCCGGCGGATGCGCGGCGATCGGGCGAGCCATTGGGAACCACCGTCACTTCGAGGCCCTCGACATTGCGGCGCGCGAGGTTCGCGACGAAATCCGAGGGCGCGAGCACCGCGGCCGCGCTGCGCAGGAAGGCGGCGGTGAGCGCGAGCCACCCCGGATCGGCGCCCGGCGTCACGCCCGGCTCGAAGCCTTCGCGGCGCAGGAAGAGGATGTCGTGCAGCGTGACGATGGTCGCGACGCCGAGGGTCTCGGCCGCCCACGTCGCGCGGCGCCGCGCGGCGCGGCCCACCGAGTGCGCGTGCACCAATCCCACGTCATGCGCGCGCAGCCAGCTCGCGAGGAGCGTGGGCTGCCGCTCGATGGCGGCGCCGTCGAGCACAAGGAATTTCTCCTTGCCTGGGATCTCGATCACGTCGGCGCCCTCGGAAACGTGCCACACCACGTGGCGCCCGGGCGCGGCGCGCGCGATGTCGCGCACGTGCCGGTCCACGCCGCCGCCGGGAATGGAAGTGATGTGTAAGACTGCGCACGAGCTCATTTTTTTGGATGGTACCTTGAAGCCCGTCTCCTCGGCGCCGACCTGGGCGCTCCTCGCCGGCGCCGCGATGTGGGGCGTGCTGTGGTACCCGTACCGCGTGCTCTCGCAGGCGGGCCTCGACGCCATCTGGTCGTCGCTCGCGACCTACGGCGTGGCGCTCGCCGCGGGCGTGGCGATCTTTCCGCGCGCCGCCGCGAGCCTCACCCGCGCGCCCATGGCGGCGATCGTGATGGGCGCGGCGATCGGCTGGAGCAACTTGGCGTACGTGATCGCGGTCCTCGAAGGCGAAGTGATGCGGGTGCCGCTCCTCTTCTACCTCGCGCCGCTCTGGACCGTGCCGATCGCGCGCGTGCTGCTGAGGGAGAAGGCCGACGCCGCGGGGCTCGCGGTGATGGCGCTCGCCTTCACGGGCGCCATGGTGATGCTGTGGAAGCCGCAGATCGGATTGCCGTGGCCGCAGGCGCGCGCCGAGTGGCTGGGGCTCGCCGCGGGGTTCCTGTTCGCGCTCGGCAACGTGCCCGTGCGCCGCCTCCAGGACATGGGCGACGCCGCGAAGTCGATCGCGATCTGGGCGGGCGTGGTGGTGGCCGCGGCCGCGCAGCTGCCGTGGAGCGCCGTGGGCCCGGCCGAAGCGGCGCATGCCACGCTCGCGCACGCGGGCCTCGTCGCCGCGATCGCCGCGTGCCTCGTGGCCATGAGCCTCGCCATGCAATACGGGCTCACGCGCACGCCCGCCAATCGCGCCATCGTGATCCTGCTCTTCGAGCTCGTGGTCGCCGCGATCGCCGCCTACTTCCTCGCCGGCGAGACGATGCGCCTGCAGGACTGCATCGGCGGCGCCCTCATCGTCGCCGCGACGCTCGCGAGCGAGCTCCCACTGAAAAAAGTCGTGTCAGGTACAACTTAAAAAGTCGTACCTGACATGACTTTCGAGGTCATTTCCCGGAGCCGATGTTCTGGTCGAGGAATTTCTCCATCGCGCCGTAGAACATGACCTGGTTCTTCATGTCGCGGAAGCCGTGGCCTTCGCCGTCGGCCATCATCCATTGGGGCTTCTTGCCGAGCCTCTCCAGCGCGGCCTTCATGCGCGTGCCGTGCTCCGGGACCACGCGCACGTCCGACGAGCCGTAGGCCATCATCACCGGCGCCGTGATGCGGTCGGCCATCTCCACGGGCGAGGTGGTCTTCAGGCGCGCGGTGTCGCCGGTGAGGTCGCCGACCATGTCCTTCATGCCGTACTTGAGGAACTCCGAGTACGCGAAGTCCGACCACGTGGCGGTCGCGAACAGGTTCAAGTCCGTGACGCCGACATAGTTGATGCCGCACTTGAACAGCTCCGGAGTCTTGGCGAGCCCCATCATCGTCGCGTAGCCGCCATAGCTCGCGCCATAGATGCAGATGCGCTTGGGATCCGCGACACCCTCGGCGATCGCCCACTTCACGCCGTCGGTGATGTCGTCCTGCATCGTGAGGCCCCATTGCTTGAAGCTCGACGAGAAATGCTTCCATCCGTAGCGCGTCGTGCCGCGGAAATTCGGCTGCAGCACCGCGTAGCCGCGCGAGGCGAGGAATTGCACCTCGGGGTTGTAGGTCCAGTCGTCGCCCGGAACCCATGGACCGCCGTGGACCATCACGACCATCGGCAGGTTCTTGCCGGACGAGTCCTTCGGCACCGTGAGGTAGCCGGGAACCTCGAGACCGTCGCGCGCCTTGTAGCGAACCGGCGTCATGGGCGACATCTTCTTCGGATCGATCCACGGGCAGGCGTCCGCGAGCCATTGGAGCTTGCCCGCCTTGCGATCGAACAGGTAGAAGGCGGCCGGCAGCACGTCGGAGTGGGCGGTGACGATGAAGCGCTGGCGGTCGCGCGACCAGTTGAGGGTATTGACGGTCCCCGGCAACGCGCGATCGATCGTGCTCTGCACCTTGGCGAAATCCTCGTCGAACCACGCGACGCCGCTCCTGTCGGCGTCGTAGGCGACTCCGAGCAGCTTGTCTTCGCGAGTCCTCACCAGGCGCGTGAGGTCGACCTGCGGATGCTGCGCGATGACTTCGCCGAAGGTGCGCGTCTCGGGGTCGTAGCGAACGACCTGCGCCATGTCCTTGGCCTTCCACGACGCGACATAGAGGGTGCGGTTGTCCTCCGCGACGGCGAGCGGGGTCCATGCGCCTCCGGCAAGCGTATTGAACTCGTCGAGCTTGCGCCACGGGGCGTCGGCGCCGCTGCGATAGTAGATGCGCGCCTTGTTCTCCGAAGAGGCGACGAACACGCGCGGCACGCCGTCGTGGTCCACGACCCAGGATTCGCCTTCGGCCGCTTCGGGCTTGCCCCCGGAGAGCACGGTTCGCCGGCCGGTGCGCGAGTCCACGCGCAGCAGGTCGCCGGGCTTCGCGCGCTGGTAGTCGAGAACCACCTCCTGCGCGATGAAATCGTCGGTCTCGCCGGGCAGTCCGCGCACGAGGCTGATGGGGCGCACCACGAAGCGCGCTCCCCCCGCCATCTGCTCGTCGCCGCCTTCGCCCACCTGGCGCGGGCTGCCGCCGTCGAGGTCGATGGCGAAGAGTCCGCCGCCGCGCGCGTCGAAGTCCTTGGTGCCGATGGTGCCGGTCGAGACCAGGAGGCGCTTGCTGTTCAGCCAGCGCGCCGTGACCACGTCGCGCGCGTTGAGCGCCGTCACCGGAACGGCGCCCTTCATGTTCACGTCGAGCACCACCAGGTTCTGGTGCCCCGCGACCGGCGCGAGCGCCGCGATGTGCTCTCCGTCCGGAGAGATCTGCAGCGCGCGGTACTGCGGCGGCTTGAAGAGCGATTCGATCGACGGCTTGTCGTCCGCCGCCAGCGCCACGCCATTCACGGCAACTATCGCGATCAACGCAATCACTCGCTTCATCGTGTGTCTCCCTGGTTCGTGTTCGGCTGGGAATCGAATTGCGTGAGGTCCACCCGCGCCGGCGCTTCCCATCCCGGCTTCCTGTGCTCGGCGACGACGGTGGTGAAGATTCCGCCGCGAACGAAGAACTTCGCGGTAAGGCGCATGAAGCGTGGTGCCGTCGCCTTCGCCAGGTCGTCGAGGATCTCGTTGGTGACCGCCTCGTGGAACCTCCCCTCGTTGCGGAACGACCAGATGTAGAGCTTGAGGCTCTTCAGCTCGACGCACAACCGGTCGGGCACGTAGTCGAGGAGAAGCGTGGCGAAATCCGGCTGGCCGGTCTTCGGGCACAGGCACGTGAATTCCGGCATCCGCATGTGGATCGCATAATCGCGGCCCGGGCCGGGGTTGGGGAAGGTCTCGAGGACCTTCGACGATTGAGCCATTGGGATAGGAAGGTGGTTCCGGTAAAATCACATTCTACTGAAGTGCCCGGCTAATAACGGGCATCAAAAACAAAGACTTAATCGGCGCCCCGCGGCGGATTTTTCCCCGGCGGGGCGTGTTACATAAAGATCGGCCTCCCTTGCGACTGACTTCCGTCAAGCTTTCCGGCTTCAAATCCTTCGTCGATCCGACTTCCATCTCCGTCCCCGGCCAACTGGTGGGCGTGGTGGGGCCCAACGGCTGCGGCAAGTCGAACGTGATCGACGCGGTGCGCTGGGTGCTCGGCGAATCGTCGGCCAAGCAGCTGCGCGGGGAGCACATGCACGACGTGATCTTCAACGGCTCCACGGAAAGAAAGCCCGTGAGCCGCGCCTCCGTCGAGCTGGTGTTCGACAATTCGCTCGGGCGCATCGGCGGCGCGTGGGCGCAGTACTCCGAGATCAGCGTGAAGCGGATCCTCACGCGCGAGGGCGATTCGAACTATTACCTGAACGGCCAGCACGTGCGCCGGCGCGACGTGCAGGACATCTTCCTCGGCACGGGCCTGGGTCCGCGCGCCTACTCGATCATCGAGCAGGGCATGATCTCGCGCGTCATCACCTCCAAGCCCGAGGAGCTGCGCGTGTTCCTCGAGGAGGCCGCGGGCGTGTCCAAGTACCGCGAGCGGCGCCGCGAGACGGAGCTGCGCCTCGAGGACACGCGCGAGAACCTCTCCCGCGTGGGCGACATCCGCGCCGAGCTGGAGACGCAGCTCACGCACCTCTCCGAACAAGCCGAGGTCGCCGCCAGGTACCAGGAGCTGCAGGCGAGCCTCGCCTTGAACCACAACCTCCTCGCGTTCACGCGCCTGCGCGAAGCGGAGCAGGCGAAGAACCGCTATTCCAACGAGGTGCAGAAGGTCACGGTCGCGCTGGAGGCCGAGACCGCGAAGCTGCGCGAATCGGAGCGCGCGCTGGAGGAGCTGCGCGGCAAGCACTACGAGGGGACCGATCACCTGCAGGAGCTGCAGGGCGCGCTCTATTCGGCCAACGCCGAGGTGCAGTCCCTCGAGCAGGAGATCACGTTCCTCGCCGAGAACCGCCGGCGCATGGCCAACCAGCTCGAGGCGATCGGGCGCGAGTCGCACGAGGTCGAGCGGCGCATCTCCGAGGCCGGCGCCGAGCGCGACCGCTGGCAGGGCGAGATCGACGCGGCGCGCGCCGCGATCGGCGAGCGCGACGCGCAGGTGACGCGCGCCCGCGAAGCGCTGCCCGCCGCCGAGGCCGCGGCACAGAAGGCCGCGGCCGACGTGCGCGCCGCCGAAGCCGAGATGAGCGCCGCCGAGCAGGCGCAGGGCGTCGAGGAGACGCGCGAATCCCACGCGTTGAAGCTCCTCTCGCAGATCGAGGCGCGCAAGAACCGTTTGAAGCAGGAGAACATGGCGCTCGTCTTCCCCGAGCCGCAGAAGCTCGCCGGCATCGAGAGCGAGCGCGCCGCGCTCGCGGCGAAGCTCTCCGAGGTGCAGAGCGCGCAGCGCGCCGCCGAGGCGCGCCTTCCGGCGCTGGAGAGCGAGCGGCGCGCCACCACCGAGCGCATGCACGAGGCCACGCGCGAGCTGGCGAGCCTGGAAGCGGCGCTGAAAGCGCTCGAAGCGCAGCAGGCCAGGCTCGACACCGATTCGAAGCTGAAGGAGTGGATCGCGGCCCATGGCCTGGAGCGCGCGGAACGCCTGTGGCAGGCGATCCACGTCGAGGCGGGCTGGGACGATGCCGTCGAGGCCGCGCTTGGCGTGCGCCTGAATGCCGTCAAGCTCACCGACGACGCCGCGCTTCCGCAGATGCTGCGTGACGCGCCACCCGGAAACTTCGCGGTCTTCGTCGAGCGCTCCAGCGCGGAATCCGCGGCGCCTTCCTCGCGGTTGTCACCGCTCGCCTCCGTCGTGACGAGCTCCCGGCAGGCGGTCGCCACGTACCTGCGTGACGCGTTGGCGAATGTCTTCATCCTCCCCGAAGGCGAGGACGGCATGGCGCTCGCGCGCCTGCTGCCGCCGGGCGGGCTCCTGGTGTCGAAGGCCGGGCACCTCTTCAGCCGCCAGGGCGTGGTGTTCCATGGCCCGCAGTCGGAATTGCACGGCGTGCTGCAACGCCAGCGCGAGATCGAGGACCTGCAGGGACGCATTCCCGCGCGCGCCAATGAGCGCAGCGACGTGGAAGCGAAGCTGCGCTCCCTCGAAAACGAACTGAAGGACGGGCAGGGCGAGGAGCGGCGCCTGCGCGAAGAGCTGGCGCGCCGTCGCCAGGAGGACCACGACCTCGAGGTCGAATACCTGAAGCTTTCGCAAAGCTCCCAGCAGGCCGAGCGCCGCCGCGAGGCGATCCGCGCCGAGCTCGCCGCGCTCGATGAGGAGGAAGGCCGCGAGCGCCTCGAGATGCAGGAAGCGCAGCACGCCCTCGAGGAAGGATCGCGCGCGATCGAGGTGATCGTGCAGCGCGTGCAGGCGCTCGAAGAGGCGGCCACGCACGCACAGGGCGCGCTCGCCGATGCGCGCACCGCCGTCGGCGCCGCCGAGCGCGCCGCGACCGAAGCGCAGTACCACGAGAGGAGCTGCCACGAGAAGGTGGAAAGCCTGTCGCGCCTGGCGGTCTCGCTCGGCGAGCGCCTCGAGGCGCTCGCCCTCAACCGCGACACGGTGTCGGATGAGCTCGGCAAGCTCGAGGAAGGGCAGGTGCGCGAGAAGCTGCAGGCGGCGCTGCGGGTGAAGAGCGATCGCGAGAAGGTCCTCGCCGACGCGCGTTCCGGGCTCGAGCACTTGACCGACAACCTGCGCGCGCTCGAGGAAGGGCGGCTCACGGTCGAGCAGGGCCTGAATCCGCTGCGCGAGAAGATCATGGAGGTGCGCGTGAGGGAGCAGGAAGCCGCGACGCACGCCGAGCAGTACGCGCAGCAGCTGCAGGAGGCCGGCGTCACGCGCGAGGAGATGGCCGAGCAGATCGAGCGGCGCGTGGGCTCCAAGGGCATGCAGGCGGAGATCACGCGCTTGACCGAGGAGATCGCGACGCTCGGCCCGGTGAATCTCGCCGCGCTGGCCGAGCTCGGCAGCGCGCGCGAGAGGAAGAGCTTCCTCGATGCGCAGAACGCCGACTTGACGCAGGCGGTCGAGACGCTCGAGGCCGCCATCAAGCGCATCGACCGCGAGACACGCGAGCTGCTGCAGGGCACCTTCGAGAGCGTCAACGCCAATTTCCAGGAGATGTTCCCGGCGCTCTTCGGCGGCGGGCAGGCAAGCCTGAAGCTCACCGGCGAGGAGATCCTCGACGCGGGCCTGCAGGTCCTCGCGCAGCCGCCCGGCAAGAAGAACCAGTCGATCCAGCTCCTATCCGGCGGCGAGAAGGCGCTCACCGCCATCGCGCTGGTGTTCTCGCTCTTCAAGTTGAATCCCGCGCCGTTCTGCCTGCTGGACGAGGTCGACGCGCCGCTGGACGATCCCAACACCGAGCGCTTCTGCGAGCTGGTGCGCCAGATGTCCGGCCAGACGCAGTTCCTCTTCATCACGCACAACAAGATCACCATGGAGCTCGCGAGCCAGCTGGTGGGCGTCACCATGCCGGAGCCGGGCGTCGTCTCCAAGATCGTCGAGGTCGACATCGCCTCCGCGATGGAGCTCGCCCGCAAGCAAGCTGCGTGAGCGGAGTGATACCGGCGAAAGAGCTTTTTAACGCAGATGAACGCGGATGTAGCGCAGATGAACGTACTGCAATACACGACATTCGAGGATATGTTCTCGGTCCCATTCAACCATCGGGGTACGTTCATCTGCGCTACATCTGCGTTCATCTGCGTTTCCAAAGCTGTTTGCCCATCGTGAGCCCCTGTCGCCCATGACCAATCTCCACTACGCGCTGATTGCTTTCGGTGTCGCGCTGGTCGCCATCGTGGTGATCTACAACACGGTGCAGGAGCGGCGCGCGCGCGGTAAAGCGGAGAAGGCCTTCGGTGAAAGGCCGCCGGACGCGCTCTTCGACGAGCCGGCGGCGCGCCGCGAGCCCACCTTCGGTCCCACGGCCGCGTCGCCCGCGGCCGTGCCGCCGGCGAGGGTCCCGGCGCTCGACGAGACGATGCCGCCGAGGTTCGCCGCCGAGGATCTCGACGCTTCGGGCGCGCCGGCCGCGCAGGTCTCCAGCCGCATCGATACGGTGGCGGTGATCCTCGCCGACGATCCGGTGATGAGCGAGCAGCTGCGCCCGCTCCTGCAGGCGCTCGAGAGCCATCCCACCCCCACGCATGTCGAGGGCATCGTCGACGAGCAGTGGCATCCCATCGACACCTCGCCCAGGGCGAGCTGGCGCGAGCTGCGCGTGGGGATGCAGCTCGCGAGCCGCAAGGGCGCGGTCACCGAGGAGGAGATCGAGCGCTTCAACCGCACCATCGCGGACTTCGCGGCGGCGGTGAGCGCCGTGTCGCAGCGCGAGGCGCCGGCCACCGCCGCGGCGCGTGCGCGCGAGCTGGACACGTTCTGCGCGGACACCGACGTCGAGGTCGCGGTGAACGTGACCGGGCTGTACGGCGCCACTTTCGCCCTCGCGCGCGTGAAGGCGCTTGCCCTCGACAACGGCCTTTCCGAGACCGCGTCGGGCGATCTGGTGCGCTACACGCCCGATGGCCAGGCGGGCTTCGTGATCCGCAAGTTCGACGACGCGCACGCGAAGCACACCGCCACCTACTACACGGGGCTCACCTTCGCGCTCGACCTTCCCAACGTCTCGCAGGCGCCGGTCGTGCTGGCCGAGATGGTGAGGGTCGCCGAGACCTTCGCGCAGACGATGGGCGGGCAGCTGGTCGACGACAACAGGAAGCCGCTTACCGAAGCCGGCGTCGCCTCGATCCGCCGCTCCCTCGAGGGCATCGTGCAGAAGATGGAATCCCACGGGATTCCGGCCGGCGGCGCGCTGGCGCGGCGGCTGTACACCTAGCGTGGACCGGGGTCTGTCCCAAAAGGCCGAGAAGCTGCGCCGGGCGATCGAGCGCCACAACCGCCTCTACTACAACGAGGCCGCGCCCGAGATTTCCGACGCGGAGTACGACCGTCTCTTCCAGGAGCTGCTGAAGCTCGAGGGCGAGCACGCGGAGCTGCGCACGCCCGACTCGCCCACGCAGCGCGTGGGCTCGGCGCCGAGCGAGGGCTTCGCCGAGGCCGTGCATCGCGTCCCCATGCTCTCGCTCGGCAACGCGTTCGACGAGGAAGACGTCGCCGCCTTCGACCGGCGTTGCCGGGAGGCATTGGGCGAGGATGCGGTCGAATATTCCGCCGAGCTCAAGTTCGACGGCCTCGCCATCACGCTCGCGTACGAGGACGGCATCTTCGTGCAGGGCGCCACGCGCGGCGACGGCACCACGGGCGAGGACGTGACCGCCAACCTGCGCACCGTGCGCACCATTCCGCTGCGCCTCGAAGCGCGCCGCCCGCCGAAGCTCCTGGAGGTGCGCGGCGAGGTGCTGATGATGAGGAAGGATTTCGAGGCCATCAACAAGCGCGCCGTGGCGCTGGGCGAGAAGACGTTCGTGAATCCGCGCAACGCCGCCACCGGGGGGCTGCGCCAGCTCGATCCCCGCCTCACCGCGCAGCGCCGCCTCTCGTTCTTCGCCTACGGTGTGGGCGCGCACCAGGGATTCGATCTGCCGCCCACGCATACCAAGCTCCTCGAGGCATTGGACGCGATGGGCTTCCCGGTGGCGAAGGATCGCCGCGCGGTGAAGGGCGTGGCGGGCCTTCTCGACTTCTACGCGAAAGTGGGCGAGAAGCGCGCCAAGCTTCCCTATGACATCGATGGCGTCGTCTACAAGGTGAACCGCTTCGCCGACCAGGAGAAGCTGGGCTACGTGTCGCGCGCTCCGCGCTGGGCGATCGCGCACAAGTTTCCCGCCGAGGAGGCAACGACCGAGCTCCTCGACATCGGAATCCAGGTAGGCCGCACCGGGGCCCTCACGCCGGTGGCGCGCCTGGCGCCCATCTTTGTCGGCGGCACCACGATCGTCAACGCCACGCTGCACAACGAGGACGAGGTGCGCAGGAAGGACGTCTGGCGTCGCGACACGGTGGTGGTGCGCCGCGCGGGCGACGTCATTCCGGAAGTCGCGCGCGTCGAGAAGAAGGGCCCGCGCGAGAAGAAGGACTGGTTCGCGATGCCCGCCAAGTGTCCCGAGTGCGGCTCGCAGGTCGAGCGCACCGAGGAGGGCGCCGTGGCGCGCTGCACCGGCGGGCTCATCTGCCCCGCGCAGAGGAAGCAGGCCCTGCTGCACTTCGCCTCGCGCCGCGCCATGGACATCGAGGGCATGGGCGACAAGTTGGTCGACCAGCTCGTCGACTCGGGCATCGTGCGCACGCCCGCGGATCTCTACAAGCTGGGCCTCGCCAAGTTGGCCGAGCTGGAGCGCATGGCCGAGAAGTCCGCCGCCAACGTGGTCGCCGCGATCGCGAAGAGCAAGGACACCACGCTCGCGCGCTTCATCTACGCGCTCGGCATTCGCAACGTGGGCGAGGTGACCGGCAAGGACCTCGCGCGCCACTTCGGCACGCTCGACGCGCTGATGGACGCGTCGGTCGAGCAATTGCAGGAGGCCGAGGACGTGGGTCCCGTCGTGGCGGAGTCGATCGCGGCATTCTTCCGTGAACGCCACAACCGCGAGGTGATCGAGGAGCTGTGCGCGGCGGGAGTGCATTGGAAGGAAGGCGAGCCCCCGAAGAAGGCAGCCGCGGGGCCCTTCACGGGTAAGATCGTGGTCCTCACCGGAAGCCTCGGCGCCATGTCGCGCGACGCGGCCAAGGACAGGATCGAGGCGCTCGGCGGCAAGGTCACGGGATCGGTGTCGAAGAAGACCGACTATGTGGTCGCGGGGGACGAGGCGGGGTCGAAGCTCGACCGCGCCCGGGAGCTCGGCGTCGCGGTGCTCGACGAAGATGAATTCATGAAGCTACTGGGCGCATAAGAATGCAAAAAGTCACCAAGGCCGTCTTCCCCGTCGCGGGACTGGGCACGCGCTTCCTTCCCGCCACCAAGGCCTCTCCCAAGGAGATGCTGCCGATCGTCGACAAGCCGCTCATCCAGTACGCGGTGGAGGAGGCGGTCGCGGCGGGCATCACCGACCTCATCTTCATCACCGGGCGCGGCAAGCGTGCCATCGAGGACCATTTCGACAAGGCCTACGAGCTCGAGGCGGAGCTGCAGGCGCACGGCAAGAACAAGCTCCTGAAGGAAGTGCGCGGGCTCCTTCCCGACGGAGTGAGCTGCGCGTACGTGCGCCAGGCCGAGGCGCTGGGCCTGGGCCACGCGGTGCTTTGCGCGCGCCACCTGGTGGGCGACGAGCCTTTCGCGGTGATCCTCGCCGACGACCTCATCGACGCGCAGGTGCCGGTGATGAAGCAGATGTCGCAAGTGCACGCCAAGGGCGGCGGCAGCGTGATCGCGGTGCAGAACGTGGCGCGCGAGGATACGGCGAGCTACGGCATCGTGTCCGCGGAGAGGATCTCGCCCGGGCTCTCGCGCATCACCAACATGGTGGAGAAGCCCAAGCCGGAGGAGGCGCCCTCGACCCTCGGCGTGGTGGGGCGCTACATCCTGTCGCCGCGCATCTTCCATTTCCTCGCGAACCTGCGCCCCGGCGCGGGCCGCGAGATCCAGCTGACCGACGCCATCGGGCGGCTGTTACGCGAGGAGAACGTGATGGCTTACGAGTTCCAGGGCCAGCGCTACGACTGCGGCTCCAAGCTGGGCTACCTGCAGGCGACGGTGAATTTCGCGCTCAAGCACCCCGAGCTCGCCGAAGACTTCCGCGCCTTCCTCGGCACGCTCCAGGCCGGGAAGAAGCCATGAAGGGCAAGGAGCAGGCGATTCGCCTCCTCGAGGAGGCCGACGAGCTCGTCAGCGAGGGCGCGGTGCGCGAGGCGGTGGCGCGCATCGGCGCCGAGATCAGCGCGAAGCTTAAGGACGAATTCCCGGTGGTGCTCTCGGTGATGGGCGGGGCCGCGGTATTCACCGGCCAGCTCCTTCCGCTCTTGCCCTTTCCGCTGGAGTTCGGCGCGATCGAGGTCACGCGCTACAACAACGACATCCAGGGCCGCGAGATCACCTGGCGCCTGCCGCCGCGCGACAACGTGCGCGGCCGCGTGGTGCTGGTGGTCGACGACATCCTCGACGAGGGCATCACGCTCGCCGCCATCCGCATCCGCCTCCTCGAGCTGGGCGCCGCGAAAGTCTACAGCGCGGTCTTCTGCGACAAGGCCATCGGCCGCGAGAAGCCCGTCGTCGCCGACTTCGTCGGCGTCACCGTTCCGAACCGCTATGTTTTTGGTTTCGGCATGGACGCCTACGGGCTGTGGCGAAACCTCCCGGCCATCTATGCCTTAAAGGACTAGGGCTTTCAACGCAGATGAACGCAGATAAAAGCGCGCAGGTGAACGTACCTCAACACCATGATGGCCCCATGGCTTCGACGATCGATCACCTGCATCGGGGTATGTTCATCTGCGCTACATCTGCGTTCATCTGCGTTTCCAAAGCCCTTTGCCGGCATCACTCCAAGACATGATTGCAGTAATAGGCGGAAGCGGCCTCACGCAGCTCGCGAACCTCGAGATCACGCGCCGCAAGATCGTGAGGACCCCGTTCGGCGAACCGTCGGGCCCGCTGACCTTCGGGCGCATCGGCGACAAGGAGGTGGTCTTCCTCGCGCGCCACGGCTACGGCCATACGCTCGCGCCGCACGAGATCAACTACCGCGCCAACCTCTGGGCGATCCACGCGCAGGAGGTGACGCGCGTGATCTCGGTGTGCACCGTGGGCGGCATCGCGCCCGCGCTGGGCGCCGGCGTGATCGCGCTTCCCGACCAGATCATCGACTACACTTGGGGGCGGCCTTCGACCTA
>WNFM01222909.1_pt1 | contig 96000 bp, 79 predicted proteins | sample 5400271 | NCBI WGS metagenome assembly WNFM01 (sample SAMN13153352, study PRJNA577476) | soil metagenome | isolation source: 60 cm saprolite on Douglas fir-dominated hillslope | place: USA:California | collected 2013-09-17
CAGGGCGGTAAAGAAGGCGGAAGACGCGTAGACTTCGCCCTCGACGGCGCTATACCAGAAAGAGTCGCAGAAGGTATAGGCCAGGGCGCCTACGACACCCGCGCTGAGGATGAGGAACAGTTGTTTTTTATCGGGCTCTGGCATCATATGACCGGGACCGGCGTTGGAGCCGGTCCGCGTATTCCCGTTCTGCACGATCTTACGGGCAAAATGGGTGATGGTCCAGAATAAAAAGAGGATCGACAGTCCACTGGCGATGGCGCTCATAAAATTGACGCCACGGGCGGCGGTGTGGGGATTATCGCCGAAGAGGATGATGAAAAAACGGCCGAGAAGGACAAACAGCGGGGCGCCGGGCGGGTGGGGGATCTGCAGCTTGTAGCAGCTGGACACGAACTCTCCGCAATCCCAGAAGCTGCCTGTAGCTTCCATAGTCATCACAAAGACGGTACAGGCAATCAATCCCACGATCCAGCCTACAATATTATTCGCACGGTTGAAATTCATAGTCGAAATGGCTTTTTTGGAATAATTTAGGCGCGAATTAACGCCAAATACTGCTAATTTCCGCGTACGGGGGGCGATTTTGCTTGTAATTAACGGGATTTATTCAAAATAGACTCTGACGGTCTGGTAGAAGAGCCGGCTCTGCAAATATTGGTTTTGCGACTGTTCAGTAAAACCCTGTAATCCAAAAAGTCCCGCTGCATTTCCTTTCTGGATGGCAATCTCGAGGTAACCCGCCGAATTAAACAGGGCGAGTTTTTCCCCTTCTCCCACGTCTGCATAGGTTTCACTGATCTTTTCGATCACTTCGTCCCGCTTAAAAACAAGGCGAAAGCTCCTGCCTTTTCGTCTTTCTTCGAATTCCTCCCGGGTGATGTTGACGATGACATTCTCGAAGGCGTCGATAAAGATGATCTGGCCTTCGATCCAGTTGTCCCCGAAGACAGGGCGAAGGTGGTTTTTCTCTGTAAAGACCGGATCGGGAAAACCAATGCTGAGCAGGCTATTCCCATCAATGAGACTCTGGATGGCGCGACCCATCACCCCGACACAATACAAGGTATTTTTTACGGAAGTTTTGTCCAGCGGCAGCCCGATGATCATTTCGGGGCGGCCTTCCAGGATCATCGTCAGCAGGCCGTTGTCGGCGCAAAGCAGGTATTGGTCATTGTGAAAAGCCAGCAGCAGCTGTTCGGGTTTTTTCTCGAAGAGATTGACCAGGATGATATGATAGGTATAGGACGGGAAATGCCGGATGGCGTTGCGGCAAACATAGGCCGCCTGTGGATAGTTGAAAGGGGACAGATCATGGGAGATGTCCATGATAGTAAAGGCGGGGTTGATCTGCGCTAACTGGCCTTTTAAAGCCCCCACGAGATAATCCTTTTGACCGATATCTGATGTTAGGGTGATTAAGGCCATTCCGGTTTATTTGACAAACTCCCCCTTCTTGTTATAATAATGTTTATAGGTCAGCCGGTCTGCCAATGAAGGTGCTACTTTATTGATCAGTACCGTGACTTTACCGAGGAAGGTCAATACCAGCGTGCGTCGGTGTCTTTCGATGGCCCGCAGGATATGTCGTGAACACTCTTCTGCGCTCATCAGGCTGCCTTCGTTGAGCACGCTTTCTCCGCGCGTTTCACCGTGGCTGTCGAGTGCCGCCATGCGAATATTGGAGGCCGTGAAACCCGGGCAAACCCACATAACGTTAACGCCACTGTGTAATAATTCTGTTCGCAAAGATTCCAGCCAGCCTTGCAGGGCAAACTTGGAAGCGGAATAGGCGCTCCGTCCCGGTAAGCCCCGGTAACCTGCTGTGGAAGAAACCCCGACGATGGCGCCCTTGTTCTCCAGGATGGAAGGCAGGGCATATTTGGTGCAATATACCGCTCCTAAAAAATTGATCTCCATTACTTTCCGGGTCACATCCGTGTCGCAGTCCAGGAAAAGCGCCCGCATGCTGATGCCGGCATTGTTGATGAGGATATCGATCCTGCCAAAAATCTCGATGGTGGACTCGATAAACCGCCTACACTCCAGCTCGCTGCTGATGTCACAGGCTACTGCATGCAGCAGTACATTGGAATACTCCAATTGCAGCTTGTATATCTTATCGTGACTGCGACCGCAGGTAGCGACTTTTGCGCCAAGAGGGATGAGAGACTCTATCAATGCTTTTCCGATGCCATCGCTGCCACCGGTGATCACAACTACTTTATCCTGGAAAAAAGACATGAATGGTTTTTGTTATGGCTGCAAATTTAGGATACAAAAACCTAAAAACAGCAGTCTTTCAACCGATTATCCCCAGATTTGGTTTATTTTTTGAACCAAGCCAATTGTCCCAAATGATATTGAACGTGCCCGGTCCGGTTGATCACTACACTAAAGCGGTTGCGGTGCGGCTCCCGTGCAAAATCTTCATCCGACACCGCCGTATGCTTTTGCAACCATTCTTCCGGCGTCCAGCTCCGGAAAGCCCCTGTCAACTGCTGATTGACGGTTTTCCAATACTCCCTCAATTCCTTCGCCGGAGGAAATCCCGCAGCGGTATTGTCAGGATTGCTGATGAAAAACTCATCCAATTGGGGATAAAGCCGCTCACCCAGGCCCAATAAGGAGAACAGGCGGTCATGTACAGCGGTGAGATGCCCTAACAGGTAGATGATCCGGTTTTTACCCGGAACGATGGCTGCTGCCAGCTCCTCATCGGTATAACTGTCAAAAAGTGTAGAAGCTCTTTTTATCGCCTGTTCCCAGGAATGAAGTCCGGTTGATACAAACAGGTCTTGTTGGATGGTGGTTGTCATATTATAATAAGTTTAAAAAAAACCGGCCACGTTAGCGGCCGGCTGCAATATAGTTATTTGCTGGAAGTTATTTGCTGGCTGAACCACCGGGGCTCGATTCGATGAGCCGGTACAATTCATCCAGTTTCGGCGACAGGATGATCTCTGTCCGCCTGTTCAGTGCCCGTCCGTCAGCCGTGCTATTGGTTTGCACCGGATCGTACTGGCTGTGACCGGAAGCGATAACCCTCACCGGATCGACCTTATAGTCCACTGTCAGGATACGCACAATGGAAGTTGCGCGAGCCGTGCTGAGGTCCCAGTTATCCTGGTAACGGCCACGGATGGGAACAGAATCCGTATGTCCTTCGATATCCACGGTGATCTCCGGGTTCTTGTTTAATACCTCCGCGAGTTTGCCCAGGGCAAGCTTACCTTTGGGATTCACAACGGCGCTGCCGGATGGGAATAACAAATTCTCCTGCAAGCTCACATATACCTTACCGTTTTTAATGGCGACGGTCAGCTCATTGGAATTAAACCCAACCAACGCATCGCTCATCTTTTTACGGATATCCTGGATCGCTTTCTTTTGCTGGTCCATCAAAGCCTGCAATTGCTGGAGCCGCTGCTGGTTGGCAGCTAATTCCTGCTGGCTTTTATTCAGCGCAGATTGTTTGTTGGCCGCGTCCGTGGACAGCTGGCCGGTGCGATTGGTCAGATCGTCTACTTTCTTGTTGAGACCGTCGATCTGTTGCTTTAATTGCCCAATCGTGGATTCCTGTTGAGCTACCTTGCCGGCGAGCCGGGAGCTGTCGTTACGGGCGGATTCAAGGGCGCTCAGGGAGGCGTGATACCTCCCGCTGGAAACACAACTTGTTAATAATGTTACGGTTGTAGCGGTAATAGCGAGAAAATTGAGAATTCTCTTCATAAAGAATATTTGAGTTAAACAATGAATAGCCTAATTAAACTATAATAGCCTTTCCTGTGCCCTTATTATCAATCTTCAGGCCACAAATCCTTAATTATTAAACGTCTGTATAAGATAGGATGATCAAAAACCCTTGAGCGGCTGACCGGTGCTCCCTGACAGCTGCACCACCTGCCAGACCTCGCTCTGCCGGAATAATTGTTTGTTGCGGCCACCGCCGCCGATCATGGAGCCTGTGCCGATAGAAATACCGAGGCCTCCACCGCTGCCGAAGCTGCCAAATCCGACTCCACCGCCAACACCGACGATTGGTCCGCCGCCGCCGCCGCCGTCACGGGGGACATTGGTACCCGGCAGGAGTCCTTCGATGATGAAACCAACGGCCACTGTCTTGGATGCATAGGAGGAAGAAGTATTATGGCCCGGGTAGAGTGCTTGTAAGGGAATCGATGCCTCGTAGATGAGGTCGCCGGCCTCATTGTAGTCCATGCGTATCAAAACCCCCTGCGTATTGGTATCGCCGTAAGTATAGGTGGGAATGTTCTGGCCATTGTCAAACCCGTATAAGGCATATTCTTTTTTGTCTTCGAGCGTTACGGGTTTATGATTTTTGCGTCCCGGCTGTGCTTCTTCCATCAGGTTGCGGTCGCGGTCATTACGCGCATCCAGGGGATACCCGATGCCTGCTGCGCCGGCATAACTCTTGTCTGCCTTGGTATTGACCCAGACCGTCATTCCGCCCTGGACGATCTTCTGCGCTTCCTGGGGGCTTTTGGTCGACATAAGAATATAGAGGTTCTGGCCGTCATTCGTCACAGCATAGCTGAGCTGTTCGGATTTGACCGCATAGGGGAGGGGTTTTACCCAGTCTTTATCCGAGCCGTCGATAGTCAGCGGCTGTCTTTGCCAGGTTCCGCTGGTCCCGTTGGATGGATCGGCGGACTGGCTCCCGCGTGAAGACCGGCAGCCTGTGATGACGGAAAGGGCTACCAGGGCCCCGAGTCCCAAGGAAAAAAATGATTTCATAATTTACCAATTTCCACCTGTAAAGGTCTAGCTTTTCTGATTAAGGCGAAAAAAAAAGGATTTATTAACAAAATCATAGGAACTTCTCCTCCACATTCCATCCCCTCACCGAGACCATTGGCGTCTCGCCGGCGCGGGGTGTATAGTCCAGCATTACTGTCTTGGTTTCTCCCGGCAGGATCGAAAAATAGTTGTCGCTGTAGAACACGGGCAGCAGCCGCTGTTTTGTTTTGGCGTCCACCAGGGACAGGCGGTTGAAGAACGCGACGGGACCGTTGGCCGGATTGCGCAGGGTGACAGTGAAGCGGGTTTGGGCGGCATTGGTTGCCCTTCCCCGGCTGACGGTTACGCCCGGAGTGGCCTTCCCCATATGCTGTAACCCGGAATACGTTCCGGTAGAATCCGGCAACCAATAAAAGTTATCACTTACTATCTGCTGCTTTTCATTGACCAGCCGCAGGGACAGGAATACTCCATCTGCCTTGCGCATCGCGTTGACCTGCGGACCGATGGGTATATAATTCTTTGCCATCGCAGGGCCCGCTTCGGAAAATACCTGTGTCAGCAACTTGCTTTTCCCGGCCATATCGACCAGCCGTACCTGCATCATTAAGTCGCGCTGCGTGCGGAAGGTATTGTTGACGATCATCGTCATGCCAGTCACCGGATCATACTCGATATGCAGGGGTTCGCTGCCATTGCGCAGCCCGTACAGGCAGGCGTTCACGTCCAGGTAATAATCGTACATCTGTCCCCGCAGCGCCGTCCAGGGATTTTGCGTTTTCCAGATGATCGTGCCCGTATACCAGTCCCACATATGCGAACTGAATCCTTCCATCAGCGCCCGGTACTGATCATAATTGACCAGCTGCGCCTTTTCGGCGAAATCACGCAGGTCCTTTACCGGTCCATAGGGATAAACCGAGGAATCATAACCGATATATTTATGGTAATCCCACACCGGGTCCATCTTTCCTTTATAAACAGGCGCTACCAGGTTTTCTTTTGACAGGAAACGCTGCAGGGATTCGAAGTCGCCCATTCCGACGGATCCTACTTCTGAATTAAACGGAAATGTCTTTTTCGCCCAGAAGGTATTGATATCCTGGATACCGTAAGGTCCGTCCCCATTGCCGCCGAGGGCATTGAAGGACATGCTGTCCGAATTGGAAAAGTCAAAAAAAGTGCGTGTCCCGTCGAGGGCCGGCAGCAGCGAGTCTTTCATCGCCGCGAAGATGTCTCCCGGCGGCGTGATCTCATTGCCGCCGCACCAGAAAGCCAGGGAGGGGTGGTTGCGCAGCATCTTAACCTGGTCGATGACCGAGGTGAGAAACAAGTTGTGATCGTCGGGATATTTTCGTCTCGTCCATTGATCTTCTTTCTTCATCGGGTCTTCCCAGCGGCCGTTGCAATCGCCGGAGTTCCAGAAGTCCTGGAAGACCAGCAGTCCATAGCGGTCGCAGGCTTCATAGAATTCCGGCCGTTCGGTCAGGGCGCCGCCCCAGACACGGATCAGGTTGAGATTCATGTCGCGGTGAAAACGGACTTCGGCATCATAGCGTTCGGGGCTGAAGCGCAACAGCTCGTCGGAGATGATCCAGTTACCGCCCTTGATAAAGACCTTCTGGCCATTGACGGCCGCCTCCCTGCTGCGGGTGGTGGTATTCCAGGAAGTGGTGATCTGGCGGATGCCGAAGTCGAGGGGTTGTTTGTCGGAAACAGTGCCGCTCCCGAATACTAAATGAGTATGATATAAGTCCTGCGGCCCATATCCGTTTGGCCACCAAAGGCGGGGATTTTGCAAGGTATGAACCGGCAATTGTACTTCGCGGGCTTCGCCCGGCTTGAGGGTGACAGGCATCGTTATCTTTTGGCCTTCTATTTCATAGTACAGTTCGCCGCTGACTTCAGCGTTACCTGCATTTTCAACTTCTGCGCTGACATGCAGAATGGCCGGCTGCTGGTCGGCGGCATCGGGCCAGCGTTTGCCGGGTACTTCCGTTATAATATGCGGGTTTTTGATCCGGACAGGACCAGTATGTTCGATCGTCACCTTATCCCAGATGCCCGTATTTCGGTCGCGGACGGGCTGTATCCAGTCCCAGCCGGCTACATACTGGTGAGTGACGTTATGGGCTATTTCCCCGTCGCCGCCCTGGCCGCCGTTGGGATTACCCGCCGGATCGGGCGGATAGACGAGGACGGCCAGCCTGTTCAAGCCTTTGGGGGAGAGAAAGGGCGTTATATTATAGGTCTGCCGGAGATACATGCCAAAATGAGTGCTGGCATTCAGCTTGTGTCCGTTGAGCCAGATATCACAGCCGTAATTCACTCCCCGGAAGTTCAGCCAAACTTGTCCGTCTGAGGATGGTTTGGCTTCTTTGAAGTCTTTGACAAACCAATACGTATAGTGGTCTCTTCCTGTCTTATAGATATCCGGTATCTTTTCATTATTCATCCCGAAAAAGGGATCGGGTTCCAGGTGATTATTGATCAGCGTCGTCAACACGGTACCGGGTACGGTCGCTTCCAGCCAGCCTTTGGTGGAAAAGTCCGGGGTAGAGAGCCTTCCGCCTTCGGCTTTTACCTTACCGGTGGCCTGGCATTTCCAGCCGCTGTTGAGTTCGTAGGGGCTCTGGGCTTGTAATAAAGAAGAAAAGATCAGTAAAAACAGTCCGGTAGAAATATGGGGTCTCATGCGCGCGATAAAATTATTCTGTAAAACTACAGGTTATACCGTTTAGCAAAATGGCTATCTTTCACTGCAAATGACCTATAAAGATATTCTTCGAATGCGCCTGGCCGCGCAACGGCTGACGGGTGAAAAGCCGGCTACTCCGGCCGCTGTGCTGGCGGAATTAGGCGCCATGCAAGCCCAGGATTATGGTATGTCCAAATGGGCTATCGGCCTGCGTCTGGAAATGAGCACCCATGACCAGGTCGAGCAGGCTATTGACAAAGGTGAGATCATCCGGACCCATGTGTTACGCCCAACCTGGCACCTGGTCCGGGCTAAGGATGTTCGCTGGATGCTGGATATTACTGCTCCGAATATCAGGGCGGCAATGGCTTTTCGTGAGCGGTGGCTGGAGCTGGATGAAAAAATATTCCGCCGTTGTGAAAAGATCATGGAAAAAGCGCTGACCCGTGACAAGTTTTTGCCACGCGCGGCCCTGATGCTGCTGCTGAATAAAGCCGGCATTTTAACCGACGACAACCGCTCATCTCATATTCTCCTGCGTATGGAACTGGACGGCATCATCTGCAGCGGCCCCCGGCAGGGTAAACAAATTACGTATGCCCTGCTGGAAGAAAGAGTACCCCCGGCGGAGAAACAATCCCGGGATGCATCGCTTGCCGAACTGACCCGGCGATACTTTAATGGACATGGTCCTGCTACGCTTTATGATTTCACCTGGTGGTCGGGTCTGTCTGTAAAGGACGGCAAAAAAGGAATTGAACTCCTTGGTTCAAAGATTCATCAAGCCAAGGCCGGCGAAAAACAATACTGGTTTTTGCCCGGACAGGATGTTTCTCCTAAACTCCCGCCGGCTTTGTTATTGCCGGCCTTCGACGAATGGATCATTGGTTATACCGACCGTACCGGTCTCTTTGCCACGGAACATGAACGAAAGATCATTACCACGAATGGAATATTCCGGCCGGTGCTGCTCTGTAATGGCCAGGCGGCCGGCAGCTGGCGGCAGGTGGAAAAGAAGGGCGCCATCGCTATAACAAAGGAATGGTTCCATCCGGTTAGCCAGGCGGCTCAAAAGGCCATAAAAACGGCTGAACGAAAGTATATTTCCTTCAAAGCCGATTCCGCCGATTAACTATCCATTAACTTACTATATTTGCCGCGGCCGCCTGGAATAGGTAACCTGTTATTATGCTACTCGAAGAATTAAAAGAGACGATTAGAAAGGACCCCAGACTACAACTTTTGCTATTGGCTTCGCTGATCGTCCAGGTCATTATGTGTATAACGGCCATTGGCATCTATCATCCCGATCAGCATTTCCAGATCATCGAATTCTCTTCCGCCCAATTACACAAACCCTTCGGGTATGTCTGGGAGTATGACGCCCTTATCCGGCCTTCCTTACAGGTATACCTGTTCTCAGGTTATCGCATCCTGTGCGGCTGGTTGGGGGTGCATGATCCGTTTCTGCAAATGACAATCCTGCAGATCCTTTTTGGCCTGGCCTTATTCGTACTTTTCAATACGCTTGCTCTCTGGTATTTCCGGCAGGAAAACCGGCGTATCCTGTACTGGGTTTTGTTTATCCTCAATTTTTCGTGGTGGATACCTTATACCCGGACCCTTTTCAGCTCGGAGATGTTATCGGCGCTATTGTTTTTTGGAGCGGTTTTTTGGTATATCTTAAAGGGTGGAACGCGCGGAGCGCCAGTCACTGATGGAGTCATGTCCCGCTGGCTGGTCCCTCTGTTCGTTGGCCTTTTGTTCAGCCTTTCCTTTTACGCACGCTTTCAGACAGCGTTTGCCATACTTGGCTTCGGATGCTGGATGCTTTTCGTTGAACGGAAATACTACAAGCTGCTGCCGCTGATCGCTGGTTTTATTATCGGGACGGTCCTCAATATAGAATTGGATCACGGCTTTTATCACCAGTGGGTTTTCACTCCCTATACTTATTATAAAGTAAACATTATCGAAGGTAAGGCGGCCAGTTTCGGCACATCTCCTTTCACCGTTTATCTCGGGGAGTTGATGGGCATCACTTTTGCCCCCCCTCTTAGTATTCTCCTGCTTTATTTCGGTTTCAGGGCAGCTATTCTAAAGAAACTCGCTGATCCACTTTCTCTTACTGTCCTTTTCTTTATTGTCGGCCACTGCATCATCTCACACAAGGAAGACCGTTTCCTCTTCCCGGTGCTGAGCGTGTTGCCTATCCTTATCGGTTGGGGGCTGCCAGACCTCATCGGGTGGTACCAAACAAGGAAAAAAGGCTTTCGTAAACTGATAAAAGGCGTTGCCGTCTTTAGCGTCAGCCTCAACCTGGTTGTATTGGGCTTGCTGTTCTTTACACCGTATTGCCAGGCGCTGCATTTTGCCCGGCAGCTAAAACGACATTTTAAGGATGAGTCTGTGACCATCTATACTGTTCCCCGCACGCCCCTCGAAACAGAAAGCCATCTGCCCTTTGTCTACTACCAGGAGGGCGCCCGCAATTTTACCTGGAAAAGAGTGTCCGTCGCTGATTCGATGCGTTATGTCAGTGACAAGGCGACCTATTTTGCTACCAGCTATAATGATATAAAGGATAACAGGTTACTCCCCGATAGCCTGGGTTATGAGCGGCAGTTCTACTCTTCAAGGATACTCTGGGGCGTCAATGAAATGCTGCAGTCAATGGGAATCAATACCATCAATGACATTTGGGTGCTATATAAGAAAAAAAGCAGTAAACCCTGATCAGCGTGAATTGCTAACTTTGGAGAATAAAGAGTAGCTTATGCAACGTAAGAAATTTCTTTCCTTCCTCGGGTTATCTTTTTTATCAGCGACTATTCCTACTGATATGAACGCTCAATCTCCCATGCCGGAAAAGCTCCTTTTTAAGGACGACGGCAAAATACCCAACAGTAAATTCCCGCTTTTAGTATACCGGAATGCGTTTGATGCACGCGGGACGGATGGTGCAGCCTGGCTTGAACAGAAATTTGCCGCCAACAACTGGACCAATTCCTGGCGCAACGGTATTTATCCCTTCCATCATTATCATAGCACGTCTCATGAAGTGCTGGGGATCTATAGCGGCTCAGTGCTCGTACACCTGGGTGGCGAGCAGGGGCAAAAAGTAGAAGTCCGGGCAGGCGATATCCTGGTCATACCGGCCGGGGTAGGGCACAAGAACCTGGACAGCGATGGACTGGGTGTGGTCGGCGCTTATCCCGACGGGCGTAGCTGGGACATCAATAAAGGATTACCGGGCGAACGTCCCCAGACTGACCGGAATATTGCAGCATTGCCTATTCCCGGTGCAGACCCGTTGTGGGGTAAGGAGAAAGGATTGCTAAAGATCTGGACGTAAACTATTTTATTTGGCTATCGCCGTATTCGGTTGATAACCGGCGTACCAGCTACCCAGGGCTGTCAGGTTGCCGTTGGCATCGATCAGCGCCGAAGACCAAAGTGCTGCACTCTTTGGGTCTCCCGAAAACCACGAATAACGTTGAACAAAACTCAGCGACTCCAACCTGGGCAGCAGCCGTTTCATGAAGGCCAGCACCTGATCGGGCGGATAGGCATTGGCGGATGTTGTCGCTGCATTCCAGTCTGCTGTTGCAAATTCGGTGATCCAGATGGGAAGATGATATTTGTTGTAGAGGTCCTGCAGCGTCGCAACAAAACTGTTGTCGTCGGTGCCTGCATACATGTGGACGCAGATAAAATCCACTCGTTTTTTTTCGGCGATACAGGAATCCAGGAAGTCATATATCCATTGACGGGTAGGCCAGTCGGCGGCTGGGCTGCCCAATGGCAATCCAATGTTTTCGAGCTGCGGCCATAACGCCAACGCCTGGGTGACGGTCATATTGGATTGATCCGAACGATTGGGTTCGTTGAAGCCCAGTATATATTTCACTTTTCCCTGTGCTTTCAATTGCTGAACGGCTGAGATATTGGCGGGTGTCACATTGGCTGCCCCCCAGAACATGGAAACAAACTCACAGTTTTGGGGAGAAGGAGAGGGGATAGGCGTGCCCCATGTATAATACCAAAATGCTTTCAGCGCGACGATGTCCCCGTTCCAGGTGCCATAAGACATATTGGTAGAAAAGTCGGCTCCCTTTTTATCGGAACCTGCCGGAGTGGCCGGCCCAGCAGGTGGAGGCGTGCTGGCGGTGGAGTTTTTCTTACAGGCGCTAAGGGATAATAGCAATGCCAATGCAGAAATCAGGTGTAAGCGGATCATTCCTGGTTTGGATTTTAATAGGTAACGGATTAATTATGAGTTGTTGCCGCTATCCAACAACAAGATTGATGCCATCTTTGGAGTTTTCTATTTCTCGCTCAATTCTTTCAGCTTGTTAAGCCCTTTGCTGAAATCCCGGTCCAGATTTTTCTCAATTACTCCGAAAAGCTTGATAATATTCATTGGATAGGGGGTAGCGCTGGCGATGCCCCAAACCGCCCTGGTCCCACCTCCTTCCGGCGCAATACGAATGTATCCATCTGCCTTGCCTTTTATCGGTCGCAGAAAATTGATCTGGGACACCACTTCAGACTGTTCCGTAATACTCTGCATGGTCTGGCTGCCGGCGCCGACATTTTTTTCATTGCTTTCCCAGGAATAGGTGGCGCCGGGTGTTCCATCCACACCCGTGATCTGTTGCCGGATATTGGGGTCCAATCCGATCCAGGGACTCCATTCATTGGATGCTCTGAACGTATTGATATGTGGCCAGACCTTGTCCATCGAGGCCTGAATAAGAATGGACTTCTCAAATCTCCATTTCGTTCCCACTGCAGCAGCTATCAATAGCAGCAGTGCGATCAGACCGATGAGAATGTAGACGATGATCATGGTATAGGTGTTTTCACCAATATAGTGAAAAAGCGGCATACCGCCAGCAGTGAGGCGTTTTCCTTATCTTCGCCCGCTATGCAGGTCAATGAATTCTGGCAGTTGCTGAAACAGCAGGCGGCGGAGACCGACGCCCTTCAATGGATCGCCATCATCACCGGCGTAGCGGAAGTATTACTTGCCCGGGTAAACAATATCCTGCTCTACCCGGCGGGCATCATCAGCACCCTGCTTACCATGTATATCCTTTTCGTATCGGGCCTGTATGCAGACTCCCTGCTCAACGGTTATTATATGGTCATGAGTATCTATGGCTGGTGGTATTGGACAAAGAAAAAAGACCAGCCGGCCGTACCCATTTCAATGTGCGACTCCCGGGACTGGGGTGTTGTGGCGGGTATCGTCGGAGTCGGCTTTGCGGTGCTCTACATCCTGCTCAAGCGATGGACACCTTCGACCGTGCCCATTTGGGACGCCTGGGTCAGCGCCACTGCCTGGGCTGGTATGTGGCTCCTGGCCAAAAGAAAGGTAGAGAACTGGATCTTGCTGAATGTCTCGAATCTCTTTGCCATTCCGCTGCTTTTCTATAAACAGCTGCCGCTGTTCGCCGGTTTGACCATTATCCTTTTTATTGTGGCTGTCTTCGGCTACTTTGATTGGCTAAAAAAGTATAAACTTCAAACCGCATGATATTGCTGCCACATCCTTCGGCTTTCCTGTCTGTGGAGGTGGCCGACACCCTTCGTTCGAAGGCTGCTGAGGCAGAGCTAAACCGGGATCTGCATCCCGATCAATTGAAGCTGATCTATGAGCAGCAGTGGTTCAGGATGCTATTACCCGAGGTCCATTCGCTTTCTTCGCCTTCCTCTCTGCCGCTCTCCCTGCCTCAGCTGGTCCGGCTTGAAGAAGGTCTCAGCTGGGCGGATGGCTCCGTCGGCTGGACGGTAACCCTGTGTAGCGGGGCCGGTTGGTTTGCCGGTTTTTTCCCGCCCGCTGCCTTCCCCGATATTTTTTCCAAAGAGCAATTATGCCTTGCCGGTAGTGGCGCTCCTTCCGGTGAAGCCCATATTATCCCCGGGGGCTATCGCATCAGCGGTCGCTGGGATTATGCCAGCGGGGCCCTTCATGCAACTGCCTATACGGCGAATTGTGTGATCATGGATAAAGGACAAAAAGTGCTGATGGAAAACGGAGCACCGCTGGTCCGCCCTTTCCTTTTCCGAAAGGAAGAAGTGTCAATAGACAAAAACTGGAATACCATCGGTCTCATTGCCACGGGAAGCCATGCATTTGAGATGAGAAATGTGAAAATTCCTGCTGACCGGTGTTTTGACATCGGGCCCGGGCAGGCAAAAGCAGACCATCCCATTTACCGCTATCCTTTTCTGCAGCTGGCCGAGGCTACGCTTGCCGCCAACCTTTCCGGCATGGGGATGCATTTTTTAGACTGCGCCAAGCCTTTCTTTCAGCAACGTATTCAGTCAAGGCGTTTCCCGGTGACGGCTGCCGAAGAGATGAATGCGGCATTGGAAGAGGCCTGGTCAGGAGTTCAGGAAAAACGAACAGAATTTTATAACGCACTGGATAATTCCTGGGAAAGGCAGGCAGACTTTGATGCCGTTAGCCTGGCCAGCCGCGAACTTGTCACCCGGGTACGGCATTCAGTGGACAAGCTCTATCCCTATGGAGGATTAGGCGCTGCCCGCCCGGATGCGGAGATCAACCGGGTATGGCGGGACCTGCATACCGCCAGTCAGCATAATTTATTGGTGTTTGGCCGGTGAGATTTACTGGTGTTTGACCGCTACGCCCGGTTATCCTGAATTACCGAAAGGATATTTCCTGCCGGATCGGTAAACCACGCGATCGTCGGGCCATTACCACGGAATATGCCTTTTTTATCGGTTTGCAATTCGCCTTCATAGTGTTGGAAGGGCACCCCCGAAGCCGTCAGCTTGTCAACAGCCTCTTCGATATTGCTGACCTTAAAATTCAGGACGGTATAAGTGGCGGGCTCATGGTTTTCTTTTGGATAAAGAAAAACAGCCAGGTTATCCCTGGTCTTAATGGAAAGTCCTTCGGGCGTCTCTGTTGTGTCCAGGCCCAGTGTCTGCTGATAAAAGGCCTTTGCTTTTTTTAGATCGTTGACAGAAAAACTGGCGAATGATCCGTTGTAATTAATCATAAAGTTAAAGTTTTATACTTTTTTAGCAAGGCGGCTGCCTGGAGGCCGGCGGTAAAAGCTTCACGGGCATGAAGCAGGAGTCCCGCGGCCATTTGACGGGACAGGCTTCCTGCCGCCGTCACAGCACCGGTAATATTTTCTTTTGCTGCCGACGCGACCCCTGCCTTCGCGGGTGGCGCCGAGCTGATCCACTCCCGCCGTCCTCCGCGTGAAAGGGGTGTCCCGATAGCTGGTATATTCATAGGGTAAATTTACAAAGGTCGTTGCAACTTGAAAATGGGCAAATCCGACAAAGAGAGGTATCATTACGACAGTGGGTTTTGCGGGGCAGGCATCCGGAAGGCGGAAAATCCCGTTTTTTTGTCATACATTTTGTAAGGAAATGGCGAGATGGCCTACTAAAAGAGAAAGAGAACAAATCATGCAACAAATAAAAATGTTTGCCCTCGTGGGTAGTTTGGCAGCGGTGGTGCTTGTTACGGTTGCTTTTGCCAGCGCATCGGGCAGCCGGACCCAGTCTCGCCGGGGTAGCCCCAACGGTCCCGGTTTTGCTGTCATCGAACTTTTTACCTCCGAAGGCTGTTCCAGCTGCCCTCCGGCCGACGAACTGGTAGCCCGGGTCCAGAAAGAAGACAAGGACCGGCCTGTTTATATCCTTGCCTACCATGTAGATTACTGGAACAGGCTGGGCTGGAAGGACGCCTTTAGCAAGACCGCTTACTCCGACCGGCAGCGTCAATATGCCAGCTGGCTAAATTTACAATCTGTTTACACTCCGCAGATAGTGGTCAATGGAAGAAAGGAATTTGTCGGCTCTGAGGCGGCAACCCTGCACAGCACTATTGAAAGAGACCTGCAGGCAGAGGGGCAGGGGCCGGCACAGGGACAGGCGGCTCCGGCCCGGTTATCTCTCAGCAATCTAAAAAAGGACGGCAATCAGCTGGAATGGGACTGGCAGACCGAAGGGATTAAAAAAGGTCTCTCGCTGGTGGTTGCCCTTGTGCAACGTTCGGCCGTGACAAATGTTAAGGCTGGTGAGAATGACGGGCATACACTGTCTCATGTACAGATAGTTCGTAACTTTCAGGCCTCCGCCCTCAATGGTAAAAACAATGGCGCCGGGCATATGGACTGGCCGGCAGGGGTGGACCCGGGAGAAACAGAAGTAATTGCCTTTCTGCAGAAGGATGATAATGGTGAAATTGTTGCCGCCATGCGATCGGGGGTTGCCAACTAAACTATATGAAAATCATTAAAGAAAAACATCCGCTTGTCATGCGCTGGACCCACTGGGTCAACTTCCCGATCCTGGCTATCATGATCTGGAGCGGCCTGTTGATCTACTGGGCCAATGATGTTTATACAGTAACTGTTTTCGGCCATACTTTTGTCCGCTTTTTCCCGGACTGGTTTTACAAGGCCCTGCATATTCGAAGTCGTCTGGCCGAAGGTATGGCCTTTCATTTTTTGTTTATGTGGTTCTTTGCGCTGAATGGCCTGTTCTATGTCCTTTACACTATTTTCTCGGGTGAGTGGCGGCTGCTGCTGCCCAACAGGCGTTCGTTCAAAGAAGCCTGGCTGGTTCTCCTGCACGACCTGCACATTCGGAAAACCACCCCTCCGCAAAAGAAATACAATGCGGCCCAACGGATTGCCTACACGGCTATCATCATCATGGGCTTCGGTTCCCTGGTCACCGGGCTGGCCATTTACAAACCCGTACAGCTATACTGGCTTACCTGGTTGTGCGGTGGTTATACATTTGCACGTATTCTGCATTTTATCCTGACCATCGGATATGTATTGTTTTTTATCGTTCACATCGTACAGGTTATTCTCGCCGGCTGGAACAATTTCCGGTCGGTAGTCTCAGGTTTTGAAGTGGAAGAGATACCCGAACCAAAAGAAAATACTACTCCATGAAAAGGTTATTCCAAAGAAAACGGCGGACACCGCGGAAGCCGCTGACCGTCGAGCAAAAAATCGCCCGGCGCAACCTCCTTTCTTTTGGTACTTTTTTTATCCTGGGCGGAGCTGCTATCGGAGGCTGGAAGTGGCTGCTCAACAGTCCGGCAGAAACGGCCGGCGTGACGGCCCGCGCGCACAAACCGCTGCGTCGGGCGCTGAACAAAACAGAATTGTTTTTCAGGAAGATATTTAGCGACAAACATTTGGTCCGGACCTATCCCAAGTCCATGGCCGCCCGGCGCGTTCGGGTAAACGCTCACATCGGGATGCGGGACCCTTCCTTCAAGCCGGAAGAATGGCGGTTGGTCGTCACGGGTAGTGATGGCAATCCTATGAAAATAACGATCGAAGAGATCAAGGCCCTGCCAAAAACGGAGATCGTCTATGATTTTAAATGCGTCGAAGGCTGGGACCAGGTACAACATTGGGCGGGGGTCCGATTTAGTGATTTTATACAACATTTTCAATTGGAGGAACAGGCCAAAAAGAACTATGTCGGCCTCGAAACGCCCGACGGGAAATATTATGTCGGTCTCGACAGGGAAAGCGCCCTCCACTCGCAGACTATACTCGCATATGAAATGAACGACCAACCCCTTACAGACGATCATGGGGCCCCGCTGCGACTGATCGTCCCGGTGAAATATGGCATCAAAAACCTGAAACGCATCGGGACGATAACATTCAGCGACACCCGCCCCCGGGACTACTGGGCCGAACAGGGATATGATTATTATTCGGGGTTATAATTTCAAATCAAATGGTAATGGCGCAAACTCCGGTTCCCGATCCTCAACAATGGGTAAGCTTATATGCAGACTACCTGTATTCCTATGCATTCGCCCGGCTCGACAATGAAGAGCAGGCGCGCGACCTGGTACAGGAAACATTTTTAGCGGCGCTGGAAAGGACAGCCCAGTTCAAGGGAAACAGCTCTGAGCGCACCTGGCTGACAGCGATATTGAAATATAAGGTTATCGACGTCTATCGCAAAAGGAATTCGGGCTTGCAGACAGAAAGGGTAGACCGCGAGCCGGAGCAGGAATTTTTCGAGCCGGACACCGGTCACTGGAAAGAGACCTACAGCCCGCAGGCTTTTGGGGTAGAAAATTCCGATCCGCTGGCTAATAAGGAACTGACGTCTATCCTGCAGAAATGTCTCCAGAAACTGCCTGCCCTCTGGTTTTCCGTCTTTACCATGAAACACATGGATGAATTGGCTACGGAGATAATCTGTAAGGAGCTGAAGGTGACTCCTTCGAATTTTTGGGTGATCATTCACCGGGCAAAACTGAACCTGAGAGCCTGTATTCAGAAAGCCTGGTTGTAAACGTTAGTACTATGGGCGTGATAAAGAAAATGCAATACAACTGCCGGCACGCAACCTATCTCATCGAGAAGAGGCAGCTTAAGCCCCTGAACATTAAGGAAAGGATTTTCCTGGTGATCCACTTGTCGGGTTGCTCTGTCTGCCGGTTGTTTCAGCGACAGAGCCGGATGATCAACCGTATGGTGCGGGGGCTTTTTCACCCTTCCCGTGTGCAGGACCGGAAACTGGATGAGGATTTCAAACGCGAAATGCAAGAGCGTATAAATGAAAGGCTTAATAAATAAAAAAGCCAGCCCGAAGTGGCGCCGGCCTCCCGACAATACGCGGTGAACCTTGATTATCGGTGATATATATATGCTTTTAATATATAGTCGAGTTTAGGGAAGTGAGACTGCAGGTAAGCATTGCCTTCCGTAAAAAGAGAATCCTGTTTGCCTGCCCGGATGCCTCCGCCGGAAGCTTCGCCATATCCATTGTACAGGGAATCGACGACTTCCATACCGGCTATGACCCGGGCAAAGGGCACGAAGGGTTCTTTATCGTGTGTGCTGCTGTTGTCTTTGAGATTGATGAATACCTGGGTAGTTCGACCGTTGGGGTCTTTAAAGGCAAAGTCGACAGTACCCCGTGCATTGGTAAGCACTCTTGGATCGTCGGGGATGTTTTGATGGCGCCAGGCGCGTGCCACTTTTCCATCTGCGGCTATGCCAAACTGTGCCCAGGTGTTTTTGTGCACCCGGAAAATGGCCGAATGATCGTAATAGCCATAACGTACTAAATTGTAAAAGCGGTCTGCTCCGTGAGGCGCCCATTCCCGTTTGACTTCCAGACGGATATTCCCCTTTGTGGTTTCTAATTGTACCTGGTATGCTGCGGGCGCAGGGGAGCTAAAGTTTGGACGTTCCGGATGTAAAAGACGATTGTGTTGTGAGCAGCTGAGCAGAAAGAGGAAACAGCAAAAAAGAATGGCGTACTTTTTCATGTGGGAAAAGTACGCCAAAAAATTAGATAACCTAACCTCAGATATGGAATCCATATGCGTCAGATATGGATTCCATAAGCGCTGACCCACTTCGTTTTTATTGCGGCGCGCGTATCTACAAATTCCTGGTCCGTACCCTGTGCGACTGCGTCCAACGGATAACGCAGCGGCCGGGAGCCTTTCTTTTTGTCAATGAGCAACAGGATGCCATCGGCTATCGTCTGTGGGTTCATCTTAAATTCAGCCATCTTGCCGAAGAGGGACTGGCCCATGGCATTGAAGCGGGCTGTGGCCTCGTCCCCGTAAGCGGCTGCTATGGCTTCCTTATCTGCGTTGATACCGGTCTTTGTGCCATTGTTCATTTCGGTGGGATAGACGCCGGACTGGATGGAGACGCTCTCGATGCCATAGGGGCTCAGCTCGTGCGAAAACCCTTCGACGAGGGATTCCATGGCAAACTTGGAAGCCATATAGGGCGTCATAAAGGGCATGGTAAAACCGCTGGCCCCGGTAGAGAGGTTGATGATCAACCCGTCCTTCGCTGCGCGCATGGATGGCAACACGGCCTGGTAAGTTCTCAGCACGCCATAGAAGTTTACCTCAAATAAGGCGCGGACCTGTTCCAGTGAATAGGCTTCTATCAGTCCAAAACCAGAGACTCCTGCATTGTTGACCAGCACGTCTATCTTGCCGTATTTAGCCAGTGTTTGGGCGACGGCGGCCCGGACCGATTCATCGCTGGTGACATCCATTTCTATAACGTCTATGCCTGGCATTGCGGCGAGTTCCCGGGCTGCTGCCTGGTTCTTACCGTTAGTACCCCGCATGGCGGCGACGACTTTATGGCCGACCTTTGAAAGGGTGATGGCGGTCAGCTTGCCGAAACCGGTACTTGTTCCTGTAATTAGAACGACTTTTGACATGAGTGATAAATTTTGTGTGATTATTGATGACACAAAATTGATACAGGAACGTCCTCGCTCCATTGATAATTAATAAGAAAATACTTGACATAGATCAAGAGCGTTTTCTCACCCGGCTCAGCGTTTCCGGTGTTATGCCGAGATAGGAGGCAATCATATGCTGCGGTATGCGCAGGGCAAAATCGGGATATTTCTCCAGGAACTGCTGGTATTTCTGTTCCGCCGTATAACTGATCGTTGCAGTAATACGGTGTTGCGTTGCTGCCAGGCTTTTTTCGAGAATTTCGCTCACCAGCCGGTTAAAAGCCGGTATATCTCTGCAGAGTTTTTCGAAGTTTGGCTTGTTGATCAGCGCCACTTCGGAATCTTCTACTGCATCTATATTAAAAGTGGCTGGTTTTCCCGTGAGCAGGCTTTGTCGGTCGCCGATCCACCAATCTTCTATCGCAAAATAAATGATATGCTCCAGTCCTTTGTCGTCTATCGTATAAGTTCGCAGACAGCCTTTGGCAACAAAGGCATGAAAACTCCATACATCTCCCTCCTGTAGCAAGTACTGTTTTTTCCGGAGTTTTTTTATTGTAGTCACGGATTTGATACCGGCCAGCTCCGTTTCGGTCAGCGCAACTCTTTTTTCAATATAGTTTTTTAAGACTTCGAACAAGTGAAAAGAAATTTAGCTTCAAATGTAAGGCTATAATAAATAATTCCTACATTTGATTGTTCATATGTTCAGACATATTAACAAATTAAACCTAATTTTTGCCGCATGAAAAACAAGACTGCCCGCATACTCCTTACCGCACTCTTCTCCATCCTGATCTGTAAAAGCAACGCCCAGTTACCCCGGCTGCTTTGGCAGATTGGAACTCCGGATGATGATCTCCGTGAGTTCGCACTGGCTCCGGCTTCCGGCGCCAGCTTTGTCAAAGACGGTTTCTTCATAGTCGGGCGATCGGATACAAAGAAAGATTGGCCTTATTCTCATCCTGGTCCGCAGGACGTCTGGGCAGGCAGCCGCCGGCATACCTATACAATAGTTTTTGGATTGGGAGATATGGGAGCCGGCGACAGCTGTACGCTTCGATTCAAGCTGCTCGATGTCGGTCCTTCGTCGGTAAAACTGGATATTTCGGTCAATGGCCGGTCGTTTCCCGTTTCCCTGCAAGAGGGGGCTGCCGGGGCCATCTACGGAGACGTTTCCAAAGGCAAAAAACAGGCATTCGGTGTACGGTTTCCCGCCAGCCTGTTACAGAAAGGGGATAACAGCATCAACATAACGAATGAGCATGGCAGCTGGTTGGTATATGACTGGATCGGGCTGGAAGCTTCCGGCGCCAATCGGCTCAAAGCCGTTCAGCCCGGTGTGAGACTGACGGATTTCAAGGGTCAGCCTTTTATTGCCATAAAAAACGGCCGTTATTATCAGCCGGGCTTATTATCTTTCCTGAACACCGGTGCGGCGACAACGGTTAGCGTTGACGTGGATGGCCTGGCGTCCCAAAAGCTCGACCTGCCTTCCGGGATGCAGCTGGGGGAGGTCAGTCTGCCGGAGGTGACCAAAGATTCCTCGCTGCAGCTTTCTGTTCTGCAAAATAATAAGCTGTTGACGCGCAAGGACATCACCCTCCGGCCCGTCCGAAAGATCACTGTTTATGTCCTGCCCCATTCTCATAACGATATCGGTTATACGGAAATTCAATCGGATGTAGAGAAAAAGCAGCTCAACAATTTGCTGAAGGGCATCGACTTTGCGCGGCGGACAAAAGATTATCCCGAAGGCGCGCGTTTTGTCTGGAACCTGGAAGGTGTTTATGCCGCCGATCTTTTCCTCCAACGCATGGGCGAACGACAAAAGCAGGATTTTTATGCTGCCGTACGGGATGGGGGAGTGGCTTTAAATGGAATGTATCTCAATACCCTGACCGGGTTGTGCCGGCCGGAGGAATTATTGCGTCTTTTCGGCAGGGCCACCCAGTTGGCGAAGGAATGTAAGGTCAAAGTAGATGCGGCGATGATCAGTGATGTGCCCGGTTATACCTGGGGAACGGTAACGGCGATGGCGCAGGCCGGTATCAAATACTTTTCCGCCGCGCCCAATTACTTCGATCGTATCGGGGATATCCTGGTACAATGGGAAGACAAACCTTTTTATTGGGTCTCGCCCTCGGGGAAAGAAAAACTGCTGGTCTGGATACCTTACCGGGGATATGCTTTATCCCATGGTCTGCCCGGCCTGTCCGAAAGTTTTGCGGCCGATTATATGAATCAGCTGACGAAGATCAATTATCCCTATGACATCACCTATGTCCGGTGGAGCGGCCATGGCGACAATGCCGAACCGGAGATATCGATCAGCGATTTTGTCAAAGAATTCAACACCAGATATGCCTGGCCGAAATTCATTATTTCTTCCACCAGCACGGCGTTTAGTGCGTTTGAACAACGATATGGCGACCGGCTGCCGTCTGTAAAGGGAGACTGGACCGGTTACTGGGAAGATGGGGCGGCTTCTTCCGCGCTGGAAACGGCGTTGAACAGGGCCAGCTCCTCCCGCCTGAGCCAGGCCGAAGCGCTGTATTCGATGCTGCGGCCCGAAAGTTTTCCGGTCGATAGTTTCCGGAAAGCCTGGCAGCAGGTGATCCTCTATTCGGAACATACCTGGGGGGCGGACTGCAGCGTGACCCGGCCTCTGAGCCAAAAGACGAAGGAACAGTGGGCGATAAAGAAATCGTATGCCGACAGTGCGTTCAGCCTTTCTCAGAAATTGTTGGGTAGCGCACTGGCTGTGGCTTCCGGCTCGTCCATCGACGTGTATAATACCAACTCCTGGTCGCGCAGCGGAGTCATCCTGCTTTCTGCATCCCAATCCGCCGCCGGCGACATTGTAAAGGACGCCCGCGGCACGCTTGTTCCCTCGCAAAGGCTTTCCACCGGTGAGCTGGCTTTTGTAGCAAAAGACATCCCGCCTTTTGCCGCGAAGCGGTACAGCATCGGAAAAGGCAAACCTGCGGCTGGCAGCTCTGTCCAGTCCGGCGCCCCTGTCCTGGCCACGAATAATACCCTGGATAACGGTATCCTCACCGTCTCGATCGATGAAACCACCGGCGCCATAAAAAGCCTGCGCAACCATACCATCGACAATAATTTTTCAGATTCTGCTTCGGGCAACAACCTCAACGACTATCTTTTTCTGCACGGGAATAACCTGGCCGACCTGCAACGCAATGGCCGGGTAAAGATCTCCATCAAAGAAAAGGGACCGGTCTTAGCTACTTTATCCATTGTATCGGATGCACCGGGTTGCAATAGCCTCACCCGCGAGGTCCGGTTGGTCAATGGCTTTGATTATGTCGAGATGACCAATATCCTGGATAAAAAGCCTGCCGAGCTGAACCCGAACCCGGGCGACTATGCCTGGGCTAATGTAGGCGGGAAAGAAAGCGTCAACTTCGGTTTCCCCTTTCATGTCACCGACGGCGCCCTAAAACTGGATGTTCCCATGGGCATCATGCAGCCGGAGACGGACCAGATCCCGGGCTCCTGTAAAAACTGGCTGGAGGTCGGCGGCTGGGCCGATGTCTCTAATCCCTCTATTGGCGTTACCTGGGCCAGCCTGGACGCGCCGTTGGTAGAAGTCGGCGGCATCACCGCAACCCTGCTGGGCGGTCAGACAAATCCTGCTGTCTGGCGCAAGAAGATAGAACCTACGCAGAAATTATATTCCTGGGCGATCAACAATCACTGGGAAACGAATTACCGGGCTTACCAGGACGGCATCATCATTTTCCGCTATGCGCTGCGCCCGCATAAAACATTCGAGCCGGTAGCAGCCACCCAGTTTTCGACGGGGCTGTCTCAGCCCCTGGTGGTTGCCTTCGCCGGAGGTTCCGGAGAAAGTAATACTATACCGAGGCTGCAGCTTAGCTCCAAACAGGTCATTGTCCAGGTATTAAAACCAAGCGACGATGGTAAGGCCTGGATGGTGAGCCTTTTCAACCCATCGGCTGAGCCGCAGCTGACCAGCCTGCAGTGGTCATTGCCCGTAAAAGGGACGAGCTATAGCAATACGGCTGAAACGCCGCTGGCGCCCGTGAGCGGGGATATAACCATTGCTCCGCAGGATGTAGTGACGGTCCGGGTGGAGAAATGAGGCTCCGGATGACCTGGCCCCGGGCCAGGCTACAATTCAATCTTTGTCCCCAGCACTTCCAAAAAAGCCGCAATCCACTTCGGATGACCGGGCCAGGCCGGAGATGTAACGAAGTTTCCGTCCACGACGACTTCTGTTGCCGGTACGTTGACATATTCTCCGCCTGCCAGGGTTACTTCCGGACCTACAGCATAATAGGCGGTGAGCCGCCGGCCTGATACGACATTGGCTGCCGTCATGATCTGGATGCCATGACAAATGGCTGCGATAGGCTTGGCGAAATGGTCGAAGTGGTGAACGATATCGATGACTCCCTGGTTGAGGCGCAGGTATTCCGGCGCTCGTCCGCCCGCTAAACATAAGGCATCATACTGACCGGGGTCCACTTCGTCGAAGGAAAAGTTGAGTTCGAAAAGGTGGCCGGGTTTCTCGCTGTAAGTCTGCGCCCCCTCGAAATCATGAATGGCCGTCTGCACTTTTTCGCCTTTTCTCTTACCCGGGCAGACCGCATGTACTTCATGCCCTATCATCGTCAGCATTTGAAAAGGAACCATCGTCTCATAATCTTCGGCATAGTCGCCGGTCAGGAAAAGTATCTTCTTCTGGGCCATAACTTTACGGTTTGGTGTCTCTAAAGTTACGGAGGAATTTGCGCGTTATGCCTCCTCCAGCGTCTTAATATCCAGTTTCACCATTTTCATCATCGCCTGCATGACGCGGCCTGCCCTTGCCTTATCTTTATCCAGCAGCAGCTCCATAAGCCTCTTTGGAACGACCTGCCAGGATAGACCAAATTTATCTTTTAGCCAGCCGCATTGATCCGGCCGCCCGCCTTCCAACAGTTTGTCCCAATAGTAATCCACTTCGTCTTGCGTAGCACAATCTATAACGAAAGAGACGGCCTCTGTAAACTTAAATATTGGCCCGCCATTCAGCGCGGTGAAATCTACTCCGTCGAGCTGGAAGTCAATGGTCAAGACCGTGCCGGCTGGTGCAGGACCGCCCTCTGGAGTATGGAGGATGTCCTTGATCTTTGAGTTTTTGAAAATTGAGGTATAGAAATTAACGGCTTCCTCGGCTTGATTGTCGAACCATAACATGGGATAGATCTTTTGCATAAAATCAGTTTTTGAGTTAATGAAATTTGATACAGCAAACCTACCATCTAAACCTTATTTTGTGATGGTGCAAAAGCGACAATTTGAAGGGCTAATTCCGACAAAACTCCGGTTGGCCCGCTGTTATGTCTACACAATTTCCTCTCTTGTCGCAACAGACGGCTATATGCCTTCTCTTCTTCCTAGCTTCACTTTATCAAAATTAGCGCCATATGCCACCCACCCAAACAATGAAAAGAATATCCCGCCTGCTGCACATCACGATGTTCCTTCCCGCCGCCATCGGTTTGGCCATGGTCATCCGCCGGAGTTTGGCTATAGAAGGGGTGAACGTGGGCAGCCCGCCCGGCGCCCCTCCTTTCGATACCGGCTTCGCCGAACACCCTTTTATCACCTTTCTGCATATACTACCCGGCGCGCTGTTTATGATCCTGGGTCCTCTGCAATTCCTGCCCGGCATCCGGGTCAAATACCCCCGGTTTTATCGCCGTAGCGGCCGCGTAGTGATTTTTTGCGGATATATCATCGGGCTGTCTGCCCTTGTTATGCCTTTTATTCTAAAACCCATCGGTGGTTTGAATGAAGCCGCCGCCACTACATTTTTTGCGATTTATTTCCTGATTGCATTGACGATGACCTGGCGGGCCGCCAATGACGTTTTACAACACCAATGGATGACCCGCATGTTTAGCATCGGACTGGCTATCGGCACCATCCGGCCGATAATGATCCTGTTCTTCGTCTTTTCCGGTCTTCCGCCGCAGGTTTTTTTTGGAACGGCTTTCTGGTTAGGTTTTACGCTCCATCTTATCCTGGCTGAGGTTTGGATCAATTATACCCGCAAATCAATAACCATATGATAAATTTGTTGTCCATGAAAGGCATTTTCCACACCAGGCAGGGGACTATCATTCTTCATACTATTATATGGAGCTTACTATTGTTATTCCCTTATTTTTTCGCTACGGCAAAAACAGGCTACCTGGTAGACGGTATTCCCGTCTCTTTTATCACTATTACCAGCCTGATCAATATCGCTCTATTCTATATCCATGCTTATTTTATCTATCCTTCTTTTCTCAACCGGCGTCAGTGGTGGCTTTATCTGTTGACCAGCGTCATATTGATCATTGGCTCCCTCCGGCTGAAGGGGTATCTGCTGGCCTGGTATCCGAAAATAGACGTATCTACCTACCGCTTTATTTTTCCTTCGTCCATCGTCTTTTTTATCTTCAGCTTTATTTATCGCGTGGTCATCGACAAGGAACAGGTCGTACGCGAGCTGAAGGAGAAAGAAGCCACCCAGGCGCTTACCGAACTGAAATTCCTGCGTTCCCAGGTCAACCCCCATTTCCTGTTCAATGTCTTAACCAACCTGGTTTCCCTGGCAAGGAAAAAGTCGGACAAGCTGGAACCGGCGCTGATCAAACTTTCCGAGCTGCTGCGCTACATGTTATATGATACACAGGGAAAGAAAGTAACACTTCAAACCGAAATCGAATACCTCGACAATTATCTCGATCTGCAAAAACTGCGTTTTGGCGATGACGTGGACATCGATAGCCGGATCGAAGTGGAAGAAGAAGTCTTATCCTATGCCATCGAGCCCATGTTACTCATCCCCTTTGTCGAAAACGCCTTTAAGCATGGGGTAGGGTATAGCGGCCGCCCTGGCATCATCCTGCGGTTGTCGGTCGCCTACGGGACACTTACCTTCGAAGTAAAGAATAAGTTTGAGGCCGAACCGGAGGATACCAAGGACGATAGTTCGGGGATAGGATTGGGAAATGTCATATCCCGGCTAAACCTGCTTTACCGGAATAAATATACCCTGACTATAAATGATGCAAACAGTTTATTCCACATAGTCTTAACTTTGAAATTGCTATGATGTCCTGTCTTGTTGTCGACGACGAACGCCTGGTGCGTGAGCTGCTGGAAGATAATATCCGGCAGATACCCTATTTGCAGTTAGCCGGCAGCTGTAAGAACGCGCTCGAAGCCGCCGAAGTCCTGCAGAATACCGTAATTGACCTTTTGTTCCTGGACATCCGGATGCCCCGGCTCACCGGGCTTCAATTTCTGCAATCCCTGCAAAATCCGCCACTCGTCATCCTCGTCACGGCCTATGAACAATACGCACTGGAAGGGTTTAACCTCAATGTCGTCGACTACCTGTTAAAACCATTTGCCTTCGAAAGATTCGTCAAGGCCTGCAACCGGGCTTACGATCTCCTCAATCTCCGCAACAAGGATAAACAGCCGGCTGATGTCGCCGATGTCCCGGTGGAAGAATTTTTTGTACACGTCGAATATACTTTAGTCAAGATCGTAGTCGCCGACATCGATTATGTCGAGGGGCTAAAAGATTATATAAAGATACATTTGACGTCATCATCCAAACCCGTGCTCACTCGTATGAGCATGAAAGCCATCGAAGAAAAATTGCCGGCTGCCGGTTTTGTACGCACCCATAAATCTTACCTCGTAGCAGTCCGCAAGATCACCGCCATCAAACGTGAGATTGTATGCATTGGCGGTATCGAGATCCCCATTGGCGAAAGCTATAAAGCCAATATTACCCGTATTGTCAGTTAGGTATTGAACCAGTAAGAAAGGCTGGCGTTATTCTTTTCTTAGAGGCCTGCTCAAATGCATATGCCAGTTTCAGCAACTCCGGTTCTTTATAGGCGCTGCCGACAAAGGAAAAACCTACCGGCAATCCCATGACCGTCCCCATCGGCACTGTGATATGCGGGTAGCCGGCCATTGCTGCCGGACCGGAAAAGCCAGATCCCGTCCGGTAGTCTCCGCTGATGAGGTCGATGCAGCAGGCGACCCCGCTGGTGCAGCCGGATATAGCGTCCAGCTGGTTTTGCGTCAGCAGGTCGTCGATGATCTTACGGGTGGTGAGCAATTTCTTCAACGCATCCTGGTATTCCGCGCTGTTGAGGTCTCCCCTTGCCTCACTCTTTTCCAGCGTCTCCTGTTTGAAAAAGGGCATGGCCTTTTTCTCGTTAGCCGTATTAAAGGCTATCACGTCTGCCAGCGTCCGCACATTGGCATTGGCGGTAGCAAGGTATTTGTTGAGTCCGTCCTTAAACTCATATTGTAAGATCATCCCTTCGACAGAATTGGGTTCCGTGAGCCCTTTGATAAGATCGATCTCCACCACCGTCGCACCCTGGGCCTTTAGTATAGCAATGGCATCCTGGAGTAAAGCAACAACGCCTTCATGACCGCTGAGGAAAGATTTCTCGATGCCGATTCGTTTTCCCTTCAGTCCATTGGGGTCAAGGTATTGGGTGTAGTCCGTTTGAAACTTTCCCTTGCTTTCCCGGGTGACGGGATCTGCTGCATCAACGCCGGTCATGGCGCCCAGTAATATAGCTGCGTCTTTGACGGTCCTGGCCATCGGGCCAGCCGTATCCTGCGTCGCCGATATCGGGATAATACCACTGCGACTCAACAATCCCACTGTTGGTTTGATCCCGACGATGCCATTGATCGAAGAAGGGGATACCACCGAACCATTGGTTTCTGTGCCCACGGCTACGGCGCAAAGGCTTGCTGCCACGGCCGAGCCGGAACCCGCGCTCGAACCCGACGGATTGCGGTCCAGCCGGTAAGGATTCCGTGTCTGGCCGCCGCGGCTGCTCCAGCCACTGGTCGACCGGGTGGAACGGAAATTCGCCCATTCGCTGAGATTGGTCTTTCCTATGATCACAGCACCCGCGTTTCGCAGCTGCGCCACGATAAAAGCGTCCTGGGCGGCCCTATGTCCTTCCAGCGCCAGCGAACCCGCCGTCGTCATCATTTTATCACCCGTATTGATATTGTCTTTGACCAGGACCGGTATGCCATGCATCGGACCCCGGACCTTGCCGGATTTCCTTTCGGCATCCAGGCCTTCGGCTATTGTGAGGGCCTCGGGATTGATCTCGATGATCGCGTTGAGCGCCGGCCCTTTTTTATCTATAGCGTTTATACGTTTCAGGTAAAGCCGGGTGAGGGATTTTGCCGTCAGCTCTCCGCTGCTCATCTTTTGTTGCAGCTGGTCGATCGTAGCTTCGGCCAGGGGGAAATCAGCGGTGGGATTTTCCAATTCGGGAAAGGATAAAATAGAAAGACTAAGGCTCGCGAGCGAGCCGTTTTTGAGGAATTTTCTTCTGTCCATGATGCAGTAAAGTTGGTTCTGGCGAATATAGGTAATTTCGTCTATCCCCCGGGATCAGCCCTTGCTCTTGATTTTCTTAGTGACCGGCGCCTTGGTTTTTGATTTGGCCAGCTCCTGTTGTAGTATCGCCTTTGGAAACTCGCTCGTATAGGTTGCGCCCTGTTTCAGCGCGCCCTTACCATTTCCCTTCGTCCAGAACAAGGGAGCTATCTGTACATTCCCCTGCTGCCCCGGATACACAACGCTAAACCGTACGTCTGACCCCCGGCCGAATTTATCTCCGCCGACCAGCCCGAGGGGAGTGCCTGCTTCTACCAGCTGACCGGGTTTTACGAATGCACCGTCTTTCTTCAGTACTCCATACTGACCAAACGAGCAATCTGCGTGCGCGATCTCCACATAGTTCCAACTACCTGTAGTTGTCGCGCCGGCGTCATTTTCCGTGTTGCTGACATCTACTGCCGTGACGACACCCCGCCGGGCTGCATATATCGTGTCATCGACGTTCATCTTCAGCCGGATGGTATAACTGCTGTCCCGGCCGGTGCTGTGGACCGCATTGACACGAAAAGCCTGGGCTTCCTTTCCCGGACCTATCGGCAATAAATACGTAAAATCCGGGTTGACGACGGGCTGCATACAGCCTTTCCGGTTGCTGCTCTTAAAACTAACCTTCGTATCGCCTGTCTTATTTTCGGGCGACAAAATAAACAATTGATTAAAACCCGGCTTTACCTCGGCTTCATAGGGTAGGGTATGATCCGACCTAAGATTGGTCATCGTCGTAAATTCTACCCTCAGGACATAAGTACAATAGGCTTTATTATTACAGGTAAAATGATAATTACCCTGGTTGTCGGTTGTATAACTGACATCGATGATCCGCTGGGAAAACAGTAAGGGTGAGCACAGGAAGAAAAAGTACAGACAAATAACAGCTTTTTTCAGGCTTGGGTTCATATGAGGACTTTGAGCAGGAAAAATACAATTATTGACTGGTTTTTCCCGGCATATAACCGGTCAACACTTGTCCGGATTCGGACAGTTTTGGTGCCGGCTGCTCGGTAGGGATTTGATAGTCAGTTTGATATGACGTGGCATATTCATTGTTCCCTTTATCAAAACGACTGCCCATGTTCAAGAATTATCTGGTGACTGCCTGGCGTAATCTGAAAAAGAACAAGGTCTTTTCCTTTATCAACATCAGCGGTCTGGCCATCGGCATGGCGGTTTGCCTGCTGATCCTGCAATACGTGAACTTCGAGCTCAGCTATGACCAGTTCAACAAAAATGTAGCAGATATTTACCGGGTGGGCAATGACCGTTATCAAAACGGTAAGTTAGTCCAGCATGGCACGATCACTTATTCTGCTGTCGGCAAAGCCATGCAGGACGACTATCCGGAGATACTCGATCATGCCCGGGTAGAGCCCTGGGGCAATATCATCGTGGGTTATCAGGATAAAAAAATAGGGGACGTGAATACTACGGCAGTCGACAACAGCTTCCTGACCATGTTCTCCTATCCTTTTCTGGCCGGCGATGTTGCCACTGCACTGAAGGAGCCGTTTAGTACGGTGTTGACAACAAAGACCGCCGACCGTATCTTCGGAGATCAAAAAGGAGATTATTCCCAACTCATCGGGAAGCAATTCATTATAAACCGGGATTCCATGCCTTACAAGGTGACGGGCATCATGGCCGACGTACCGGAGAATTCACACCTGCTATTCGACGTGCTCGTTGCTTACCAGACGATGTATGCGGGTAAAAACCCCTATAAAGAGGCCGACTATGACTGGACGGATTCTGATTTCTGGCACTATGTCCAGCTAAAACACGGGACCGACTACAAGGCGCTGGAAGCGAAGTTCGATGCTTTTAGCCAGCGGCACTTCCAGGGTAATAAGGTATCGGGCAGTGTAGAAAAATTTCATTTACAGCCCTTGTCAAAAGCCCACCTTTATTCGGACTATGAGTATGAGATCGGTAAAACAGGTAGCGCAACCGTGGTCTGGGGACTTTTTATCATTGCGGTCTTTATTATCTCCATCGCCTGGGTCAACTATATCAATCTTTCCACTGCCCGGTCGGTAGAACGCGCGAAAGAAGTGGGGGTACGAAAAGTAGCGGGAGCCACGCGGGCCGAGCTTATCCGCCAGTTCCTGGTGGAATCCCTGATCATCAACCTGATAGCATTTGGATTAGCCATCGGGCTGGTATTCATTACCCAGAACGCGTTCAACAGCCTGATCCAGTCCCGGCTGTCGTTTCATAGCCTCTTTCAAAGAAGCCTGAACGGATATGCCATTACGATAGGGCTGGGAGCCGTTCTCCTGCTGGGCATATTCATTTCTGCCTTCTACCCGGCCTTCGTGCTGTCTTCTTTCCGCCCAATCTTAGTGCTGAAAGGGAAATTCCGGGCTTCAAAAAAAGGCGTGATCCTGCGCAAGGGCCTGGTCGTCGGGCAGTTTGCCATCACCATCCTGCTGATCATCGGGTCAGTGGTTGTCTACCGGCAGGTGCGGTTTATGAGTAACCAGGAATTGGGCATGAATATAGATCACATTCTCATCGTGAAACCTCCCTTCCTCGCCCAATTTGATTCTACTTTTATCCAGCGGGAAAATGACTTCAAGCACGAGTTGAAACAGATATCCGGTATTTCCGGGGTCGCAACGTCGAACAGGATTGCAGGCAATGAGATGAGCCGGGCTTTTAACGTCCATCGGGCTGATGATAACAGCGGTTCGAAATATACGCTCCGGAATATGGGCATCGACTTCGACTTTATCGAGCTGTATGACATTAAACTTATTGCCGGCAGAAACTTCGAGCCCAGAGACTATAACCCTGACTATAATAAGCTACACAATATTGTCCTGAGCCTCGGCGCGACCAGGCTGCTTGGTTTTGCCTCAGCACAGGATGCTATTGGCAAAAGCATAAAGATGTATGACAAGAAATGGGATGTCATCGGCGTAGTCAACGATTTTCATCAGAAGTCGCTTCGTTATGCCATGGAACCTACTGTTTTGCAGCCTTTTTATGGAAGCAATAACTCGATATCCGTGAAAGCGCATACGGGCAATATAGCTGCGGCAATGGCGGCTGTCAAGAAAAAATATGAAGCCTTTTTCCCGGGAAATCCCTTCGATTACTTTTTCCTGGACGAATCCTTCAACGCGCAGTATAAGAACGACCAGCTGTTTGGAAAAGCCTTTGCCCTGTTTGCAGGGTTTGCGATCTTCATCGCCTGTCTGGGGCTGCTGGGGCTTTCCTTATTCGGCACTACCCAGCGCATTAAGGAGATTGGCGTCCGGAAAGTGTTAGGCGCTTCGGTTGCGAACATTGTATTATTGCTGTCAAAAGACTTTGTCGCGCTGATCGGGATTGCTTTTGTCATTGCGGCCCCGGTTGCCTGGTGGGTCATGCATCAATGGTTACAGGATTTTGCCTACCGGATAACACTAAGCCCCTGGATATTTGCGGGAGCCGGTTTCCTGGCCGTTCTTATCGCCCTTACGACTATCAGTTTCCAGGCTATCAAGGCGGCCCTGTCAAGCCCGGTGAAAAGTTTGCGGAGTGAATAGATCATCATATTGTCCATCAAAATCGGCGGATAACCTATTATCTATGAAACGGCCTGCCCTTATTTTTACCGGAAAGTGCAGCCATGTTTAAGATCGTCTTTTTTCTCGCGCTAGGATTGAGCAGCTTTACAGTAAAGGCCGATGGACCCGGCGGGGCCGGCGACAGCGTCCGTATCCAATACGGGCAACATGGCGAGCTGTTCTATAATCTAAAAAAGGGGACATTTAGTGTATACAGTGACCATCGGCTTATCTTCTCCGACGTGGCTGCCCTGGTCAAGGCCGATGGACTCCTGCTTTCTTCAGCGGCATATGCTTTACGGGAATACAAGGCAGAGGCTGTCGAAGATCGTTTTGGCAAGGGGGTAAAACATATTTTGAAACTGCATGGCGAAGGCAAGCCGGTGATGATGCAGGTATTCTATACCTATCCCGGCCGGGAGTATTTCCTGACGGCGGTGAGTTTATCGGGTGGGGATCTGAAAAGCAATTATATGTCACCGTTTGACGGGGCGTTCGCCCCTTTGAAAGGAGACGTCCGCACCTTATTTATTCCTTTTGATAATGACACGTTTATCAGCTATGAAGCCAAACCCCTTATAGAAGGGTTGTCCAACGTCAGTGCGGAAGCGGGTGTAGTATATGACAATGAAACGCGGAAGGGATGGGTGGTTGGTTCTGTCGAGCACACGGTGTGGAAGACCGGTGTATCTACCGGCGGCAACCGGGTCACAGCCTGGGGCGGTTATACCGATGTGGCAGTCAACCGGGACAATATCCCGCACGGGTCGATCCGGGGCAAGGAGTTAAAATCTCCGCTGATTTTCGTAGGTTGTTCGGAGGATTGGCGTGCCGGTCTGGAAACCTATGGACAGGCCAACCGGTTACAGGAGCCGCCCTATATCTTCAACTGGACCGGGCCTACTCCCGTGGGTTGGAATAGCTGGGGCGTGTTACAGGACCATATTACCTACGATAAAGTGATAAAGGTGGCTGACTTCTTTGCCGACAGCCTGCCGGGTTTCAGGGTAGGGGAGACGGCCTTCATCGACCTGGATTCGTTTTGGGATATGATGCTGGATAATGGTACAAGAGGGGATTTCGGCAAGCTGAAAGCTTTTGCAGACCATTGCCTGGCCCGGGGACTGCAACCGGGTGTTTACTGGGCGCCCTTTGCCGATTTCGGGTATAAAGGCGGTGGCAACAACACGGCGGAAGGCTCTGATTATGCATTCAAAGACATGTGGACGAAGGTAGGCGACGGTTATCATGATATCGACGGTGGCAGGGCGCTTGACCCCACCCATCCCGGCACAAGGGCCCGCATTGCCTTTGTCTGCGGGAAACTGAAAGCCTGTGGCTTTAAAATGATAAAGATCGATTTTCTGGGTCATGCCGCAGCAGAGTCGACGGGTTTTTATGATGCTATCATCCATACAGGCATGGAAGCCTACCGGAAGGGAATGGAATACCTGATCGATCAGTTAGGCGGCCAGATGCTGGTATACGCGGCTATCTCGCCAAGCCTGGCTACCGGCAGGTATGCGCATAGCCGGCGGATCGCCTGTGATGCTTTTAAAACAATTAATGATACCCGTTATACGCTGAATGGCCTCACTTATGGCTGGTGGTTAACGGATGTTTACAATTTCGTAGATGCCGATCATGTGGTCCTGGCCAGTCAGGCGGAAGGGGACAACAGGGCGCGGATGCTTTCGTCGGTCATTACCGGCACGTTTATCACCGGCGATGATTTTTCCACCCATGGTCCCTGGTCCGAGCGCGCCGAAGACTGGTACAGGAATCCCGAACTGCTGCGGATCGTTGCCAATGGAAAAGCTTTCCAGCCGGTGGAGGGGAATACCGGTAAGGACGCCGCTTCGATGTTTGTGAGAAAAATTGATGGACAGCTGTATCTCGCGGTTTTTAATTACGGGCAGCGGCCTGCTTCTTTTACCATTGATGCGACCCGCATTGGGTTATCCCCGGGGCGTTCGTATACCAGCACTGAATTGCTGCAAGGAGGGCAGGTTACGTTTACGGGTAATACGACTGTTACGGTTCCGGCTGCCGATGCGGCCTTGTATAAGCTAACACTTTAAACAGATCATTCTTCTTTTAGGGTCCTGGCGTGCAGGAGGTTGCATCCGGCGGTGCGCAGATAGTTTTGGAACATATGATCAAGTTAACCAGAACTTTTCATTATTTTGAACCGGAGACCCGTAAATGATATGTATATGGTACACAGTAGAAGGACCGGCTTATTTATAATGTTACTCTTTTGTATCGCAGCTACCCCTGCGGTCACTCCCCCCGGCAAAGGGAAGGTCGTTTTTTTTGATGATTTTTCCGGTAAAACGCTCGACCGTACTAAATGGAATGTCGAAGTCACCGGAATGCATGTGAATAATGAGCTGCAGGCTTATGTGGATTCCAACGCGACTATCTACCTGGAAAACAATACACTTGTTTTGCAGCCGCAGTATGCTTCGGGATTTGTGACCAGGGACGGCCAGAAATTCGATTTTATTTCGGGACGGATCAATACGAAGGGGAAATTTGACTTTAAGTACGGCAGAGCGGAGGCCCGGATCAAAATGTCGGATGGGGCAGGTCTTTGGCCGGCCTGGTGGCTGCTGGGGGACGGCAAATGGCCGGATATCGGCGAGATAGACATAATGGAGTGTGTCGGGGAAAAAAGCTGGGCCAGCGCAGCCGTACATGGTCCCGGGTATAGCGGCGCAACGCCGTTTGTGAGCAAGGCCTATTTTGAGAAGAACAATGACATAACCCAATGGCATATCTATGCGGTTGACTGGACACCGGACAGCCTCTTCTTTGAATATGACAACAAACCCGTGTACAGCGTCACCCAATCCATGACCTCCCGTTATGGCAAGTGGGCCTTCGACAATAATAAATTCCTGATTGTAAACTTCGCCGTCGGGGGTGTCTACCCGGCAAATGTCAACGGCATCCGGGAACCGTATTACGGGCTGGCGCCTGCCACCCTCGACCTTATCAGGAACAATAAAGCCAAAATGTGGGTCGACTGGGTCAAAGTGACCCGGAATTAATTGGGTTTAATTTTGAGCTAACGCAAAAAAAGTTAAAAAAAAGTGAAATTAATTGCCGTATTAGTTCAAAGTTAATACCGCTATTAAGCTTCCCGCAGTTTCTTGCTAGTTCAAAATTAAATGCTTCCATATGAAGAGAAAATTTACCCTGCGACAGGGAGGCAATCTTTTTGCCCCTGTCCTTCAGCCCCCCTCCGGCTTCCTTATTTTCCTTTGTTTATTTATTATTAATCTTCCATTAATGGCGCAGCGACCAGCAGCTACTACCCGGCCAGCCGTCACCATATCCGGGAAGATCACCAATGAAAAAGGAGAACCCCTGGCGGGCGCTTCCGTCCGGACAAAAAAAGGCAAGGGAGGGACTTCAACAGATTCTTCCGGTCGTTTTTCCCTGATGGCCCGGCCCGGGGATGAGCTGGTGATCAGCTATGTAGGATTCGCGGAAGGCCAGTACATTGTTAGTGCCTCCCCGCCGCTGGATCTCAGCGTAGCCCTAAAAGCCCTTCCGGGTTCAGGTAACATGAGCGACGTTATCGTCGTAGGGTATGGTACGCAGAAAAAGGCGAATGTCCTTGGCGCCGTATCGGTGATCAAGGCGGAAGACCTGGTAGTGACCAAGAATGAGAATGTCGTCAATATGATGACGGGAAAAGTGCCGGGTGTGCGGATACAGCAGATGAGCTCAGAGCCCGGGTCCTTCAACACCCAGTTCGACATCCGCGGATTCGGCAGCTCCACCAATGATGCCCCCGGCCAGTACAGCGGCCAGCCCACTCCACCCCTGATCATCATCGATGGGGTGCCCCGCAGCAGCGGCGATCTTGCCCGGATGGACCCTTCCGAGATCGACAACATATCGGTACTGAAAGATGCCTCCGCCGCCATCTATGGGGTGAAGGCTGCCAATGGCGTCATCCTGGTGACCACCAAGCGCGGCGGCCGGAATGCCAACGGTAAATTCAATATCACTTATTCCGTCAACCAGAGCTGGCAGCAATTCCTGAATGTGCCTGATCCCGTTAATGCCGTACAGTATATGCAGCTGTGGAATGAGAATGCACAGCGGAATTTCGGGAATAATGTGACCGGTACTGCACCGAAGGCCTATTCGGATAGTACGATCGCCTTGTATACAAGCGGCAAGTTGCACTCTACCAACTGGATGAAGGCCATCACCCGGCCCCTGGCTCCGGAAACGCAACATAACCTGAACATGTCCGGCGGCAATGACAAGGTGAATTACTTTTTCGACCTGGGCTACCTTACCCAGGGCAGCCTGTTCAAGACGAACAGCATCAATTATAACCGATGGAATTTTCGCAGCAATGTGAATATTAATATTACCAAGCGGTTGAGGGGAGCAGCATTGGTTTCCGGGTATACGGACACCAAGAACGCCCCGAACTCGGCTGTATGGACCATATTCAAATATGCGGAGAACCTGGTGCCTACGGACCAGCCCTACGCCAACAACAACCCAAAATATCCCAGCCTGGAGCCGGATAACGCTAACCCGGTGGTCATGACCAATTCCGACATAGTAGGCCAGAATGTTTATAAAAATAAGAACTTCCAGGGCCAGCTGAACCTGGAATACGATATTCCCGGCATTCCCGGCCTCATGGCGAAGGCCATGTACAACTATGGGTATAGCGTGGCGGACAATACCATTGTCAATAAGTCCTTTAATCTTTACACGTATGACCAGGGCGCTCAGACCTATAAGACAACACTGGTCCATTCCCCGTCCACGGTGCAGCGCCAGTATTATACCAATACCAATACGCTGATGCAGCTGTCTTTGAACTATAAACGCCAGTTTGGCGGCGCCCATAATGTCACAGGGCTGGTATTGTATGAAGAGGGTTATAATACCGGGGACAATTTCCAAGCCCAGGAAAGCTTTTCATTAGGCCTTCCTTATCTTTTTGCGGGCAATTCAGGGGATGCCAACTACCGGACAGTGGGCCAGGACAAAAACGGTCTTATCAGTCTGGTGACCAGGAGCGTGGTCGGCCGATTTGATTATGACTACAAAGGACGGTACCTGGCGGAGTTCTCCTTCCGGGAGGATGCCTCCAGTAAATTCAGCCCGGTAAAACGCTGGGGATTTTTTCCTGCCGGCCTCATCGGCTGGCGTCTCAGCAACGAGCCCTTCCTACAGGCACTGATCTCGCCGGCTGTCCTGAACAACCTGAAGCTACGCGCGTCCTACGGTTTGCTGGGGGATGACCAGGCCTTGAATTACCAGTGGATAGCGGGCTATAATTACCCCGGTCCAGGCGCCGTGATCAATGGCAATTATATCAGCGGTATCAATCCCCTGGGCATACCCAATCCGTTGCTGACCTGGATGCAATCCAAGACCTTCAATGCCGGGGTGGACTTCGACCTCTTCAACGGGCTCATCGGCGGCAGCTTCGACTATTTCGTCCGGAACCGGACAGGGATACCTGCTTACCCCACTGGCCAACTCCCCGGCACCTCGGGTATCACGGTCAGCCAGGCTAACCTCAACGGCGACAAAACGACTGGCATAGAGCTCGTGCTGACGCACCATAATATCATCCGGAAGGTGGCCTATAATATCAGCGGTAATATCGGCATCAGCAGGATCAAGCACGGCTATGTCGAACAAACCCGCGCCAATAGCCAGTATGATCAATACATAAATTCCCTGACGGGTCGTTATACGAATATCTGGTGGGGGTATTTGTATGGGGGACAGTACAGCAGCTACAACCAGATCTACGGCAGCAACGTGAATTCGGGCGGCGGCAACCAGTCTGTCCTACCCGGCGACTACTACTACCAGGACGTCAACCATGACGGCGTCATCGATGCCAAGGACATGGTACCCATTGCTACGAGGGATCTGCCCATTGTCAACTTCGGCCTGACAGTGAGCGCCAGCTGGAATAATTTTGATATCAGCGTGCTGTTACAGGGAGCAACCGATTACCATGTGCAGTTTGCCGAACAACTGGCGGCGCCCCTGCAATACCAGCGGAGCGCCCTGACTGAGTTTATGAACAGGTGGCATACCACTGACCCGACTGCTAATATGTTCAATCCTAACACGGTCTGGGTACCTGGTAATTACCCCACTACCGGCTCGCAGGCCGCGCAGGGCTCGAAGGCTGTGCAGAACGCCACCTATATGCGTATAAAAACCCTGGAGATAGGATATTCTTTACCGAAAAAGCTGCTGGGCGGCATCGGTATTCAGAATATTCGTGTTTACGTCAACAGCTATAATCTGGCAACACTGACGGGGCTGAAGTACAGCGACCCGGAGCATCCGGGCCAGGTGAATAATAACCAGGACTGGAATATTTCTCAGGGCGGCTACCTGTATCCCCTGAACAGGACATTCAGTGCAGGCGCTGCCGTTTCTTTCTAAAATTTCTAATCATGAAAAAAATAAAATATCTACTTGTTATACTGGCCGTTTGCGTTCTTGGATCCTGCCATAAACTGGACATGGCACCCGTGGGTGTCATTTCGGATGAGAACGTGTTCACCAATGCCAACGCCATACAGGCTTATATGGCTGATATTTATACCAATTTGCCCGTGGAGGACTTCACGTATGAACCGCACGCCGGTTTTTTGACGGGCAATGGAGGACGCTGGCAGAATTTTTATCATACCGATGCCATCGACGGGGAAATGGTAGGCCCTTATGGCGGCACCAATGATCAGAATGCGGCAACGGGTTTTGGATTCTGGCCTTACGACAAGATCCGCATCATCAATGTCCTGATCAATAAGCTACCTGCCTATGCCAGCAACTTCACGCCGGACCAGGTGAATGAGTGGATGGGCGAAGCCTATTTCTGCAGGGCTTACACTTATTTTGCACTGGTAAAACGGTATGGAGGCGTTCCGATCGTCAGGACCGTGATCGATCCTAATACTACCATAGCATCCATGCAAGTACCCCGTGACAAGGAAGAGGATGTATATAATTTCATTGCTTCGGACTTTGACAGCGCATTCGCCCTGATGAAGGACCCCGGTAACAGCGTTCCGCAGGGATCTGCCAGCAAATATGCGGCGCCGGCCTATAAATCGAGGGCCATGTTATACGCGGGGACCATTGCCAAATACGGAGCAACCAATTATGTCGATGGACCGGCAAAACAAAAAGGAATAGTCGGTATTCCTTCCGCAGACGCGAACAAGTTCTTCCAGGCGGCCTACGATGCGGCCAAGCTGGTGGAGGGACATTTCAACCTGTATACCGGAGGATATCCCGACAAACAGCAGAACTATGTCGACCTGTTCCTGAAGCCCAACAATGAAAGTATCTTCCTCAGGCAATATAGCCTGTCCGACCCCAACCGGAATAACGATAATGCCGGGCCGCACAGTTGGGATGCTACGATGACCTGTCGCATTATGACAGCGGATGGTCTTTCGAGGGCCTATCCCTCCGAGGATTTTGTGGAGCGTTTTGGTGCGCTGCCCGTTGTTAACACGGACGGTACGCCTACGCGCTTTACCAACAGGGCGGACCTGATGAAAGGCCTGGAGCCCCGCCTCCTGGCAACCGTCTATTTTCCCGGCGCCAGCCTGAGAGGGATAAGCTTCGACGTGCAAAGGGGGATTTATAAGACCTTTACCGGCAGCGCCGCACAGGAGCAGCAAAATGACCTGACCTCGCCAAATGATGTCCAGTCCGGACCGAATGTCAATCTGTGGTTGGGCGATATAAATGCCGTGGCTAATGGCATGAATGTCATCGGACGGGCAGGCGTCAGCACCAACGGTGACGATCTTACCCGCACGGGCTTTTATGTACGTAAATACATTGATTATAACAAGCCGGCGTCCGGCTGTGGTCTTTACCAGAGCACGCAGAGCTATATCGACATGCGGTATGCAGAAGTGCTGCTGAACCGTGCTGAGGCCGCCATGGAACTGGGCGGCGCCACACAGGCCGACGCGCTCAGCGCTATTAACCAGGTCAGGGACCGTGCAGGGGCTGTACTTGCCACGGCCAGTTTGACCATCGATACGATCAGGAACGAACGCTGTAAAGAGCTTGCTTTCGAGCACCAGTACTGGTGGGATATCCGCAGATGGAGGACTGCCGACCAGGTGCTGAATAACAGGAATATGTATGCTATGCTGCCTTATTATATCACTTCGGAGAGCAAATACATATTCCTAAAGCAGCTGGAGACTTTCAAGCGGACGTATAATTTCCAGAAACTCTGGTATTATGAGCCCCTGCCGGGCGGAGAGCTTGGGAAAAACCCCAACCTGTTCCCCAATAACCCGGGCTATTAATTTTTTTTAAAAATATTATTATGAAGAAATTGATAAATGCAGTCTTTTGCGCTGCGATCCTGATCTCTGGTTTTTCCTGTACCAAGACAGATAACTATTCCGGACCGGACTCGGCATTCCAGGGTAACATCATCGACAGCGTCACCGGGAAAAACCTGGTGACGGAAACAGGGGGCGTCCAGATCGAGCTGAAGCAGCTGAGCTGGAGCGCCAACCCGAGTCCTTATGACATTCCTTCCAAGCCGGACGGAACGTTCGAGGATACGAGGATATTCAGCGGGCATTACAGCGTGATCCCTATCAAGGGCGCTTTCTGGCCGGTGGACAGCATCCTGAAGGACATCAAGGGTACCACGAGCCAGAACTTCACGGTAGTGCCCTACCTGGAGATCACGGGCGTTACCCATACACAGAATGCGGACTCACTGGTGATGACCTTCCAGCTGCAGGCGCCGAGGACAAACGGGTTACCGCAGATCATCGACGCAACCGAGTTCGTGAACAATACGCCCTTTGTAGGCAGCGGCGCTTTCATCCAGTCTTTCTATAACGAGTCTTCGGCCACGGCGAGCATCAATAGCAACTGGAGCAATGCCATCGCGACGACGACGTACCGGACGGTCGTTCATAATCTGCAGCCCGGCTGGACCTATTATGCGAGGATCGGCGTCCGGCTGAACGACAGCTATAAAAAGTATGATCTGTCGGACATAGTCCAGGTAGTGATGCCTCCTGTGAAATAGTCAATATTTTTTCTATGAATATAAGAATCCGTCAAAGAGTTGTTTTAGTGTTTCTTTTTTTTGCGCCTCTGTTGTGCAGCGCGCAGAACCCGTTTATCACTGATATCTATACGGCGGACCCGTCGGCCCATGTTTGGGCTGACGGCCGCCTCTATGTTTACCCCTCCCATGACGTCGCCCCGCCCCGTGGATGCGACCTGATGGACAAATACCACGTGTATTCTACCGATGACATGGTGCACTGGAAAGATCATGGTCAGATCCTCGAAGCGAGCCAGGTTCCCTGGGGACGGCCGGAAGGCGGGTTTATGTGGGCTCCCGATTGCGCGTACAAGAACGGCACCTACTATTTTTATTTTCCGCATCCTAGTGGCAGCGGCAAGGAATGGAACAGCACCTGGAAGATCGGCGTCGCCACCAGTAAGGAGCCGGCAGCCAATTTTAAAGTACAGGGTTATATACAGGGACTGGAGTCGATGATCGACCCCTGTGTATTCGTGGATGACGACGGGCAGGCTTATCTATACTACGGCGGTGGCGCTAAATGCCGCGGCGGAAAACTAAAGGACAACATGATGGAAATAGACGGCGCCATGCAGCCGATGACGGGACTGGAGGATTTTCATGAGGCAAGCTGGGTACATAAACGCAAGGGCGTCTACTACCTTTCTTATTCCGACAACCATGATTCCGCCGGCCAGCACAACCGGATGCGTTATGCCACCAGCAACAGCCCGCTGGGCCCCTGGAAATCTCAAGGCATCTACATGGACCCGACGGACAGCTATACCAACCATGGCTCTATTGTAGAGTATAAGGGGCAGTGGTATGCATTTTATCACAATAGTGCGCTGTCGCATTTCGACTGGCTGCGGTCGATCTGCGTGGATAAGCTGTTTTACAATGCCGACGGGACGATTCAAAAGGTGGTGCAGACAAAGACGGGGCCGGGACCAATTAAATAATTCGTACAATGAAAAATAACTTAGCTACCATTCTTTTTCTCATGTTGTTTTTGGGCGCCAGTGCCCAAAAACAACATTATCCTTCTTACAATGGCCTCGTCATGGCCGGTTACCAGGGCTGGTTCAATACCCCCGGCGACAGCGCCGGCCGGCACTGGCACCACTATGAGCGGCGCGGAGTATTCGCCCCCGGCTCCTGCGAGATCGATTTCTGGCCGGATGTTCGGGAATATCCGAAGGTTTATAAGACCTCCTTTCAATATGCTGACGGACAGGCGGCCTCCGTATTCAGCGCCTATGATGCGGCTACCGTCCGGCTGCACTTCAAGTGGATGAAGGACTATGGCATCGACGGGGTATTCATGCAGCGTTTCGTGGCAGAGATCCGCAACCCCAGCGGCAAAAAACATTTCAACACGGTGTTGGACAATGCGATGGCTGCCGCCAAAAAATTTGATCGCGCTATCTGTGTCATGTATGACCTCAGCGGGATGCAGCCGGGAGAGGAACAGCTGACCCTGCAGGACCTGGATGAACTATCTGCTAAGTATGACCTGCTGCATGGTTCGAAGAGTTCCACTTATCTTCATCATAATGGGCGGCCGCTGGTGGTCATCTGGGGCATCGGCTTTAATGACAATCGCCGGTATGGTTTCAAGGAGGCGGAAACTCTTATCGATGGAATGAAGTCGCGCGGTTTTAGCGTCATGCTGGGGGTGCCCACCTATTGGCGGACATTTGGGCGGGATGCCATTCCGGACTCTACCCTGCACCGGTTGATCCGGAAATGCGACATCGTGGCGCCCTGGTTCGTGGGGCGTTATAACGAAGATACTTATCCTGCGTTTAAAAGTTTGATAGGGGAGGACGTCGGCTGGTGTAAGGCAAATGGCGTGGGCTATGCCCCGCTGGCCTTTCCCGGATTCTCCTGGAAGAATATGAATGGACCGCAGGCCAAAGCTACTCCGCGTAACCGCGGGCATTTTTTCTGGAAGCAGGTAGCCGGGGCCAGGGACGCGGGAGGCAGCATGTTATACATCGCGATGTTCGACGAGATGAACGAAGGAACTTCCATTTTCAAATGTAATACGACGGATCACTTGCCGCTGAACGGCAGCGGGGAATTCGTCGGCATCGATGCCGACCTGGGAAGTGATTATTACCTGTGGCTGGCTGGTCAGGCAGCGAGCTGGTGGCATGGGAAGGCCGGTTATAGCGCCGAGCTGCCGGTCCGGCGTTGAAAGGGTGCCGAGGGGCCAGTGCCTTGCATTTACCTTATGCAAAGCCCCATCCCGCGCTAGTGCGGGATGGGGCTTTTTTATGCCTATTTTTTACTAACTTGTCCTGCTAAAATTGCCGTTTAACATTTTTTTTGAGAAAACTGGCCACTATCTTGCTCCTGACTGTCTTCTGTAATAGTTTCTTCTATTACAGTTATTTCTCTGTTTCCATGCTGAAGGCGAAATTAGAGGCCAAACTCGCCCTGGCGAAAACGAGCCCGCAAGCCAGTTTCGATATACTTAAAGTACCGGTATGGCAGTTGCAGAAAGATGAATTGGATGAAGTATGGTATAATGACAAATTGTACGATGTGGTTGAAAGGGATCGGATAAATGATACCGTATATGTTTTTCTGCTGCGGGACGAGCAAGAGCAAAATGTCCTGGCGTACAATCAAAACAATTTTCAGGATGATTTTGGCCTCTTATCGGATGGGAGCCACAAAGTAACGGCGCCGAAAAAGACCGCCGCTATTACCGATACGGAGCATATGCCGAACTGTCTGCTAACATTATCGCAGTACGATGGCCCTATCAAGCCCTCCCCTGCGGCGAATAAATCTTCGCTTTCTGCTGTTTGCGCAGAAACGCTCTCCCCTCCTCCTAAGCGAGCCTGAACATAAAGTCTCGTCATTCTGCCCTTCCGCTGGAAGGAAGGTTTTATTATTCCTGATAAAAAAGTGCTTCATTATGTACAAAAGATGGTTATACTTATTAACCGCTGTGCTCGTTGGTTTTTCGAATTTTATCCATGCTCAAAATATAATAACCGGAAAAATAACGAATGCCCGAGATGGAGGGCCGCTGCGCAGTGTTTCTGTCTATATTCCGGACCTGAAAACCGGCTCGGCGACGGCTGCGGACGGCAGCTACCGTATTCAATACATCCCGGCAGGTACCTATTTGATCGAGGTGAGTATTATAGGCTATGCCAGACAATTTGAAAAGGTAACGGTAAAAGGACCGGTGACAAAAAATTACGTGCTGAACGCTGTTCCCGCGACGCTGGGGGATATCATTGTGACGGGGGTCCCTGCGGCAACAGATAAGCAAAAGACCCCTATTCCCGTCGCCACGGTGGGTTATGCTGACCTACTGGAGAGCAGCTCGACCAACGTCATCGGTGCGATATCCAAAGAACCGGGAGTGTCCGCCATGACAAATGGGCAAAGCATCTCCAAGCCAGTGATCCGGGGCTTGGGTTATAACCGCGTGCTTACTGTAAATGATGGTGTGGAGCAGGTGGACCAGCTATGGTTTGATGAATTTGGCATTGAAGCGGACCCCAACGCCGTACACAAATATGAAATTCTGAAGGGGCCGGCGTCACTGGCCTATGGGTCCGACGCCATCGCGGGCGTTATCAACCTGATACCAGAGGATCCGCTTCCCGAGGGACAGACAAAGGGGGAAATCCTGGCCAACTACCAGACTAATAACGGGCTGATCAACATCATGGGCCATATTGCCGGAACGAAAAATGGTATAAGCTGGAGCGCCCGGATAGATAATACCATGGCGCACGCCTACCAGAATCCGTATGATGGCTATGTATTGAATTCGCAATTCAGTAATTTTAACATGGATGGAACCATCGGCCTGCATCGAAAATGGGGGTACACACAGCTGCATGCCGGCTATTTCGATATGGCAACAGGGATAGTCGACGGGACCAGGGATTCGGCTACCGGTCAGTTAGAGCGGCCGGTGTCTTATCCCGGTGTTAACGGAGGAGCGGTCACCTACGTCCTGCCGACCCACCAGGAGCAGATATCTTATACTCCCTTTGTGATCAACCAGCGGATCAGGCATACGAAGGTCGTTTGGGATAACAGTTTTGCGGTGGGTGCGGGGCATATCAATGCCCTGTTCTCCTGGCAAAAAAATCAGCGGCAGGAAACCAATGACCCTACCATACCGAATACGCCAAACATCTATTACTCTTCCAACGGCGCCACGTATGATGTACGGTATGTTTCGCCACAGATCGGCGGGTTCAACATCTCCGGCGGCGCCAATGGCGTGTATCAATCTTCTCAGAGCCTTGGCACGCTGCTGCTGATCCCCAATTATAATTTCTTCGAGATTGGCGGTTTTGTCATCGCCACCCAGAAAATAGGTAATTTGAATATAAGCGGCGGCCTGCGATATGACACCCGCACCTTTCATGGATTGGATCATTGGGTGGATTCTATAACCCAGGCGCCGGCAGCGCCGGATGGACCCGATGCCTTTCATGAATTCCAGGGATTCACTTCGAGGTTTAACGGGATGTCCTTCAGTCTTGGGGGTACTTACGCGCTTACCAGGAACCTATACGTTAAACTGAATATAGCGCGGGGCTGGAGAGCGCCTAATGTGGCGGAGTGTGCTGCCAACGGCGTGCATGACGGCACGGTTGTATATGAGATCGGGGATCCGACGTTGAAACCGGAAACCAGTCTTGAGGAAGATGTCGCGTTCGGGATCAATTCACCCGATCTGAGCCTGGAAGCAAATCTATTTAATAACAACATCCATGATTTTATCTATGCGCAAGGATTGCAAAGCGTATCTGGCGGAGATTCGATCAATAATTCGCTGAATGCAGCGGGCCTTGGCGCTGCCCCCGTATATAAATATACGCAGACCAGGGCGCAGCTGTACGGGGGAGAATTGGCCCTTCATGTCCATCCGGCGTCGCTGTCCTGGATAGAATTGAATTCCACGCTGAGCATGGTATTTGGGGGCTTGTCGGGCGTACCCGATTCCGCCAGATATCTGCCTTTTGTCCCGCCTACCCGGATTACTGCGGACTTGAAATTCCCGGTTAAGAAATTGGGGGCCTCTATTAAAAATGCCTATTTTAAATTCGGAATGATCGATTGCTTTGAGCAAAGAAACGTTTATAGGCAATATGCTATCTATAATGGATTGAATACGGCGATAACCCCTTTCGAATATAAGGCCAGTACGACGGCCATGAAGGGGTATACATTATTCAGTGCAGGTGTGGGAGGTGATATTGTTTCTAAAGAGCGTACTATCTGCAGTATATACGTTACCTGTACCAACCTGTTCAATACTCCCTATATGGATTATATGAGCAGGTTTAAGTATTACCCGGTGAATTATACAACGGACAGGGTAGGGGTATTCAACATGGGCAGAAATATCAGTTTTAAACTGCTCGTGCCACTGGATTTTAAGAATGGATGAGATATTCAGAGGCGGTCGTCACGCCGTCGATAGAAATATCGAATGACCGCCCGTGGTCATCGCCGATATACAAATTCGATTTTTCTTGAATAGGCTATACTACTGGTTCTGGCCTAAGGCTTGAACGGCTTGGTAATCCATTGGGCGCCGCCCTTGAACCCGATTGGTCCGGGTTTATCCCGCATGAGTCCGTTGAGCCGGTAGAAATTGGTGAGCTGGCGGGTGGTGATCGCTTCGCCCGCGCCTACTTCGATAAGGTTTTCGCCCTGGTCCGCTCCATATCCGCCGAGCGCAGCAGATCGCACATCGGCAATATAACCCGGCCAACTGCCCTTGCCCCAGGTATAACCGAAGAGAAGAGGCGTGACGCCGGCCAGCTCCATTTTCTTCTTCCAATCGAGCTGCAGCTGAACAAACAGCTCGCCGGGGCAGGCGGCAATGGCGATCGTGTTATTGATAATTATTGTAGACAGATGGACGTTATAGTCCAGTTTTTTATTGAAGCGGCCGGTGAAATGCAGGGAATCTTCCAGGAGTTGGAGGGATGGACCTTGGGTTGGTGTTGGGGCGCCTGGGCCGGGGGCCGCTGTGCTTGCCGCGGTTGCTACACCGGTCCCGGCCCCTGCTTTGCCGGCGGCAAGACTTTTTGCCAGCTTCACTGCCTGGAAGGCCAGCAGCTCGCCCGTTCGCTCCATAGGAGCATAGTCGGTTTGAAAGGGATCGTCGAGCCCTTTGCGCCGGGAGCTGATCTGCAGCGATTCAATATTTCCGCCGGCGCCCTGCACGAAAAGGCAGTTGACCCCATGACCAAAAGCCTCTTCCACTTTACGGCAGGCCACACCAGGATAGTCGGCGCTAACGGCATAGTTAAAACAAACGATATCCGCATGACAGGCGTAATTCATCAGGATGACCCGGGGCTGTCCCTGTTCGTCGTCGATCCGGATAACTCCTACTTCGGGATCTACAGGACCGAAGGGAATGCGTTCCGGGTTCTCAGAAGTATATTCATCATCGGAGAACCAGGACTCCCGGGCATGTCCATCCTCCCGTATGATCAACCGGTTAAAACCCAGCTGGGGAAAAGTCTGGCGACCCGCAGCGACGTGGGCAGGGAATAAATGGGTCACACTCTCGCCGATGGCCTTTACGATCTGGTCTTCATAGAAGGCTGTGTAGGGGTTGCCTTGCTGAAACGACCTTTTACCGTCTGGCTGCGGCTCCGAATGGTTGTGAGAAGAGCAGAGCAACACCTGCGTGACGCCATATTTCTCCTTACAGATCTTTTCAATCCTTTCACTGGTAAAGACAGCGAGGTCTACCGAAACAAAAGCCAGTCGCAGGCCGCCTGATTCCAGGACGAGGATGCGGGCATAAACGGAATCATGAATGGGCTCCTTTGTTGGAGGCGTGATATTGACTTTGGCCGTGCCTGCCATTAACTGGGCGCTGGCGTTGAACTGTGTCGTCAATACCCCCACGAACAATAAAATGATCAGTTTTTTCATATGCAAGTATTTAGAAATCTAGTGTTGACTGTTTAGGATAAACGCCACAACCGGCTTAGGGTCCTGTAGAACCTCAAAATGGCCAACCCCTTCTTTCACTATCACCTTCATGGCGCCGCCCAGCTGCCGGTATTTCTTCTCTACTTCTTTTGTGTTGACCGGATACCAGGGATCTAAACTGCCACAGACATGCAGGATAGGAATATGTGCTCCTGCCAGGGGCGCCAGGCTGTCGGTCAGCGGCGCTTTGGCCTGCAGGCTGCGCAACACCGGGTTCTCGACATAGATACAGGCGACCTTGCCGGGATTATTGATAGCCCAGTAATACGCTTCTCCGCCGCCGGCGCCTCTTCCTTCCATCACGGGCTTTGACGAGAAACCGTGGCTCGTCAGCAGCTGATACAGCTCGTCCCATTGTTTGCGGACCGGGCCGGCCTGTTCTGTAACGGGGGCTGCGACGATATAAAATCCTTTGGCCAGTAAGGCTTCATCGACCGGCTCTGTCTCACGTCCTATACGATCTGCCTTGAATACCCAGGGATTCCCCGGGGCCGGCTGTTTCGGCACGAGGATGGTCATGCCCGTAAGGCCAAGCCAGTTGGCGGTGTAGGAATCATAACGGGTATAACAATTGGTGAACAGTGGTCCCCGGCAGACGGCATATGTGCTTTCGGGTAAGATGGCTATATATTTATTTTCTTTGCTGTAGTAGTATGATTTTTCAAAACGCACCCCCGGAAGGATAGGGGAGATGGCAAAGAGGCTGTCCGTAAGGTCTTCCGCTTGATGATAATTCGCTTCTATCCATCCGGCGATCAGTGCAGGATCGCGCAAGCTATGCGGATGATGCGCGGGCCCTTCTTTTATGATCAGGGATATCCGCCCGCCAAGACGGTGATAGATATCTTCTACCGGCAGCGTATATTTTTCCAGCAGGAAATCATAACTGCCGACTACATGCAGCAGCGGTACGTCATGTTTGGCCAGGCCAGCCAGCCCGTCAAAACTTTCGGGCCTTAGTGCGGGGTTGTCTGCATAAATGCAGGCCACTTTGTCCGGATGCAGGGCAGCCCAGACAAATTCGTTGATACCGCCCCTGCTCATCCCGACAAATGCCGGCTTTGGGTTAAGTCCGTGTTTTATCAGGAAACCATACCAGGCATCCCAGTGCCGGTCGGCATCGCACATCACATAGGCAATGTGGAGGCCGCGTTTCAGCAGCTCGACCTCCGTCTGCGGCTCGTGGTCCCAATAGTAACCCCGCCAGCTCCAGGGATTACCGGGGGCAGCTTTTTTCGGGGCTACGACGATACAACGCAGTTTTCCTCTTTCGGCGGGTTTAGCGCCATACTTTTCTTCCTCGGTGGCTTTGATGGGCGTAACTTCCAGCGTGAGTTCGTCCATGAGGAAATCATAACGATCAAAGCCCTCGTGCCAGCTTGTTTTTTCACCGCTGAAAAGGGCGGCTGGTTCCTGTGCGTTGGTTTTGGCTGTGATGATCGCCAGGCAAATGACAAGCAGTAGTCTCATAAAACATATTGTTTGGAAATGATCTTGTACTTTGTAGCAAATGTGATAGTGACAGAGCCGCGGTCGTTGACCGGGAACCAGATGATCTTATTGGCCCCCGGTTCCAGCTCGAAGTGCCGCACATCACCTCTTTGCTCTCCGTTGACATATAATGTCACCATGCCGATATCTGTCAGGTTACCGGTGTTCTTTACCGTCACTGAAACTCTTTTCTTCCCGGTGACAGGGTCTTTTTCGGCTGGCCCGGGCTTTATCATGAAACTAGCTTTATAGGCTGCTGTATAGTTCAAGGTGTCGCTGACGCCTTCGGCGGCGCCCGGGAAATTCAGGCTGTTCTTGATCTTATCCCCGGCTTTGAAGGAAGGGCTTTGTCCGCCCACCATGATCCTGAATTCACCCGGTTCGACGACACGGTCCATGTTATCGTTGAGCAGCGACAGCTGGTAAGGCGTAAGTATGAAACTTACTTCTTTCGACTCTCCGGGGGCCAGGTTTATCCGCTGGAAATCCTTTAGCTCCATAACCCTTGTCTTTACGCTGGCATACATATCCGTTACATAGAGCTGCACGACCTCATCGCCTTTCAGGCTGCCGGTGTTGGTTACTGTAGCCCGTATACTGACGGCTCCGTCCGGGTTTTGTGTCGTGGAAAGACCGGAATAGGAAAAACTCGTATAGCTAAGTCCATAGCCAAAGGGATACAGCGGATGAAAGGACAGGTCCACATAGTCGTACCTGCGTCCCGACGTCTTAAAATTATAATATAACGGCAACTGGGCTACGCTGCGGGGAAAGGTCATCGGCAGCCGTCCGGCGGGATTATAGGCGCCAAACAGTACGTCGGCCAGGGCCGGTCCTCCTTCCTGGCCGGGCAGCCAATTGACGAGAATACCTTTACAGTGCTCTGAGGCATAGGAGAGATTATAGGGGCGCCCGGACTGCAATACCAGGATAACGGGTTTGCCGGTGGCACAGACCGCTTCCAGTAGCTGTTGCTGATTGCCGGGCAGGATAAGGCTTGCATAGTCCCTGTTTTCGCCCGAGGTTTGGGTGAGGCCGTGAATCGCTTCGCTGGTCGAGCAATCACCCAGCACCATGACTACCACGTCTGCCTGTGTGGCGGCATTGACGGCTGCCTGCATGGGGCTCCCCGCGGCTGCTTTGGGATCGAAGTGGTCTCCGCCGGTAAATTCACATCCCTTTTCGTAGAGGATTTTAGTTGTTGAGCCGGCTGCCGAACGGATGCCGCTGAGTACGGAGACAAGTTGCCCGGGTTGCAATTTGGGAGTATAATCTCCGGGCTGGAGGTCATCTGCGCCGGGACCGATGACAGCGATGGTGGCTTTACTGTTTCCGGCAGACAAGGGAAGTATATGATCTTTGTTTTCCAGCAGCACGATGGCTTCCCGGGCGGCCTCACGGGCAACGGCTTTGTGTTCGGGGCTATTCCAGCCGGGGTATATCTTCTTCCAATCAAGGGGGCGAGTGGGGTTGTGTTCGAAAAAACCGTTGCGGAACATCACCGTTAGCAATGTCCGGCAGGTATAGTTGAGGTTGTCCATATCGATGCCGCCGTTTTGCGCGGCGGTTATGACGGAGGGATTATTGTAGGTGTCGCCGCAGTTGGTGGCTATGCCGGCGGCCAGTGCTTCGTTAGCGGCTTCTACTACGTCTTTTGCTGTATAGTGTTTACGGCTGGTCAGATTACCCAGGGCGCCGCAGTCGCTGACGATATATCCGTCGAAGCCCCATTCGTCGCGAAGGATACCCTTCAATAGTAACTTACTCTTCGCTACGGGAACACCTTCGAAGTCGGAATAGGCCATCATGATAGACTGGCAATGATAGGTTTCGATGGCATGACGGAAGGGTACAAGGTGGACCTCCCGTATTTCCCGTTCGGACAAGCCCATGTCATGAGAATCCCTTCCTCCCATTACCGCGCCGTGAACAGCAAAGTGTTTTGGCGTTACGATAAGGCCTTTTGACTGGTATCCTTTGATCCAGGCGCCGCCTATCTCCGAAACCAGGATCGGGTCTTCTCCAAAGGTCTCTTCACAACGGCCCCAGCGGGCGTCCTGCGCGACGTCCAAAACTGGCGACCAGGCCTGCACCGTGTTGGCGCTGACCGTTTCATCGCCGATGGTCATGGCCACTTTTTCTACGAGGGACTTGTCCCAGGTAGCTCCCAATGCGATGGCCTGGGGAAATATGGTGGCCCCGCTGCCGTAGGAGAACCCATGGACGGCCTCTACCTTATTCATGGCGGGGATGCCCAGGCTGGGAATGCCGGGGATGCCCCAGCCTTCGCGTAACAATTCCATTTTTTGGGCTGGTGTCATGATGGACAGCAGGGTGGTGACCCGTTGGTCAACAGGGAGTTTTGTGTTAAGCCAGGGTTTGGGGCTTCCGGCTGCCGCGGGGGTTGGGCTGGGGTTAGCGGGGTTGCCTGCTGCGCTGCCGGCGGTTCTGTCTGCTGCGCCGCCGGCTCCTTTTGCGGGCTCTGCATAGCCAACCTGCAGTTCCCGGATGGTGTAGGTTTCCCCGGTGGCGCCCCCTTTGAAAAGCAATTTGATGTGTGCCCCATATTTGGCCGGGAAACTCAGGGTAAAGGGCTTGCTGCCAGTGACGGTATAAGTTACGGCATTACCGGGATTCATAGGATCATATGTAACGAAAATGCTGAGTGACTTCTTCAATGCAGATGGTGAAAATCCGTCTGCCTCCAGTTGTATCCGGTTGATATTGCCCGGCGTTTGCAGGGCCAGGAGCAGGTACTGATCCTGGGAAACACCGGCAGCGCCGGGAGACCAGCCCGTATTGGCATCGCCGTCTGAGACCAATGCCGCAGTGGTGGCATTAGCCGAAGCATTGACGGAAAGGAAGTCGCTTTGGGCGCGAACGTCGCTCTGGGCGTGGAGGGATTGAAAAGTCAATAAAACGGGCAGATACAGGAAAACAGTCGACTTTTTAGCAATGGTAAACATGGGCGAAGGTGGCAAACAACTTTAGGCGATTGTCCACTGCAAAAAAGCAAGGGAAGGGTTAATGGAGCCACTAATAATGTATTAATAGCCAATTTATTTTTTCATTTTAATCATTATGGCATGTTCGTTCTCCTTAATTCTATACTTTACGATCCTGGCGATCAGGTCATGGGGTAGGGGTTGGTCCAGGGGAAACTGTATGGCGCCCTTAGACAGCTTATACTCAGCCAGGTCTTTTTTGAATGCATGGATCACGGCGGGTTTAGGATAAAAGCCGATGTGCTCTTTGTATCCGGCGTACCAGACTAACATCCCGTGCAGCTTGAATGCCGGCATATTATAACTGATCGCTTCCTCTGCCCGGGGGGCTGCCTGTTTTATGGTCGACCGCATGTCTTTTAAAAACTTTTTTGTTTTTGGCGGGAAAGTGGCGATGTATTCGTCGACCGTTTGAAATTTTGTGTTCATATTCGGTTTATTTGATAGGATAAATTTATTCCGGATAATCGGGATCTTAGATGTGCGAAACCGACAAAATAGGAGGTTTTTTGCGACAGGGTAGGAGAGTGGCGTCGACGAGGCTGGCAAATTTGTTTGTTCCGATTTCGGCAATATGGAAATAATCTTCACAAAGGTTGGCATGGTTAACTGGCAGCACTACCTCTTGCTTCGCAGTTAGGTGATCCAACCGGTAAGGGTCATTCCTGCGTTGTGACAGAGTAGAAGCCTCCCGATGAGATGTTGATAACCATGATTTTCCCGTTGAAAAATATTACTGGAAAAATTTGCCGGCAATAGTTTTTACCGTATTTTTGCACTCCCAAAAACAAGGATAACAGCTTGGAGATGGGAATGATTCCGTAGCTCAGTTGGTAGAGCAATACACTTTTAATGTATGGGTCCTGGGTTCGAGTCCCAGCGGGATCACGAAAGCCCCAAGGTAAATGCGAGGGGCTTTTTGCATTTCAGCAGTCATATATTTGTTCGGATGAATATAAAAGCATCGATTCAATGACAAAAGATTTGAAACCCTTGGGCATTTTCTAGACAATTCTAATTAGATGCTTAAGCCCTAATAATTCGGATTCTCCTTTTTATTATTCTCGAAGCCAACAAGTATTTTTGAAAATTGCTGTTTCAGCACAGGGAGGTCGCTTTGCACTATTTGCCAAACGATTTGAAAATTGACACCGAAATACTCATGGATAGAAATATTTCTGAAGCCAATGATATTATTCCATTCTACCTCAAGATACTTTTCTTTTAGGGCAGGTGTAATACGGGCACATGCCTCACCGATGATCTCAAGCTGTTTGATGGTGGCGAAACGCTTTTCCGAATTGGCGAGAAACTCCTCCAGAGATATATTATGTAGGTAGGACTCAACTTCTTTAATAGCATCCAATATATGTCGGACTCGCAGTTCGTCACTAAGCGGTTGCTTCATAGATCAGGATCTTATCTTTTTCAATATACGGAAGGACGTATTGAGAAATCCCATCACTAGTTACGACGTCTACTTTATTATGCAATAAATCTTCAAGCTCTCGTTGAAAACTAAAAAATTTCATCCCGATAGGCTTGGAATAGTCCAGTTCCAGTAGTATATCAATGTCACTGGCGCCCTTTACAGCCGTATTACGGGCATAAGACCCAAATAAATAGGCTTTCTTTACCGGCTTGCCGGCAAAGTATTTTTGAAGGAGATTAGTTTCATATTGAGTGAGTGACATATCACAAATATATTGATTTTTTCGCTGTCATACAATAGCTTACGCTAAAGCAAACTTCAACTTACTTTACCTTTGAAACGATGGTTCTTTGTCAAATGATTTAAACAACACCAAATGAAAGGGAAGTAATCAGGTGATACGGAAGGTTTTTATCTCTCGATTAATACAACTGTCTGATAATGAACTTACAATAGCGATTATATGTTGACCATTTAAATGTTCTCGATAAATATTACCTCAACTTCGATATCCTCTTATGGAAGAATGACTTAATAGTTCAATACCTTTTGAAATGTTGGGGGATGTTGTAGTCAGCAAATGGAGTCAGAGACAACCGCAAGTTGTCATCCTTCAATGACTAGTGTAGTCATAAATTGCTACAGATTCAATGGTAGTTCGTTCGAATAAATCTTGTGGAGGGTGTAACGAACCAAGGAGAATTTTCTATTTACCATTCAGTCAGCCTTTTGACATTTCAATCACTTCCTCATGGGTATAGAACTCACCTGCGTCCATACGTTTCATGGCTTCGTCAATTTCAGCATTATATTGCTCGATGCTTATAGGGGTAGTATCATCTTTCAGGTCAACATAGTGTTTTGCAACCTGTAAAAGGGATTCCTTTTCAACGATGGACAACCGCATCCAATACTGCAAAAAATCCTTATCTAAAGACTGAACTCCCAGGGTAACAATTTTGCACAAATTTAATTTTAAAATCCGGATTTTCGAACCTAAATGCCGCCTGATGGGATGAAAATTTGGTGGAATTTGCAGCAATTTGAGGCAAAAATCCTACCTTTATTTCATAGTTCTTTGTCGAAACAACTCAAATGCCAGCGAATAAAAAGGGAAGGGATTAGGGTAGGGGCCAGATAAATTGACTTTTTCTGAGCCATTAAAATGCTGCTACTGAAGATAATATTCCGATTTACGGGTCCTGGGTTCGAGTCCCAGCGGGATCACTGAACAGAATCGAAGCCTTCACGTCATTAGATTTGAAGGCCTTTTTATTTCCCCCAATTTTTGCTGATGTTGTAATCTATTAAATACCAAAACCTATGTGATTCGAATACCACCAGGTCGGGTTGCTGGGACATTTTTCGAACCGCCTATAGAGAATCTCATCTGGTACTCGTCAAGATCGATTTAAGGAATTGCTTGATTACTATTACAAGATAACTGGGGTCGTGGAGGCCGTGCCAAATGCCTTGATGCACCATACCCGGCCCGCCCTCATGCGATATCCGATGTGACGGCTACTCGTTCCTCAGCGACTGGATCGGATTGGACCTGGCTGCCCGGATGGACTGCCAGCCGATCGTCACGACGGCCACCGCCAGGGAGATGACAGCGGCTTCTATGAAAACCACCGGCCCAAGCGTGATCCTGTAAGCAAATCCCTGCAACCATTGATTCATCGCCCACCAGCAAAGCGGTATCGCAATAGCCGCGGCCAGGAAGATCAGCCTTATGAAATCTTTCGACAGCAGGACCACGATACCTGTTACGGAAGACCCCAGCACCTTGCGGATGCCAATCTCCTTTATTCGCTGCTGCGCCATAAAGGTCGACAATCCGAACAAACCCAGACAGGCTATGCCAATCGCCAGCAGCGAGAACAACGTGAAGAGCTGACCGAAATGCCGGTCGGCCTCATATTGCCGGCCAAACGACTCGTCCAGGAAATGATATAGAAAAGGCCGTTGCGGAGCTACCCGGTCCCAGGTCTTTTTCAGACTGGCGATCGTAGCCGGAACATTGTCGTTTTTGATGAAAACGGAAATGCGGTTCAGTTCAATGGGATAGCCATAGCGTAAGGTCAACGGCCCCACCGCCTGGTGAAGACTCTGGAAATTGAAGTCCTTCACCACACCGATAACAGTTCCCTTCCTTCCCCACTGGTCGAATTTCTTGCCTACGGCATCTGCCGGATGGACATACCCGAACATCCTTGCCGCTTCCTCATTAATAATCATCGACTGCACACTGTCTGTCGGAAACTCCCGGGAATAATTTCTTCCGGCAACCAGCGGGATATGATAGGTGGGGATAAAGTCGAAATCTATCTCATAGATGAGGGGAGAATTCGGGACCATCTTCCCGTCGGGCGCCTGCAGCTGCGTATATGCATTCGGAAGAAATTCTCCCGGCACGGCGCGGGAGGACGCTACCGAAACAACCCCCGGCTGGTCCGCGATAGCCCTTTTCGTGCTTTCTATCTGCTTCTGCACCTTTTCATCCCCTTCGAAATTGAGTATCACCATCTGGTCCTTCTGAAACCCGACCTCGTGCCGGTCGACATATTTCAATTGCGTATAGACTATAGCGGTCCCTGCAATCAGCGCAATGGACAGCGTGAACTGAAAAACGACCAGCGCCTTCCGAAGCGAAATCCCGTCCCCGGAAGGATTGAATTTCCCCTTGAGCACGGCCAGCGGCTTGAATCCGGATAAGAACCACGCCGGGTAGATCCCCGCAAGCGTTCCAACGACTATAGCAAACGCCATAATGCATACCAGCGACAGCGGATTGAGAAAATTCGTATTGGAAAGCTCCTTGCCGGATAATTCACCGATCAACAAAACACCGCCCTGTGCAAGTCCGACGGCAATAGCCGCGGCAAACAGCGACATCAGGATCGATTCAAACAGGAACTGCCGCATCAGGCTGACGGGTCTAACCCCAAGCACCTTCCGCACGCCTACTTCCTTTGCCCGTTCGAGGCTACGGGCAGTGGACAGGTTCATAAAATTGATACAGGCAATAAGCATGATGAAAACGCCGATGCAGGAGAACAGGTAGACATTGAGCAGGCTCCCGCTGGGTCCCGGTTGCCTGGTCGCAACGGAATGCAGGTAGGCCTCCGTCATCTTCTCGAAGGAAACAGCGTAGCCCTTGTCTTCGGGATTATGTCCGGCCACAAAGGCGGAAGCCTGCGCCTGCAAGGATTGGATATCCGTGTTTTCTTTTAGTAGCAGATAGGTATAGAAATCGACATAACCCCACCAATGAAAAATTTCGTCGCGCCATTTTCGGGCCGTGCTCATCGAGATCAGCCCATTGAACGAGAATTGCGAATTCGGCGGTACATCTTCCATTACCCCGGTGACCATAAAATTGTCGCTGTTGTCTATCCTTAGCGCCTGACCGACGGGATTTTCGTTCCCAAAGAATTTTTGTGCAACCGTTCTGGTCAGCACAATACTATTGGGTTTCACTAATGCCGTACGCGCATTCCCCTGGAGCATTTTCCAGCTGAACACATCAAACGCTGTCGAATCCATGCACAACAGGTTATCCTGCTGAAAGCGTTTATCGCCCCGTTGCAGTAGCAGACTGACAGGGCTCATAAACTGCACCACTTTTTCAATCTGCGGGAAATCGGCCTGCAACGCGGGTCCCACCGGCGCGCAGCCCCACACCTGGTAATCCCGCGATGTCGGCGGCGCTAACTTCTGGCCGGCCTGAAAAGTGCGGAAAGTCTGAGTAACCCTGTAAATCCGATCCTTTTTGACATGATACCGGTCGTAGGACAGTTCGTTCTGAACATACAGGGAGATGACTATGCAACACGCCATTCCAATGGCCAATCCGATTATATTGATAAAGCTGTAAAGCTTGCGTTTCATCAGTTGGCGCAGGGCGATCTGAAAAAAGTGACGGAGCATAGGCTTGAAGTTAAATTGCTGTAATGCACCTAAATACGTGCCATTTCATACCCGCCTGTAAAAGAGCGTCCGCCGCAGCACCCATTGTGCGGTTTCGGACAACAGGTGTACGCAAACGATACAGCACGGCCTGTCAGCGACCGTCCCCAACTCATCGTTTCAAAGAGATGGTATTTTATACAGTATCTGAGTAATCGACTAACTTACCGAGATCTGAAATCAGGTGGTTCGAACTCCGTACCACCTCGTTCCCAACAAGATTGAAGCCTTCAAGTCACTGGATTTGAAGGCTTTTTAATTTTCGCTAATTTCTACGGATATTGCAAATACGCCCTTGTGTACAGAGATCAAGCGTTTGGAAATTTTTAAATATCCTTGGAGGTTTGTATCAGTATCGATATGAATATATCATTGGGCTGAGACTTAATGTTACTTTTTATTAGGCGCCGCCCATTTATTATATTCTCTTACCACAGGGATAAGGTCTTTCCATGTATATTCTTTCGACTTTATTTTTTCCGCCAATTCAGGATAATCAGAAAAATATAGCGGAGCTTTTGCACGGAAAGTTTGGTTATTGTTGAAGCTGGAGACATTGGCAATCATTTTAGCAGCAGGTTCACCGTCACGCATAACAAAATAATCCAGAAAACCCGCAGTAGTGGTGTTGTAAATAGAACCTCGCATGGTTGTGCTTCTTGCATACAAGGTAGCAATACCCCGTTCCACGACCTGAAACCACCCATAATCGCTTATGCGTCTTTGCCCCCAGCCAAGATATACCTTGATATAATCGTATTCGACCTGCGTGGTTGTCTTATCATCTTTCAGATAAGCAACGGTCTTGATCTTTTCTGATGCTATTTTTTCAGGTTCGGAATTTTCAAAAGATTTAAAGCGAACAAAATCATTGTCCAACGAGGTTTCAACCAAACCAATACGCGACGTTCCATCAGTAAAAGCAAGTTTGCCATATCCATATTTTGTAGCATTGGCAACAATACTAAATGCCAAAAGGAAGAGGACGGTAGAAAGATTTCTCATTTTGATTGGATTTTAGAATAATAAAATATACAGCCAAAATAATAATATACAGCCAAAGCAATAACCTACAATTAATGAACTTCTTACATAATAGGACACAACAGTTCACTTTAACAGCATTCGCTCAGAATGTTTTCAGAATTGTACATAACCGCTGCTATTTTCTAAAACTAAGGGTTGGGATGCTTGGATATTCGGATCGCGGGCCATATTTTATATGCTCGTTGCCGTTATCCTATTAGAAGATTGTTTTCTCGGCGATCTCTTTAGCCTGCTGAAAGGAAAGCATAAATCAATGTTGTGGTAAAATTTCATTAAAACTAACTTCCTTCTTCCCGAAACTTGCGAATTTTTTCTAATTCGATTACATCGACCTGATCTTTCGGCCGATTCACTATTTTTTTATTCTCAATGAGGTGGCTGATATGCAAGAACGGTACTTCAACACCTTCGAGGTCGGCAATTGATGCCATACTAAGACATTCGCTGAAAGAAATATTTTCCAATCCTTTCATACTGGTCATTATATCCAATTCGATCCCACCGCCTATATAGAAATTTGTCCAGCCTGGTACAAATTGCATCATTTCCAAAGATGAAAAGTCTCCATACCCTAATTCCGAAAAAGACGTTCTCAGATTTTTTCGATTTTCAAGGGTATCCTCCAGCCACATGTCCAAATCATCCGTATTTCTGTTAAAACCATGAAAGCGAGTTGCAAACCCACCAACCATTATGTATCTGACTTTGTTCTCGTTTAAGCCTTTCCAAAATCGAAGCAATTCGTCATCCAGCATATCCATAGTCCACTATTTATGGGTAACCTTTGCCTTTTTAAATAAGGCATTAGTGCGTAGCATTTGTGTAAAAAGCTTCAATTTCTCGATATCAGGACGATATATATCCCGCCTAAGACGGTCTATTTCACCTTCATTAGATGAAGGATCTATTGCTGCTTTTTCAATCGATTTTTTTTCAATTGACATAACGAGTCTAATTTTTGGGGAACTGATTATGCAATTTAAACAAATTCTTTAAGTTTTATGAATTAAAATGGTTGGAAGTATGTATTATATCAATCCTTCGACGGTTCGAAATCCAATTGGGTTATCGTTGTGGTACATTCGAACCAGAATAAATATGCTAAGTGATCGACAGACGTGCAAACTGAGACTGTAAATTTAACTCTTGACACAATTTAATTTGCAGTCTTCTATTTCTTAATGGTCAAAATTGTTGCTATAAATATTCTTTCCATCGATGGTTTTTAGATCGACAGCATCTACTTCGCACAACCCATTTGATATGAAACCCAGGCCTGTGATCAGCCCGCAGGACTGCTCATAAATTGTGGAGAATACTTCCATGTTATTTATCTTGATGCTTGCCTTTTTATTTTTAACCGTTAGCTCCACATTTTGCCAGGCTTTTAGGTCAACCCCCATCGCAGAAAAGTCGTGTGTTTTGCCGCTTAGATAGTTTTCACCAAACTGGTTATCTAATTCGCTGACACATCCGCCTACCGTATTTTTGAAGTACATAAAATTTTGCTGACAAAATATTTCGCACATAAAATTGGGACAGGAGGTATTGTCCAATTCATTGACCTTTATCCTGAATTTTAGTGTAAAATTATCGCTGCTGCTTTCAATATTGGACGGGTAATAAGCAAGTACATATTGATTTTCCTGTTGAAGATCGATCTTACTGCTGATAAGATCGTCTTGGGTGAGCTGAAGGGATCCGTTCTTAAAAGCCTTTGCCGGAGAAATATAGCTGGGCCGACTCCCCGGGAATTTTTGAGCGTAAAAAAACCAGCGGTCGGTAGGTATGCTCACCTCTGCCGTTTTGATGATCTGATCGTTTGCGATCAGTTTGGCGGTATGATAACCCGGCGCATAATAAATATCAGTCAATGTATGGGTATGCTTATCTATTCTGACTCTCCGGTTCTTGTCCCAGGATTGTTGGATAAAAAAACTATCGGCGGTTATCGAGTCGATGTTATAACTAAATATTACAGTATTGGGGATATCATTTCCAGTGACCTTGACGGCAGAAAAGTGCGCTTTATCGCTGTTGGCAACCCTGTGTTTTGCGTTCTTCATGATCGCCAATAAGCCAATGGTGATCAGCAGTAAGGGTATGCTCCAAAACAGTGATCTGGCAAGGATAGATCTATTGCCGGCCGGGGTGGCCGATCCGGCGGTGGTGGGTCTATTGCCTGGTGAAGTAGCTGGTTGGATCGGTTCGGCCGATTCTTCCGGGCTTGTTTCGTGCCGGAAGGTCGTTCCTGTTTTTTGGCTTTTATCAGATTTAAAGCCATGCCAGTTCTGGTACCCGAGGAATATAGCCATGGCATCGAGGGTGGCTATTTGTGGTAAACGGGAAAACTGTCCGTTTAATAAACGCTTAATCGTCGACAGACTTATCAATACCCCTGTTTTGGATTCAATGCTATCACATAAGAACTGCAGGTCCCTTTGTACCAGGTTTTCATCATCCGCAAAGCCCGCCGCCTGGCATAGTTCCGCTATACAAAGGCTTACTAATTCACGTTCAGTAGTTGGTTTTGCTTGCACTTTGATGGGATTTGGACGGCTTTTGAAGGTGAAATTAAGTTTATACTAATAAAATTTGCTATACGAAAATGCAAAACAGGCTTCAAACAAATTTAATCTTTAAACTTCAAAAACTTTACGATGAGCAGATTTTTCAAAACCGTACTTTTAACCGGGTTATTCGCGGGCACCACGGACCTGCTTTCGGCTCATATTTCCTTGACGATCCAATCGGGGTTCCCTAAAAAAATGTTTTACTATATCGCTGCGGGGGCGTTAGGGACAAAAACGGCCCTGGAAGGGGGCAATTGGGTGGCGCTTTTAGGGTTGTTTTTTCATTATTTTATCGCCTTTTCTTTTACGCTGTTTTTTTTCTGGATCTTCCCCAGGGTTAAATTTCTGGCTTTTAACAAATACCTGATCGGTATGCTCTATGCTATTTTTGTAGATGTCGTAATGGGGGTAGTGATCCTGCCGATGAGCCATCTGCCCCAGGGGCCGTTTAACCTTGCTAACTCCGTATTAGGCTGGATTACCCTCGGGCTGGTGCTGGGTATACCCATCGCATATAATACCTATAAATATCCAGTAAGAGACGCTTTAGATCGGCAGCCAGGCGGTTCGACTTCTGCTGATTCAGCTTATTGCTTTATGAACTTATAAGTTTGGCTCTTGTCGCCTGACCTGATCCTCATGAAGTACGTGCCCGGACTAAGGTTGCTGACGTCGATAGAGGCTCCTGTACCCTTTAGCAAAAACTGCCCCGCGCTGCTATAGACTTCCAGGTTAGCGGTGTTTTTCATGCCGGCGACGTAGATCTTACTGTCAACAGGATTGGGATAGAGGACGACCGGTTTTTTGTCTTCCGGATCGGTTAGCACTTTGGCCGACGAGGATTCTACGCTTGTAACATTACAAACGGGATTGACAGGAAGGCCGTTGGCCTCTCGTACTAACTGGAAGAGCTGGTCCGGCCTCACGACGATATGATTGGTATCGAGGGAATTCATAACATTCTTAAAACTTGTCGGCGTCACGCCCTGCCATGGCTGCGCCTGGATAAGAATGAAACGGGGTTCTGTCCCATTCCATCCGGAAGAAGCACCGGCAATGGCGTCCTTCATCGGTTGTTCACCCGTGCAGTAGTTGCAGTTGAGCGGCGCAGCCGGTAGGCTGTTCTTGTAAATTTTAAACGTACCGCTGGTATTCTGGGAAGTTAGCCCAAGCAGGGACGGTGCATATTGCGCATAGCTTTCTCCAACATTCTGGTTGATGTCGCCTGTGATGGTGTTCCAGACAGTCAGGACGCGGAACCCAGCCCTTTTGATATAGTCTTCGGTTTTTGAAACGAACTGGTTGAGCACGGTTTGATTGGGGAAGTCGTTGGGATAAGCATATCCATACCCCGAAGGACCAGAGATCAGGTTGTCATTGACTGTGGAGGATTGATAAAGATAGTTGAGAGCTCCCGGCATGCCGTCGAGCATTGCGGGCGACAGGGTCCAGCCCATCGGGACCGAGCCGCGACTGGGATCACTCCAGAGCTTGCGCATGAGATGCTCTAAGTATTGCAGGTTGTCGCCGTCGCTCAAAATAAAGGCCACATAGATTTTGTTCCGGAGCGAAGGTTTTGGCGGCGCAGCTTTTAAATTGACCGTTCGTGGCATGCCGCTGTGTACCGTGAGATTAGAGCAGAAGTCACTGGCAACGGTGGCTATCCCATAGCCGGATGCCCTGGTAATGCCCGGGCCTTCGTCAGGCCACCAGCCCATAAAAACGGCGTTAGCCGGCATTGACGATAAAAAGCTGTTCAGTAATTCGCTTTCTCCCGAAACGTTGGGATCGAGCCATATGACAGGCGCCCCCAGCGCGGTGGCGTACTCGCGTAAGGCGCCCCTATGCACCTGAGGGTTCAGCCCGATCAGCATCCTGTGGTCCAGGTTCGGCCAGTAGGTGTTATACAAGGTCTGATATACCTGTAACTTGCCGGTGAACTGTCCACGAAGATCGAGTAATATCGGAAGGTTATACGGGGCCGACGTCAAACGCGATAGCAGGGACGGAGAAGCTACCAGCGCCTTTTTACTTTTGGCAAGCATCGTCGCGAGGTTTACCGTATGGGGCTGCGTGCTGTCGTAGACGATCAGGCCTGCAATTTCGCTGCGATATTTGTTGATCAGCTGCCACTTGTCCGTATATTCGGTCCATGTCAGACCCAGGGACTGCATCCAGGTGTAGGGGCCTTCCGCAAATTGATCGCCCTCATAGGCAAATATCCGCGGCTGAGTGCTGTTAACGATGCCTTTCAGCGAAGAAAATAAGTACATCTCGTCCGTATTGTCCTGATGTGCGGCGACGTAGTCCACTTTTGTATAGGACGTGCCCCGCCAGAAGACACGGAGTTCGATCGCGTGGTGGTCAACAGGCATGGTGAACGGCAAACTAAAGCTGGTATAATTCGACGCCACCGGAAATTGCAGCCGGGTGACCGCCTGATAAGCGAGGGTTGCCCCGGTGGTGGCGTCCCTGACGTCGATATCCACAACGGAGTCGTTGTTGGCCGTGTTGTTGTCGACCTTCATCCTGAACTCAGCATTATATCGCCCCGCCGTGAGGCTGGTATCATAAGGACCGTAAACCATAAATTGGTTGGCTGCGTCTATACCCGTCTGGCAGAGCCACCCGTCCGTTTCCGGGCGACCCGTATGGTGACTGATAGAAGGGCCTTCAGCCTCCCAGCGCCAGGACTTTTCCGAGAGCGTGTATAGATCCTGGTTACTGGCTGTAGCCGGAAATGAAGGCAGCAACTGACCCTGAGGCCATATGATCTGAGCAGTATTATATTTTGCAAAAAACAGAAGTAATGGCAATAGCAATGCAGCACGTTTTGGAAACATGTAGATCTTAGTCATAGTAGTTTGATTTTAATGAGGGGTAGAGCAAAAGGGGCAACTACTTAGTCAGAGACTTTGATCCTTCGTGTGGGGTTAATTGGAGCTGGTACCAGGGAATTGTGAGCGATTGAATTTAAGCACCTCTAAGATAGGCTGTTTGTCTGTTTTTTTTATTTGCTAAATAAAAAAAATCTTTTGCTACGGGAAGGTCTTGTGCCCGGTGACTAAACCGCATTGAGGCTGCAGAGGGTCTGCGTATTGGCGCTGTCTATCGCTTCGGCAGGAATAGCGGAGCGAGCAACGGCAAAGCAGGGTTGGCGACGGGAACGGGCAACATTATGGCAGTCGGGGGCTTAGAGAGAGACAAGTTTAAATAATCTACCGATCATTTAACCCCTCTCCATTGAGAATTTGCTGCATACTTTTTTCAACCCTTGACTCCCGGGTTTTGGATTGTTTGGGCGCAGAAAAATAAAGGATGTATGCTCTTTGCCGTCCTGGCGTCAATGCATCAAAAGCAGTTTTCAAGGCAGGGATTTCATCTAATTTATTTTGAAATTCTTCAGGAATGATGAATTCTGTTGTCTTTTTAAAATCCACTTTCAAACCAGCCTTTTCCACTTCAATGGCTTCATAAATATAGGCTTTCAGGATAGGTCCCATCTTAACTATTTCCCGAACATTGGTGAATCGGATCTGGCGCGCAGCCTGCACATTCTCCGTTTGTTGGATTAGAATATCATTGGCATCATTTAACAAGGCACCTTTGAAAAACAAAAGCGCACAGTATTCTTTAAACACATGTATTAAAACTATATTACTTTTCTCAAACTTGTAACAAGGAACACCCCACTTCAATTCTTCTGTCAGCCCACAGTCAAGAACGATCATTCTCAATTTCTCCAATTCTTTCTGCCACTTTTTGGCTTTACTAAAATAAAAATCAACCTTAGGGTTCATTTTATTCATTTATTGATTAATTGAAATGATTTTTCTGTCCGCAGGTCTGAAATACCACGATACCACAGTCAGGATTAGCAATAACAACGAGGGAAATATTTCATTCATCAATCCAATAGATAATTTTATTTTTCTTTGCCATGTAATGTTACTTTAATTTGCTTACTATGTCTTGCAATCGGTTATGTGCCCAGTTTATGCCCTGGGCAAAGGGTAACTGCAGCACCTGGTCCCTTAGTGCAACTGATTCATATACCACGTGCATATTAAGTTTGCTGGTGTCGTCCGTAAGTTTTTCAAATTCTAATAATTCAAGCTGAACGCCAAAAGGCGTATTCTCCATTTCAAATGTGCGTGTTATTTTCTGGTTCGGGCTAAACTCATGGATTACCCCATTGGCCCGAAATACCACGTTTCCCTTGGCATCGGCTGTTTCAAATTGGTAACTGCCGTGCTTTTTACTTTCGAGTTTCAGCACTTTGGTTCCCATCCATTGCTCAACAATTTCGGGATCTACATACGCTTTAAAAAGTAATTCCAAGGGTAAATCAAATTCTCTTGTAATCACTAATTCCTGCTTGCCGTCTTCGGCATTGATTTTTGTTTTTTGTTCCATATTATTCTATTTTTTTGTTTTGTATTTTTTCATTACGGTTTCCAATTTATTAAATCTGTCATCCCACATTTTGCGGAATGGTTCAATAAAGTCGGCTACTTCTTTCATTTTTTTTGCATTGATGTTATAGTAAATTTCCCTGCCGTTTTGTTTTTGTTCAAGTAATTGGCACTCGGTGAGTATCTGCAAGTGTTTTGAAACGGTTGGTCTGGCGGTGTCAAAGTTTGAGGCTATTGCACCTGCTGTCATGGATTGTGAGGCTACCAATAGAAGTATAGCCCTTCTTGTCGGGTCTGCCAGGGCTTGAAATACATCTCGTCTTAAATTCATTGCGTAGCTATTAGACTACAAATCTAAATGTAGTTATTTGACTACGCAAATTTTTTTTGAGAAAATTTTCCAGGAAAGAAAAATGATGCTGATTTGAGCTGTGTAGCCGGCCAGAAAGGTCCGGCCGGCTTTTTCACTTGATACTGTATGCTCTTTAGTGATGTAAGTCGGCGTTTAGCGTCCATTCCGGCCGCACAAAATGACAGGTATAGCCGTATGGATGTTTCTGCAAGTAGTTCTGATGCTCTTCTTCCGCGACCCAGAATTCCTTTGCGGGCACTACCTCGGTCACGATCGGGCCGGGCCAGATATGAGATTCTGTCATTTCGGCAATCAATGTAAGGGCCACTTCTTTTTGCTCTTCACCCAGGTAAAAAATTGCCGAACGGTAAGATGTCCCGATATCATTGCCTTGTCTGTTCCGTGTGGTTGGATCATGTAACTGGAAAAAGAATTCCAACAGCTTACGATAGGGAAGTTTGTCCGAATCGAATCTGATCTCGATAGCCTCCGCATGCGTACCATGATTCCTGTATGTCGCATTGGGGACATCTCCACCGGTATAGCCTACAACCGTAGAAATGACACCAGGTACACTACGTATAAGTTCTTCTACGCCCCAAAAGCAGCCTGCGGCAAGAATTGCTTTTTCGATCTGCATAAATTTTCTTTTTTTTGATGTTAATAGATATATCCCTTGACCGGAAATTTCCCGCAAAAAAATTAAGTTGTCTGTTTTTTAGGCCCTGACTATTCTCACATTGATGGCATTCTGGCCTTTGGGACCCTTATCGGCCTTAAAAAGCATAACAACGCCAACCTGGCTCGGATCCTCGGGATGTATTTATTTTCCTCTTTTTGTTTAAGAATTCGATAAACCTGCAGTAATATAGCAAAATACTGTCCCGATTTTATCGGTGAAACCCCAACCCGAGGACATATTTGGATCCCATTGATTGTCAATGCAACGTATATTTCGCTGATCTTGGACTCTGACAAAATAGGTTTGGGTGGTTATATTATAAGACAAGAAGGCAGTTGAGCAGTCCATCTATTCTCCCAACGATGCAAACACCTCATAGTGTCGCACTTTCTCTTCAAATTCCAGAAGGAACTCTTTGTCTTCCGGGTAATATTTCGCCTTTTCGAGGTCTTCCCCGGCAAAATTGCGGATCGCGTTGATGTCTTCCCAATAAGTAATAAGATCGAAATGAGCTTCGTCCCCTTCCACCCTGCGCAGGAAGGTCAATCCCCGGAATCCTTCCGTGGATCGGTAGTCCGGGACAGCCAACCGGGTCAATAAATCACTGTATGCTTCCAAATGGGAAGCAGCCGTCTTCCCATGCCAGATCCTTGCAATCATAATTATTGGTTTAAAAACATAAACAAATTCCTCCTGAAATATTACTTGCTGATGGTCAATTTTCGCAAAACGACCTGTGAATTTGTCCGGATCTGTACTATATAAATACCCGGCGCCAGGTTAGCTGCCGGCACATTCAGCAGTGAGGCTCTTGCCGGGTTCATGATCTTTTTTACCGTTTTACCGAGCATGTCAAATATAATGATTTCATTGATCGGCTGTTGTCCTGCGACAATCGTAAAGATTGTACGCGCGGGATTCGGATAAATCAGCGGATTTTCCTGTTTACCAAACCTGACCATTACTATATTCGAAAAAGATGATTTGCCATCCAGATCTACCTGCTTCAGCCGATAAAAATTAACACCTGATACCGGTGTCATATCTTTTTTCGAATACAGTTGCAGACTATTGCTATTCCCGCTCCCTTCAATACTGGCAATTGAACGAAAATTTGAACCATCCGTGCTTCTTTCCAATTCAAAATGACTATTATTTACCTGGGTGGCCACCGACCATTCAAGCAGAACATATTGATCATCTATATTCTGCCCTGTAAAACTCACCAGCGTAACGGGCAGCGGAGGCGGATCATTCAATCCATATATGACCAGCTGATTGGAGAAGGTGGACATGTATACTTTCCCATTAGCTATGGTAGGGGCTACAAACTTTGAAAAATTACCGCAATTATCTGCGGGGTTCATATTCGAATTCCATATTTCCCGGGTCACATCTATCGCCGAAAAAGCATGCAGTATTCCCGGGCAATTATTAACCTCTGCATCGCAGGCATTCGCTGCATGGCTGGCCCAAAGAATGGCCGAAGCATCCGAGGAGCCATTGGAAGACACAGATAGGAAAGCCCCCGTCTGTCCTTGCGGACCCAGCGTCCCTTTGATCATATTTGCGACACCCAATTTTGAGGCGCCCCGGTTGAGAGGGTAGGCCTCCAATTCAATATTTTCAGGCCATGAATAGATGAACTCTTTAGCGGTCCCCTTGTAGTAACCATATGAAGAATGAAGATTGGCCGTGGAATTAAGGGTAATGGTTTGAAGTATATTATCTTCATTCGCGTTATAGCCACCCATATTATCCCGGTTGGCGAGAAATAAGCGGCCGTCTTTACTTCCTGTCAAAGCAAATGTGGAATTAGGTATCAACAGCACCTGTATAGGGCCCATGTCGTAATCCCCAGCGTTCATCCACGCATACAATTTAGGGGTGAAATAACTGCTTATCGTCAACGTACTACCTGAAGGGGTCAGTTTCAATAAGCTCTCGGACCTGTTTCTTCCGGCCGGCGGCGGGTTATTGCCATCTCCTACCGTGCCATTGGCAACAGCAACATAGATATTCCCATTTTCATCAGCCGCAGGACCGGCGCCGCTCATCCAAATACTACCCTCTTTGCCATCAGGCGTGGTATTGTATACTATTGTTTGTTGCAGCGTACTTGCATTGTATCCTAATATCCAGCCATGGTAAGGATCAAAATCACAATGAGAAGAGTATGCGATATATACTATACTATTCAAAAGCAAAAGGCTGCAACGTTGATTTTGTGTAAACGGATCAAAAGTAACTAAGCCGCCAACCTGGCCGTCGCCCGTTCCAGCCATTTGCGCAGTGACAAGCACCGGGCTGCCTGTTTTTTCTAACCCGGTCCTGATATCGAGCGCATGAAGGAATTGCTGAAATGGTTGGAAACCACCTGCCGGGACAGAACGCGCCACCAAATACATGGTCTGGGAATTCTTATCAATCACAGGTGTTCCTATTGTTCCAATATTATTATGGAAATTTCCACAGGCGGAGGCCGGAAAATCAGATTTATTGGGAGGGCGGCTGCCGGACGGAGTCAGATTCACATTCCAATACGCATTGGCTGCAGAAGCATTATCAGCATCAAACGCGTAAACAGAATTATTAGCCGTTGCAACATACACGACGTTTTTTACGCCCTTGCCAGGAATAGTAACGTTGTTGACTATCAGCGGCTGTGTATAAATCAGATCATCCACCGCATGACTAAACAGTTTTCCAAATTTTCCGGGCTTTACATTTGTTGTATCCAGGATCGTTTCCAGGTTATTCCAGCCCGTGCGCATATTATCATTGCGCTGCGTAAGTACGTCTACCTGTGCCTGTAAATGAAGGGCCAATCCTAAAAGGCAGATAAAAAGGGTGATACGCTTGCTCACAGTATTCTTATTTAATTCTTTATTAAGCGACTTTTTTTTATAATCAGTCGAAAGAGATTAAACTCAAATGTTAGTTATCAGAGATGGGATTTGGCAATAAAGATTGGGCTTGCAGTTGGTGTTATTACCTGTGAGAGGATTGCACATTTATGAACGCGGCTTAATAAAAGTAAAAAAGATATTCCATATAGTCAAGGGTTTTGAATATGCAGGGGAACCCTCTGTCCCTCTTGATCAGCCGATCCGTTTGAGAGAGGATAGTAGCCGAATTTTCGGGAGGAATATTATATGTCTATATAATTATATATGTAATAATATTAATATCAATAATTTAAATATACATATTCAAGAAACTGTAAGGATTTAGGCATCCCAAGCATTGTTCTTTACCGCATATGCATTAAACTTGCATGTTATTTAAGATATTTTATTAAGCGGCATCTGGAAAAGCGAGGGTTGTGTAAATCAAATTATCTTTCTGAACAAAATTGAACACGAGGAATTGATAAATTTATGTTTCTTTTATCTGCGAATCCCTACTACTTATCCCCCTTATCATCCTAACACTCTTCGCTTCGCCTAAGGTAGATTGACAACAGACCATGAAATTCAATATCTGTGTATCTGCCTGTCTGCTCCCTCGAATTTCAATATCAAAAGCAAAATCCGCCTCTACGATTGTTACAACAATTGGATGATCGAAATTTTATGCTTAACCCCCAGCATTAATTTTTTGTCATGAGACGACCAGAATTCGAGATAGAACATAAGGCTGCTATCAAGGATGAAATCGAAAGCGTGTTTGGTCGATGTATTACTTCTAATAGAGATTGTATTGATCTCAGCGATGACATTTTCCGAAAGACCCAGAAGCAAATAAACCCCAACACGCTCAGGCGTATTTTCGGCCTTGTTAAAGCAGAATATCCACCCTCCCGGTCGACACTTACCATTTTATCTGGATATTGTGGTTTTTCCTCCGTAGAGGAGTTGTATGCTCTTAAACAAGAGGTAAACAATACGGATATTGTCGAGCAGGAACAATTATTAGGCTACGTAGTTAGCTTATTTGTCGAAACACCGGTTAAGGATCCTTTTGATAAAACCTTTTTAACGTTCGTAAAACATACCATCTGTTTCCTTAACTATAATGTCACCCTTGCCGACAAATTCTTAAATCTGGTGGCCAAAACGAGAAAGGGTCAGGACTTATATTTCGAGCATTTTGTAAATGTTGACAAACTTAATTCTTACTATGGCAAAGGGATACGCTATTACCTGCATGGAAAGCGTACGGAGGAGGCCAGCCTGTTCGCGCATTCCCTGGCTACCCTGAAATACTGGCTGAATAACCACCGCGAAAAAGTATTGCGCCAGTCGGAATATTTGTTGTGCAAAAAACCTTCGCTCGTTTTGGCCGCGCCTTATATGCAGTGCCGGTATTTTGCCGCCCTGCTGTTTTACCAAGAGGTAGCTTCAGCGAACGTAGAAGAAACGTTAATTGATATCTATAAATATTATTCATCGCTTGATATCAATACAGATAGAGAACAACTTGTTTATTTTGAATATGTTATTTCTGAAGCTCTTATACTGACAGGCCATTATCACGATGCGTTGCATTACCTGGGTAATTACCGGAAAAACTTTATCAAATCCGAATACAGCAATTTTATTATCAGTCTTAATAACTTAAAATTGCTCGAAGCATTGGCACATTATCAAACGGGCAATGTCGAAACCGCCGAAAGAATATTTGATGAAATAAAAACATCGGAATTCCACTTTCTAAATAAACAGTTTGCCGGAATCCTGTACCTGCAGCTGATGAATAAACTGAAAAGGAAGAACGATAAATCTTTGGAAACAAAAACGAAACTTGTAAAACAAACAGGTTTTATACGGTTGGATAATTTACTGGATTAGACTGATTCGAAATCTCTGACCTTACCGTAACAATTCAATTTTATGGAAAAACCGACGTATGTATTAATAATGGCGGGAGAAATAAGTTCCAGGTTTTGGCCGCTCAGCAGCATGGAGCGGCCAAAACAGTTTTTAGACATATTGGGCACAGGGCAAACACTGGTGCAGCAAACATTTAACAGGTTTACCCGGATGGTGCCTGTCGAAAACATTTACATCATTACATCCTGCCATTACGTACCCATCGTGAAGGAACAGCTGCCCCAACTGCCTGTGCAAAACATCATTGCAGAGCCCATGTGTAAAAATACCGCCCCCTGTATCGCCTATATCTGTTTCAGGCTGGTAAATGATAATCCTGAAGCCTCCCTGATAGTGGCGCCGGCAGACCACCAGATATTGGATGAAGAGGAATTTGTAAATGTTTGCAACAGGGCGCTTCGATTTGTGGAGACCCATGAGGCGCTGGTAACGCTGGGGATTCAGCCTACGCACCCAAGTACGGGGCATGGGTATATACAAAAGCAGCCGATGGCTGTTGATTCGTTTATATATCCGGTCAAGCAATACATAGAAAAGCCGTATCTGGAACTGGCAAAGTCGTTTTTGAAAAATGAACAATTTTCATGGAATTCCAGGATTTTTATCTGGAAAATAAACGATGTGCTCAAAGCCTATGCGACGTATCTGCCGGAACTGTATAAGTTATTCAATGAATCGTCCGGTGCTATGAATACCGAAGCTGAAAGCGAGGCGGTAAATGCCCTTTATGCGCGTTGTCCGAGTATTTCCGTTGACGTTGGTATCATGGAGAAGTCTGATAAGGTATTCATCATTCTTTCGTCGTTTGAATGGAGCGATCTCGGCACATGGAGCAGCGCATGGGAAAACATGCCCAAAGATTACCGGTGGAATGCCGTAGCCGGGAAAAATGTAAATATTATCGACTCCACGAATTGCGTGGTTCATAGTTCGCCTGGCAAAATGGTGATTATCCAGGGCCTGGATGACTATATTGTAGCCGATACCGAAAAGGGATTGTTGATATGCCGGAAAGACAAAGAACAGGATATAAAGGAATACATAGCCGAAATAACAAAAGCGTCGTTATCTCCCCTGCGTCCCATCGAAAAGACGAACGGGATCCCTCGCGATTGATTTGCATGATGCTTTTGTACTCATTGTAACAACAAGTATTTGTTTTCTTAATGAACAAAAAAGAACAAATTTTATCCATTCTGCTGAAGTAATTTTATTTTAGTCAATAACATACAAATAACGTACAAATCAATCCCATTGCATATAAACATCCTGCTCGATAATATCTCTTTACAATATCCATTTCCTGCTGAAAATAATCTCTTCACGCTTGCTGACTGAAAAAGAACTAAAACTCGACTACTAATGACTATGACTAATAATCGTTCCGTTATTATATATTGCACTTATGCCTTACCATAAGTATCCCCAATCCCCACCCATCCACTAACAATCCCCACCCATCCACTAAATTAAGCAGTTCCCACGGTTCATCCTGGAGCGGTTGTTCCAGGTCCGTCTATATGCAGTGGGAAGATTTCGTTGCCCGAGGCCATCGATATATGTTCGGAAGGCTTTAAGAAAAGCTTGTTTCCTTCACCGGTCCATTCATCATTTTTTGTACTCAGTTACCGATGTGACTGTTATGGGCGAAGCCTTTGCTTTAAAGCACAGAGGTTTTTCCGGAACCCTGTTGTTTGCACCTATTGATCATTCACCAAATTCTTTCCTTCTATGACTACAACAAAGAAATGGTATGCAGTTTACACGCGGCCGAAATGGGAGAAAAAAGTAGCGCAGCTCCTTACTGCCCGGAAGATTGAAACCTACTGTCCGCTGAACAAAGTACAGAAACAGTGGTCGGACAGGAAAAAACTGCTGGAAGAGCCTTTGTTTACTTCCTATGTGTTTGTGCATGTCGCCCTCGGTGAACATACCTTGGTAAAACAGTCCGATGGGGTCCTCAATTTTGTTTACTGGCTCGGCAACCCTGCCATAATAAGAGACGAGGAGATCGTTACCATCCGTGAATTCCTGGAAGAATACCATAATGTAAAGCTGGAAAAGGCGGTGGTCAACGTTAATGACCGGATACGCGTTACCGGCGGCCCGCTGGGGGGCAAGGAAGGTGATGTCATCGAAATAAAAGGCAAAACTGTAAAAGTATACCTGCCATCACTCGGCTATCAGCTAATGGCCGAAATTGAAAAGAGCAATATTACTGTTCTGGAGAAATTCAACGTCAGTCATTTCCTGGCGTCTTGAGAAGGTTAAAAACAGCAACACAATGAAAACGGCATTAATTACAGGTATTACCGGCCAGGATGGCGCCTACCTTGCAGAATTACTTTTGGAAAAGGGGTATATGGTACATGGTATCAAGCGACGCTCGTCGCTCATTAATACCGATCGGATCAATCATTTATACGCGGACCCCCACGAAAACAGCGTTCGTTTCAAGTTGCATTACGGAGACATGACAGACAGTACGAACCTGATCCGCATAGTGCAGGAAACCCAACCGGATGAAATTTATAACCTGGCCGCTATGAGCCATGTAAAAGTAAGTTTCGATACGCCGGAATATACCGCCAATGCCGATGGAATCGGCACCTTGCGCCTGCTGGAATCCATTCGTATACTGGGAATGGAAAAGAAAACAAAAATATACCAGGCCTCTACCTCCGAATTGTATGGCCTCGTACAGGAGATACCGCAATGCGAAACAACGCCTTTTTACCCGAGAAGCCCTTACGCGGTGGCTAAATTGTATGCTTACTGGATTACCGTCAATTACCGAGAGGCATACGGCATGTTTGCCTGCAACGGGATCTTGTTCAACCATGAAAGCCCGCTGCGTGGTGAAACGTTTGTGACCAGAAAGATAACCAGGGGCACTGCCGCCATTGCACTCGGCATGCAGGATTGCCTGTACCTGGGCAACCTGGACGCCCAACGCGACTGGGGGCACGCAAAAGATTATGTAGAAGCTATGTGGAGGATACTACAGCAGGATGTGCCGGAAGACTTCGTAATCGCAACCGGTGTTACAACCAGCGTGCGTGAGTTTGTTCGCATGGCATTTCATCAGGCAGGCGTCAAACTGGCATTTACCGGGGAGGGCGTGCATGAAAAAGGCATCGTAGTGACCTGCGAAAACGAAGAATATAACATACCAACGGGACAGGTGGTAGTTGCCATAGACCCGGCTTATTTCAGGCCCACCGAAGTAGATCTGCTGATGGGCGATTCTTCAAAGGCGAAGCAAAAGCTCGGATGGAAACCTATGTTTGATCTCGAAATGCTGGTAAAGGAAATGATGGAATGTGACCTTAAAAAATACAGTTCTGCCATGGGTCAGCTGCTGTTAAAACAAATGGAGTATTAATGAACAGCCGTTATACCAACCTCTTCAGGATTTTCTTTTCGTTCATGGATCTGTGTGCATTGAATATAGTGCAGCTGCTGATTTTTATTATCTACCCTTCACTGGCTGCGGACGGGTTTAAATATATTTTACTTTTTATAGTGATGAACCTGGGGTGGCTTGGCTGTTCCTATATCACGGCGCTATACATTAATGACCGGCAATTGAATTTTGAACAGTTTGCCAGAAAAACGGGACAGGCGTTTTTGTTGTTTATTCTCCAGGTGCTGTTTTTTGTTTTTCTGTCTAAATACAATTTTTCAAGGCTATTTATTGTTTTTAGTTTTTCCGGTTTTGCACTTACCCTGGCGTTAAGCCGTGCCTTTTTCGTATGGGGAGCCGGGTACTTTATCAATAACCATCGGTTTGCCCGTAACATCGTGATGCTGGGATACAACGATGTATCGAAACGGCTGGTATCCCATTTCATCTCCGGCAAGACAAATATTTCCGTGAAGGGATATTTCGAAGATTATAAAACGATCCATGAACTATCGGCCTTCCCGATCATCGGCCACTTCAGGGATTGTGTTCCTTATGCCATATCCAACAAAGTCACGGAAATATATTGTACGATCGCCCCGGAGACAGACCCTATGATATATGAACTTGCCCAGAATGCGGAGAAGAATTTTATCCGGTTTATGTTTGTGCCCGATTTAAAACTGTTTGTAAACAGGACCATTCACTTTAACTACCTGGAAGACATCCCCATTTTATCGTTACGGTCGGAACCCTTGCAGGACGTGGCGGGACAAATAAAAAAACGCTTTTTCGATATCGTGTTCAGCCTGATGGTTATCCTGCTGCTTTTATCCTGGTTATTACCCATCCTGGCCATCCTTATTAAGCTTGATTCGAAAGGGCCTGTATTTTTTGTGCAAATGCGTTCGGGAAAGAACAACCGGTCTTTTCGTTGTTATAAATTCAGGAGTTTACGTATAAACAACGACGCTGACAGCACACAGGTTACGCAGAATGATGTGCGCTTTACCCGCCTGGGTAAAATTTTGCGAAGAACAAATATCGACGAATTTCCCCAATTCTTCAATACGCTTATCGGAGATATGTCTATCGTCGGCCCTCGGCCGCATATGCTGAAGCACACGGAACTATATTCGGGATTGCTAAACCAGTACATGGTGCGCCATTTCTTAAAGCCCGGCATTACGGGCTGGGCACAGGTAAACGGTTTAAGGGGCGAGACAAAGACTATATCTCAAATGCAGCAAAGAGTAGAACACGATATCTGGTACATTGAAAACTGGAGCCTGTGGCTGGATTTCAGGATTATTATTCTGACGGTCTACAATGCCATCAGGGGGGAAAAAAATGCGTTCTAAGATGGCTGGTATTTTTAAAGTATGAGAGTGCTTTCGGCCATGCCATGCCTTTAATATTATCAAACCGAAACAACAAGGATGTTTATGAAATATCAATCAAAGCGAATATTACTTATTGGGGGGAATTATTACCCCGAACTTATAGGGATAGGAAAGTACAATGGAGAAATGGTTGATTTGCTTGCAAGAGAAGGCCATCAGTGTACTGTGGTTACGTCATATCCCTATTACCCGCAGTGGAAAGTTCAGAAACCCTATACTCAAAAGCCCCTGTGGTATAAAAAAGAGATGAAAGAAGTAAGCGGAAGCCACTCAAGCCCCGCCATACAGGTTTACCGCTGTCCGCAATATCTGCCCTCCAGACCTACCGGCAAAGGGCGTATGATGCTTGACCTTACATTTTGCCTCTCCGCGTTTTTTATGATATTACGCCTCCTGTTCCGGAAAAAATTCGACCTGGTTATCGTTGTGGTACCCTGTTTTCAGCTGGGGTTGCTGGCCATTTTATATAAAAAGCTAAGGGGGGCGAAATTTCTGTATCATATCCAGGACCTGCAAATAGACGTAGCCAGGGATTTGAACATGATTAAATCCACCCAACTCATCTCAATACTCTTGAAAGTGGAAAAATACATACTTATGAAGGCGGATATTATAAGTAGTATATCGTTCGGAATGATTAAAAAAATAAAAGATAAGTGCAATAAGGACGCTGTTTTTTTCCCCAACTGGGTCGATACATCCATGTATTTTCCACTTGCCGAGAAAGACACATTGAAGCAGGAGTTTAATTTTTCTCCTACTGATAAAATAGTACTGTACTCAGGCGCAATCGGGGAAAAACAGGGGCTTGAAAATATCATTCATATTGCGAAATCGCTTGAGCATTTCGGTAACCTGAAATTTGTCATTTGCGGTTCCGGTCCATACAGGGAGAGTTTATATGAATTACAAAAGACCCTTTCCCTTCAGAATGTCGTTTTTCTTCAATTACAGCCGCTTGACAAACTAAATCACTTTCTAAACATGGCTGACATTCACCTTGTGCTGCAAAAATCCAATGCCAGCGACCTTGTCATGCCTTCCAAATTAACCACTATTTTGTCTGTAGGCGGCGTTTCTATTATTACCGCCAGTAAAAATTCCAGCTTATACCAGGTAGTTGAAGCAAATAATATGGGCGTTTTGGTGGAGCCTGAAAACAGGAATGAATTACTGATGGCCATCGAACGCTCACTGAATAATGACAATGCCCTGATCAACAAAAATGCAAGGGCTTATGCTGAGAAATTTCTCTCCATCCATAATGTAATATCAAGATACACTGAATATGCCTTTTAAAAAGTCAATTCCCGGGATGTTCCCCGGAATAATATATTTGTTATGCCTGTCTGTCCTGGCCGGCTGCGGCTCTTCCAGAAAGCTCAGCACTGATTTTCTTTACTTTCAGAAGAGCATGGATAGCCTGGAGACCATACAACGTGTTCCGGTTATTATAAAAGTAAACGATCTCCTGACCATACAAATAACCAGTAGAAGCACGAACCAGGAGCAGGTAGCCGTCTATAACCCGCCGGCTAATACAGCCAATGGAATTAGCCGGGCCTACCAGGTCAACAGCGATGGTCATATTGACCTGCCGCTATTGGGCGATGTCATGGCGGCAGGACTTACCAGGGAACAATTACAGGCTAGTTTAAAGGAAAAGCTTTCCAATTACATAAAAGACCCTGCTGTTATAGTCCGCTTTGCAGATTTTAAAATAAATGTATTGGGTGAAGTAAAACTGCCCGGTACACATAACTTCGATAAAGACAGGGTTACTATTATCGATGCCATCAGTGCAGCCGGGGATCTTACCGACTTTGGCAAAAGAAGCAATATTGTAGTAATCAGGGAAGAATCGCTTACCAGGAAATATTACGATATTGATCTCAGGAGCGGCGCCCTCTTCCAGTCCCCCGTATATCTGCTGCAGCCCAATGATATTGTATATGTAAATGCTACGGACAAAAAACTAAGGATGGTGAATAGTAATCCGGATAGCCAGAAAGGATGGCAACTCTTCTTTGGGATAACTTCAGTTGCAACCACCCTCACAACTCTTCTTATAACGATTATAAAAAAGTAAAATGACAGAAAGCACCCATAACCTGTTTGGAACTGACAAGGGCGGCAATTTTACGGTCAAGGAACATTTTTTTAAATACTTGTCATATTGGCCGCTTTTCCTTATATCCCTTTTTTTCTGCCTGACAGCAGGTATAATGTATATCCGTTACGCAACCCCTGTTTACAGGTCCAATACACTAATACTTGTTAAGGGAGATCAAAGCAATGGGGGGGCACGTACCTCCGAAGACTTGATAAGGACAGCTCTCGAAGGCGGTGTAAAACCCAACAACCTCGACAACGAAATACAGTTGTTGACTTCCAGCGGGCTGATGGAAAGGGTAACAGCAAAAAATAATTTCAATATCTCTTACTACAAACTGGCCAATATCCGAAAGGTTGATTTATATACAGATGTCCCCTTTCAATTGACACTACTATCTGATACCGATACAGCCGGTTCCTCTCCTGTTGAAATGACTATTTCAAGGGTCACCAATGCAGGCGGCACGCTGGAATATGGCGCTGCAAAAAATAGAACAGGCATTGGCTTTCAGTGGGGCCTTGCCTTTGAAATAGGGGCCAAAAAGTTTTTACTGATCCATAACCGGCCTGTTCAAAACCTCGAAGGCAACTATATGATCCGCTGGACCCCTGTAAAGCAGGCAGCGGAAGTTATTGAAAGCGGTTATACGGTTGAGGTTCTTGATAAGAAAACCTCCATTATAAAGCTGGAAATACTTACTGAAAATCTAAGGCGGGGGCAAGATATCCTTAATTCAATTTGCAAGGAGTTTAACCTCGCCGACCTGGAAGAAAAAAATGCAGTATCGGAAAAAACAACCCGGTTTATTAATGAGAGGCTGGCTCTTATATCAAATGAACTGAGTAGTGTTGAAGGCAACCTGGAAAATTACCAGGGCAATAACGAGATTATAAATGTCGCGAGCCAGTCTTCACAATCATTCCAAAATGAAAACGATGTTTCTAAAAATATAACCAACGTAAACGTACAACTTGGCGTAGTGAGGATGATCCAGGAATATTTTAATAATGGTGACAACAAGGGCAAACTGGTTCCCTCCAGCCTCGGTATCAATGACGCGACACTAGCTTCATTGATCGCGCATTATAACGAACTGCAGCTGCAAAAAGAAAAAGAAGCACCCGCACTGGCGCCCAATAGTGTTATTTTAAGAGATCTAACCAACCAGATAAACAGTCTTAAAGGCAGCATCCTTGAGAACCTGAAGAATATAACAAAGAATCTTCAGCTCCAGGAAAACAGCCTGCAGCAAAAAAACGGCCAGTACAGGGAGTTCCTTTCCGCGCTTCCGCATAAGGAAAGGATGATACAGGAAATAAAGAGAAAGCAAAGTATTACCGAAGGCCTTTATTTATACCTGCTGCAAAAAAGGGAGGAGACTTCCATTTCTGCCAGTTCCTCCAATGTTTCTATCTATAAACAGATTGACGATGCAAAAGGATATGGGCCGGTAACCCCTAATGCGACGAATATACAACTATATTCAATTGTCTTCGGCTTGCTGATACCTATAGGTATCATACGCCTGCGTGATATGCTGAATGACAAAATCATGAAAAAAAGCGATATCACATCCAGGACGCAAATCCCTGTAATAGGCGAACTTTCTCACATAAAGTCATCCGAAAATACCGGCATCGTTGTACAATCACGGGAGTTGATTGCCGAACAATTCCGTTTGCTGCGAACAAATCTTTCGTTCATCCGGAAAAACGGGGAAAGCCAGGTAATACTGATAACTTCTTCAACCACCGATGAAGGAAAATCATTGATAAGCCTCAACCTCGCAGCCGTTTTGGCAGCCCCGGGAAACAAGGTTGCCTTGCTCGAATTTGATATGCGACTGCCTGCTATTTCCAAAATGGTTAACATGCACAATACAAAAGGGCTGTCTGAATACCTTAGCGGAGAAACAAACAGTATGGATGAGATAAGGCATGTGGCGGATAACATGAAGAGCCTGCATATTTACCCTGCGGGCATAAATCCTGCCAATGCGGCAGATCTATTGCTAAGCGAAAAACTTCCCGGATTTATAGCAGCATTAAGGCAGCAATACAACTATATAATAGTTGATACCGCTCCGGCGGGCCTGGTTACCGACGCATTCATCCTTGGCAGGTATAGTGATGCTACCATATACATAGTCCGGCAGAACCATACGCTAAAAAAACAACTGGACAGTATAAATGACATAAACAAGCTGGGGAAGTTCTCCAACCTGTGCATTGTATTCAATGATATTAGAACAGGGGGCAAATATGGTTCAGGTTATGAATACTATAAGGCATATGAATACAGCTACGGCAAGAATAAAAAACACGGCATTAAAAAAAAGTTGGCGGGCATTTAACGACACCGTGAAAATTCATAACATTTGAAAAAACTTGTTCTGCAACTGTATAGTAATCCAAAATATTCAAGACTGTTTGAATGGACGAGGCTTGTCTCTATCAGTGCGGTCGCACAGGTATCTATACAATTGATTAGTTTTATTTGCGGCATTCTCGTCATACGCCTGTTGCCGCCCCATGAATATGCTTTGTATACACTTGCCAATGCAATGCTTGGAACTATGATCCTGCTGGCCGACAGCGGGGTATCCACAGGGGTAATGGCGCAGGCGGCTAAAGTCTGGAACGATGACGACAAACTGGGTACTGTACTTGTAACAGGCCTTGACCTGAGGAAGAAATTTGCGGTCTTAAGTTTGCTGGTTGCCTTTCCCTCGTTACTGTATTTACTTCGTCACCATGGTTCTTCCTGGGGCATGTCGGCGCTTATCATTATTTCGCTGGTGCCCGCTTTCTTAACCGGTCTTTCGGGGACCCTGCTTGAAATTGTATTCAAATTACGGCAAAGTATTATACCCCTGCAAAAGATACAGGTAATGAACAACCTGGGCCGCCTGGTATTAATAGCAAGCCTGCTTATCATTTTCCCATGGACATTCGTTGCCCTGCTGGCTGCAGGTATTCCGCAGATATGGGCAAACCGGCGGTTAAGACATACATCGATAGCGCACGCCAACTGGAAACAAAAACCCAGCCTGGCGGTAAGAAAAGAAATATTATATATCGTAAAAAGGGTATTTCCCGGAGCCGTTTATTATTGTTTATCCGGGCAAATCACGATCTGGCTGATCTCCATATTTGGCAATAACGGTTCCATAGCGCAGATGGGCGCCCTTGGCCGGCTGGCAATGGTTCTTAGCCTTTTTACTGTATTGTTCAGCACCCTGGTATCGCCACGGTTTGCACGGTTACCTGCCAGCAAGGGTATTTTGCTGAAGCGATTTCTGCATATCATGGCCGGATTGGTGCTGCTAACATCCGCGATTACCTGTTTCACCTGGTTATTTCCATCGGAAATGCTCTGGGTACTGGGTAAGAATTATGCCGGCTTGCAAACAGAGCTGTTATTATATGTAACGGATAGCTGTCTTGGCCTCATATGGGGTTCCGCCTATATATTGGGCGCCACCCGCGGATGGAATATACACCCGGCCCTTTCTATTCCTGTAAGTATCTGTGCAATTGTTTGTGGTGTCCTGCTGATAAATGTCTCCACCGTCAAAGGGGTATTGGTCCTGAACCTGTTTGTGTCTATCATCCAGGTAGGTATGTACGGCGGTTATACACTCATCAAAATCATAAAAATGAAATCATCTCTTTTTGTAGCTCATAACATCAAAAAAACATAAATGGAAAACCTCAATACATTGATTAAAACCAAAATAAAAAAAATAGGCAGAACCGTTGGCTTATATATCAGCCGAACCACCACTGAACGCGAATTACTGGAAAGCCTTGTTTTTAAATTCAGGGCCATTGATGGCGGTATTGAACTCATACGCCTGGGTGGCAATCATGATGGGGGATACCTTGTGCCTGATGACCTGGAAGGAGTAAAATATAGCTTTTCACCGGGTGTAAGCAATATTGCCAATTTTGAACATGAATGCCTCGAAAGAGGGATCATTTCTTTCCTGGCCGATTATTCCGTAGATACTCCCCCGCTTGAATTGGCCGGTTGCCATTTTTTAAAAAAGTTTGTGGGTGCTTACAACAACGAGAAAATAATAACGCTCGAAAAATGGGTAGCGGATTCACTGCCCGGGGATTTTAAAGGAGACCTGATACTGCAGATGGATATAGAAGGGGCTGAATATGAAACCTTGCTGGCGACTCCTCATGCGATATTGGAGAAATTCCGGATTATGGTGGTGGAGTTTCATCATTTTCATAACCTGGACAACAAGGAATATTATAACCTGGTAAATGCCACTATAGAGAAAATAAGGGAATATTTTGAACCCGTTCATTTACATGCCAATAACTATGAAAAGGTAACTAATGTAAACGGCGTATTAATGCCAAGTGTTATAGAAGTCACTTTTCTACGCAAAGACAGGATCAGGGACAACAGGCGTTTACGGGTATTGCCGCACGTATTGGACCAGCCAAATAATCCGCAATGGGCGGATGTGGTGCTTCCGGCAAACTGGAAATAACCTGTTGCCTTATTTATAAACCGACAAACATACAACGTGAAAAAATTATTAGTAACCGGCTCCTCCGGTTTAATCGGTTCCGAAGTGTGTACTTATTTTGCAGAAAGCGGCTGGATGGTCTACGGCATAGACAGCAACCAGCGTGCTGTCTTTTTCGGCCCCCAGGGCGATACCCGCTGGAACCAGGCAAGGCTTTCAGAAAAATTGGGTAAAAGGTTTCACCACCATGAGCTTGACATACGCAACCGTACCGGTGTTATCGAGCTGGTTAAGGAAATCAGGCCGGATGCAATCGTTCATACTGCCGCACAGCCTTCCCACGACAAGGCGGCGGCCATTCCTTTTGATGATTTTGATACCAATGCGGGGGGGACGCTCAACCTGCTGGAGGCGGTTCGAAGGTGCTGTCCGGAATCTCCTTTCGTGCACATGTCGACTAACAAAGTGTATGGAGACAAACCCAATTCGATAGCGCTGGCAGAGCTTGAAACGCGCTGGGAATATGCAGACCCCTTATACAGGGATGGTATAGCAGAAGACTTTTCCATTGATCAATCCAAACATTCCCTGTTCGGCGCCTCCAAAGTAGCAGCCGATGTAATGGTACAGGAGTATGGCCGTTATTTTGGAATGCCTGCCTGCTGCCTGCGCGGCGGCTGCCTGACCGGCCCCAATCACTCGGGTGTTGAACTGCACGGGTTTCTCAGCTACCTGGTAAAATGCAACCTGGAAGGAAGGGAATACAGGGTTTTTGGCTATAAGGGAAAACAGGTAAGGGATAATATTCATTCATACGATGTAGCGCGTTTCATCGATGCGTTTATAAATGCACCACGGATTGCTGAAGTATATAATATTGGTGGTGGCCGCAATAATTCCTGTTCTATCTGGGAAGCTTTCAGTATCGCAGAGAGTTTTTCGGGCAAGCCGCAGTCGTATACCTATGCAGATGAAAACCGGATTGGAGACCATATCTGCTATATATCCAACCTCGCCAAAATGAAAGAACATTATCCCGGATGGAATATCAGCATTTCGCTGGAAGAGACCATCCGGCAGATAGTTGCAGCACAAACAAAAAAAATAAGCGAACCTGTTTTCGTATGAAAATTCTTTCTTACCAGAGTTTTTCCCTGTATGTAAACGGGGGTGGTAGCCGTATCCTGCGCAGGCTGTTCAAGGGACATGAGGCAGATGTCTTCTCGCTTGCAATCGAAGCCGGTTTTTACAAGCCCGCAACGGGAGCAATTGCGGAAAAAATTATCCCTGCCATTCCACTCAGGCGACCATGGATGAAATGGCGCTCGCGCGATATTGCCACCTGGATAAGGGAAAAGCCATTCAAAAAATACACCATTAACAGGATTCGCCGGGAAGCCCGTGCGATCAACTGCGATGTAATTCATATTATGAGCTGCGGACCCTGGTCAACGGCGCTTTGTGGTGACGCAGAGCTTTCAAAAAAGCCTTTGTGGATATCCATCCATGACCATTTCGCCACCACGCAATGTCCTTTCGAAGATGCCCGGCAGCTCTGGAGCCTGGCAGACCGCCGGCTGGTCATTTCCCCGGAACTGGGCGCTGAATACCAGCGTTTGTTTGGCCATTTAGCATATGAAATCATTACCGACGGCGTATTGACCCATGAAAAATCCGCTCCTGCCGAAACCACACAAACGCCTTTAGTTATCTATTTTGCAGGTCTGCTGCATATCGAATACATACCGTTGTTCAGGGTACTGGCAGATGCGCTGGATATACTCACAAAACAGGGACTTTCATTCAAGCTGGTCTTACGTGGCACCCAGCGGCTTCCCTTCCTGAAAGGGCGTTCTTTTGAAACAGTATACCTGCCGGTTGTCCTGGAAGATGCTATTCTGAAAGAAGACCTTGACGCCGCCGCCATTCTTTACCTGCCCATAAAATTTGTAGATCCCGATTTCTACCGTTATAGTCTATCTACTAAAATGGTGGGTTACCTGGGCGCCGCCGGTTCCATTTTATATCATGGGCCAAATGATAGTGCCGCCTGCCACCTGCTGCGGGAAACACAATCTGCAATAAGCTGTACCTCACTTGATGCAGATGAGATGGTTAAGGCCATCCTTCGCCTGGTGGGTGAAAAAGGCGCCATTGCGGCAAATGCAAAAGAACTGGCCGGGAACAGGTTTGGCCTTGAGCTCATTCAAAAACGTTTTTGGCTGGAAGGAAGCCAGCAGGCGACAAAAGAAAAACATGAAAATACTTTCACTATCGGCATCCATTTTCCTCGACCCTCACCTTGGCTCGGGTAAGACCAGGCTGCACTGGACAAACGGACTGAGAGAGCTCGGTCATGAGGTGGATATATTACAACCTTCAGATGTTGAAATATGGCCCGGTATAAAAAAGGGCAGAAGATACCGGATAGCCCTGGGAACTTTTTTAAAAGCAAGAAAACTCATCAATAAAAACGGGTATGACCTCCTGGAATTTTACGGGGATGACTACTGGCTGTTGCTATGGTGGTTAAAAAAAATTAAAAGGAACCCTCCTTTGCTGGTGGCGCATGTTGACGGGCTGGAGCTGTATGACAAGGAAAAAGAACGTCGCTTCTGGGCAAAACCGGCAGGTTTAAAAAAATGGTTATTCCGCTTTTCCGAAAACCTTTCCGCCATGAATTTCCGGTTGGCAGATAAATTTGTGTGCGGCTGCGAGGATGAATTAGATTATGTTACCCGGGAAAGATTGTTTTCCCCGGCTAATGCAGCCTGTATTTCGCCGGGCATAGACGATGAGTACCATCAACTGCCCTTTGCCCAGGAAAAGGTAAAGAACATCATCTTTTTCGGTTCCTGGATAGACAGGAAGGGCGTAAGGATCATTCCCGAAGTAATATCGCCTGTTCTCGAAAAACACCCTGATTTTTGCTTTGAAGTTCTTGGCGCCTGGTCTTCAAAAGAGCTTGTATTATCGGGTTTCCGGGAATCACTGCACCCAAGAATAAAAATACACAATAAACTTCCCGTAAACGAACTGATCAATAAACTCCGTCATTCATCGATATTTTTCTTCCCTACCTATTCTGAAGGTTTTGGCCTTGCTACCCTGGAGGCGATGAGCTGCAGCATTGCAGTTGTGACAACGCCCACCGGCATAGGATGCAGCCTTAAAAATAACGTGGAAGCAAAAATATGCGGCTTTAACGAGACGGGCGAAATGTATAGCGCCATTGACAATATAATCAGTGACGCCTCACTGAGGGCTACGATTGCCTACAATGGTTTCCGGTTTGCAAAAAACTTTACCTGGGAAAAACAGGTGCGACTACTGGAAGAAAAATACCGGCAGTGGTTATCTTAAAATTACAAACAATGGAAAAGGTATCGGTTGTGATCCCCGTGTATGGTCAATGGCACCTTCTGAAGCGCAATATAGACGCATTGCTGAACTATGACCGGGACCGAATTTCCGAAATAATTGTGGTGGATGATTGTTCCGTGGATCCCTGTCCTTACCCCTTCAGCGGCGAGCTGGTAAAGTTGACCAGGAATGAGAGAAATTTGGGTTATACCGGTACGGTAAACAACGGGCTCAGAAAGGCAACAGCCAGGATAATTGTATTACTCGATTCAGACGCTTATCCATTGGGCCCGTTTGTTGAAAAACTGATCGACATGTATGACGCAGATAAAACAACCGGTTGCATCGGTTTTGGAACAGTAGACGATGGCGGCAGGGATACCGGTAATTACCAGTATGAGCCTTCTGCAGGTGAACTCATTGTCGGTCAGCAACTGGCGGCCAGGCTTGGTTTTTTGCGTTTCCGGAGAAACAAAAATAAATTACCCTATTCCTGTGCCGTCAGCTTTACGCGGGAATGTATCGAGGGCATGGGTTACCTGGATGGAACCCAATTCCCGGTATTGGATGCAGATAATGATATCAGCATGCGTATACACCGCTCAAAATGGAAACTGGACTTTACAAAAGAGATTATGATCTGTCACAGCGGTGGAAACTCTTACAAAATAAATTACAAAAGGGTCCTGCTGTTTCATGAAAGCCGTTGGAAACTGCTTAGGAAATATAAGCTGATTATGTTTCCGGGATTAACAAAATTCCTTATTAAAGCAAGAATAACTATGGAATGCCTGGTCTTTAAAATATTAATTCTTCTGCAGCCCGGTAACGGGAGGTATGCAGAGAAAATGCGGGGACGCCGGATGCTGATGAATGACGTTAAGGGGTACAAATAACAAAGCTGGACACTGATGAAAATTCTTATATCTCATGCTACCGGTAACCGGAATGTAAGGGCGGTCATTGCTGCAATAGCAGGAATGGAATGCCTGCATGAGTTTGACACAACGCTGTCTTTCAATTCTGGCGCGGCCTGGTTGAAAATGTTACCGGGCGGGATTAGGGCTGAATGCCTGAGACGCAGCTTCCTGGCGCCACGACAGCAGGTATGGACACATCCCTGGCGGGAGATGGCGCGTTTGGTATTTCCCAAAATAGGCCTGCAGCGTTGTCTCCGGCATGAAACCGGGTGGGCCAGCATAGACGGCGTATACAGGGATTTCGACAAAGCAGTAGCGTCGCGTTTGCAGAGAACAGCGAAACAGAAAAGGATCTCATTGGTGTATGCTTACGAAGACGGCGCCCTGGCCACTTTCAGACAGGCCAAAGCGCTTGGCCTGACTTGCGTGTACGATCTGCCCATAGCCTATTGGGAAACCGCCCGAAGGCTACTGATAGAAGAATCCCTGAGGCTGCCGGCATGGGCGCCTACTTTAAAAGGAGGCATACAGGACTCGCCGGAGAAACTGGAACGCAAAACACAGGAATTGGAACTGGCAGATATCGTAGTAGGCCCCGGTTCCTTCGTGGAAGGTTCTTTGCCCGCCTGGGCAAAAGAGAAAAAGATAGTCATGGTCCCTTTTGGATCGCCTGAGCCGGCGAAGGGTGAAAAAGAAGTAAGGCAAACTGGTTTTAAAAAACCCCTGCGCGTACTTTTTGCAGGCTCCATGAGCCAGCGAAAAGGGTTAGGGGATTTATTTGCGGCCATGCATCTTCTTAACAGGAGCGATATAGAACTGGTAGTAATGGGATCTCCCGAGGCACCCATGGAATTTTACCGGAAGGAATACCCTGGTTTTATATACGAGCCCGGCAGACCTAACCAGCAGGTACTAGCGCTCATGCAAACCTGCGATGTATTTTGTCTTCCCTCCATTGTAGAGGGCCGGGCGCTGGTGATGCAGGAAGCGATGAGCCAGGGATTACCGCTTATCATTACGCCCAATACCGGCGGAGAAGATTTGATAAAGCAAGACAACAGTACTGGTTTTCTCGTGCCCATCCGCTCGCCGGAAATGATAGCGGAAAATTTGCACTGGATGCTGGAAAACCGGGCAGCAACAATGGAAATGGGCAAAAAAGCAAAACAGTACGCGGCGGAATATACCTGGAAAAAGTATGGGGACAGTATTATTAATGCCATAAAGGATTATAATTATGTACAGCAATGGCCTCTCCGATACGGAATTTGAAATGGAGATACAACGCCGGAAAAGGGCCCGGGTAATACGGTGGCTGAAAACCGGCATCTGGGCTTATTATTTCCTGCTGATGTTTGAAGGTGCGCTCAGAAAATGGATAGCCCCGGGATTGTCAATGCCCCTGCTGGTCGTACGTGATCCGCTGGCGCTGTGGCTGGTGTTACTGAGCTGGCGCGAAGGGCTTTTACCCAAAAACGGGTTCCTGACCGCCATGGTATTTGTGGCTTCCGTGGGCATGGTTACCACTATTTTTCTTGGGCATGGCAATGCGATGGTTGCCATATACGGCGCCCGCATCCTGCTTTTTCATTTCCCGATGATCTTTGTTTTTGCGTCTGTCTTTAACCGGGAGGATGTATTGCAAATGGGGAAGATAACCCTGCTTATTTCCCTGCCGATGACCCTGCTGATTGCCGTGCAGTTCTTCAGCCCGGAAACAGCCACCGTAAACAAAGGCATTGGCGGAGATACCGATGGCGGCGGATTTGCAGGAGCCTTGAATTTTATGCGTCCTCCCGGCACTTTCTCTTTCACCAACGGGGTTACGCTGTTTTATAATCTTGCGGGGACCTTTATACTTTATTTCTGGCTCAACCCAAAAGGCATTCGCCGTTGGTTATTGATCGGCGCTACGCTGTCATTGTTTGCTTCTATTCCGCTTTCTATAAGCCGGGGCTTGTTTTTCCAGGTAGCGCTCACCCTGGTTTTTACGCTGCTGGCTGTTTCACGAATGCCAAAATACATGGGTAAAATGATCGGCGCCGTGCTGGGTGGAGCGATAGTGCTGGCCCTGCTGAGCAACGCCAGCTATTTTCAAACCGCCTTTGGAGCATTCAGTTCACGTTTTGAAACCGCCAATGAAGTAGAAGGCGGTCTGCAGGGTGTGCTGATCGACCGCTATATGGGGGGCATGTTTGGCGCATTGGCGCAGTCGGGTGACAAACCATTTTTCGGCTATGGCCTGGGAATGGGTACCAATGTGGGCGCTATGCTGTTGACCGGCAAACAGGTTTTTTTAATTGCAGAAGGAGAATGGGGAAGATTGATCGGTGAAATGGGCCCCCTGCTTGGTCTGGCAGTGATAGTAATACGTGTTTCCCTAACTGTGCGTATTGCTTTTGCCGCTTACCGTAAAATGATTGCGGGGGACCTGCTGCCATGGATACTGGCAAGTTTTGGTCTGATGAACCTCGCACAGGGCGGCTGGGCACAGCCAACATCCCTTGGCTTTGGAACCCTGATCGGGGGATTGATGATGGCAGCTTTAAAAAATCCGGTATGCGTATAATTTTAATTGGCAACTATCCACCGGACAAACAGGAAAGCATGGAGCGTTTTGCGCAGATGCTGGCCGCCGGTTTTTCAAACGAGGGCTATTCTGCAGTTATCTGGCGGCCCGTTGTTTTCTTTGGCAAACGGGTCAGGTCGACCACCATGGGCAGGGGTAAATGGATGGGGTATATTGATAAGTGGATCTTGTTTCCTTTCATTCTCCGCTGGCGCCTGCTGTTTAAAAACTACCGGGCGAAAGATATCCATTTCCATATTTGCGATCATTCCAATTCTTATTACCTGCGGCATCTGCCGGCCGCAAGAACGGTCATCACCTGCCATGATGTACTGGCTATCCGCGGTGCGCTTGGATACAAAGACGCCTATGTAGGGGCGTCCAGGACCGGAAAAATATTACAGCACTGGATCCTCAGCAACCTAACCAGCGCACAAAAGCTGGCGGCTGTTTCCAGCCTGACCTACCAGCAATTGAGCGAGCTTGATAACAAGCACCCGTCCGGCCATTCAAAAAACTGGAAAGTGATTCACAATGCGTTCAACGCGGATTTCAGGCCCATGCCTGCAGCAGAAGCGGCCGGCCTGCTCAGGAAGGCAGGGGTAGATCCGGGTGTTCCCTTTTTGCTGCATGTCGGTTCCAGCCTGCCGCGCAAAAATCGTAAACTGGTCATTGAGATGCTGGTAGTGCTGGGCAGCCGGTGGGATGGTAATATCTGTTTTGCCGGCGGGGCACTTGAAGAAGAACTGGTCGCTTATGCCCGAACGCTGGGACTGAAAAGCCGGGTTATTTCTGCTGTCAATCCTGATCATATTACCCTGGTGGCGCTTTACAGCGCCTGTGCCGCATTTGTATTTCCTTCCCTGTCAGAAGGTTTTGGCTGGCCGGTCATTGAGGCCCAGGCATGTGGTGTGCCGGTAATTGCCAGTTCGTTCAATCCCCTGCCGGAAATAAGCGGCGGCGCCGCGCTGCATGCCGACCCGGTAAAGCCGGCGGATTTTGCCAACGCATTTTTATCACTGCAAAACAAAATAACCCGCAGTGAATTGATCAGGAAAGGTTTTGAAAACTCCAGGCGCTTCGACAGGTCGAGAATGACCCTTGCGTATTTGGATTTACACCTGTCATAATTCTAAACTCATCTGCATGCTGCTGAAAATAGCCAGTTTTTTCCTTCCCTGGCCGCTGAGAAGACGGGCACTGAATAAATGGTTTGGGTTTGAAATACACCCTACCGCAAGAATCGGGTTGGCCTGGATATTTCCCGGCAAACTAAAAATGGAAGCAGGAGCATCAATAGGGCATTTTACTGTTGCCATCCATCTTGATCATATTACTATGGGAATGCGATCCGGTATCGGCAGGGGGAACTGGATTACCGGTCTGTCCACCAAAAGCAACAGCAGGCATTTCGGCCATCAACCCGATCGTATTGCCGCATTGGAGATAGGCGAATACGCAAACATTACAAAGAATCATCACATTGATTGTACCAACCAAATTTCAATAGGGCGGTACTCGACAGTGGCCGGTTACCGGTCGCAATTGCTGACCCATTCTATCGACCTGCTCGAAAACCGGCAGGACAGTGCGCCCATCGTCATCGGAGAATACACTTTTGTAGGCACCAATTCCGTGATCCTGGGTGGCTGCATACTTCCTTCCTATTCAGTATTGAGTGCTAAATCACTGCTGAATAAAGCGTTTACAGAACAATGGAAACTATATGGCGGCGTGCCGGCAAAAATGCTGACCGATATTCCCCGGGAGGCAAAATATTTCAGCCGTGCAGACGGCTTTGTTTATTAAACTCCTATACGATGAATATACTTCACATTGCAGGTAAAATGGATCCCCGGCTGGGTGGTGTAGCCCAGGCCATCCGCACAATGATTCGCGGCCTGGAGGGGTTGGGCATGCACAATGAAGCGGTGACCCTTGATGATCCACGAGCTGCATTTCTGACAGAGGAACGATTGCTCATTCATACACCGGGGGAGGGCAGGGGGGCTTGGTATTATAGCCCCCTGTTCATACCCTGGCTGCAGAAAAACTGTAACCGATACGATATCGTTATTGTACACGGGCTTTGGCAGTTTCACGGCTTTGCGGTGCAGAAAATATTCCGGCAGATGAAAAAGAACGGGGTAAAAAAAGTGCCCGCGGTATACATCATGCCACATGGTATGCTGGATCCTTATTTCCAAGCTATACAGGGCCGGAAACTAAAAGCCATTCGCAACTGGTGCTACTGGAAATTAATAGAAAACAAAATGGTGAATGGCGCTGACGGCATATTGTTTACCTGCCTGGAAGAACAAAAGCTGGCGGCCCTGACTTTTAGTCCATATGCACCAAAACGAGCGGTGGTGGCGGGCCTGGGTGTGCAGCAACCGCCTCTTTTTACTCAAAATATGCAAAAGGCCTTCCTGGCGAAATGCCATGCCGCCATGAATCGAAATTACCTGCTTTTTTTGGGAAGGATAGATAAAAAAAAGGGTGTTGATCTGCTGGTAAAAGCTTATGAAAAAATAGCTGCAGATGCCGCAGAAATGAGCGAACTGCCTATGCTTGTTATAGCAGGTCCGGGGCTGGATACACCCTATGGTGAAAAAGTAAAGCAGATGGTTATGGCCTCTCCCTTGTTGCAATCTTTAGTTGCCTTTACCGGCATGCTTGGGGGCGACGCCAAATGGGGAGCTTTTTATTGCGCGGATGCTTTTATACTGCCTAGCCACCAGGAAAATTTTGGCATTGCACTGGTAGAAGCCATGGCCTGCAGCAAGCCGGTACTCATTTCCAATAAAGTAAATATCTGGCAGGAAGTCATCAATGCGCAGGGAGGCCTGGCGGCAGATGATACAGCAGCAGGTATCTTACGATTGCTTACCAGGTGGACCATACTGCATCCCGAACAGCAAAAACGGATGGCAGTAAGGGCAAGACAATGTTATGAAAAACAATTTTCGGTTGAAATGGCTGCCAGAAAAATGTTTCAGGCGCTGGGTATTGACTAAATTTTATTACTATGCTTTCAAACCACGACATCAATAGCCCGGATCCGTATTTGCGCCCTGTTTTCCCTTTTGTCGATAAACTGCGGCGATATTGCTGGAGTGCGGTATGGACCATTTTCTGTAAATGGACGCCCAACCCAATGCACAAATGGCGAATTTGGTTTCTGCGCCTGTTTGGCGCCAAAATAGGCGCCAGCAATTTTATTTATCCTACCTGCAAGATATGGGCGCCCTGGTTATTGCAGACCGGTGAAGTGGTGGCCATCGGACCGGGAGTAGAAATCTATAACCCGGGTGGTCTTCGCATGGGCAATCATGCCGTGATTTCGCAGCATGCATTTATCTGCGGCGCCACCCACGATTATAACAGTGAAGCTTTTACTTATATTAAAAAAGAAATTGTAATGGAGCCCTATGTATGGATTGGTGCAAAAGCAATTGTGCTGCCCGGTGTGTACTGCAGGGAAGGCAGTGTATTGGGGGCTGGCACTATAGCCACCAGGAACCTTGAGCCATGGACAGTATATGCCGGCAACCCGGCACGACCGGTAAAAAAACGCAATAACTTTTTACGGTCTTTTTTCCTATTGGTTTTTTGTGCGTTTTTTGATCTCTCAAAAGCCCAGGTAAATTTACCATTTATATTTTCCCTGCCTGCGAATGCCTCCACCAGTGCAGGAGTTTTCAGTAAGGACAGCATCCTGCTGAAAACCCTGTGGAGCGGTGTTGCCTATACGGCCGGCAGCCATACGGCCACCTGGGATGGCACCCTGGATGATGGCAAGCCTGCTCCCCCTGCCGACTACTATATCCGGGTGCTTTCCAACAATGTACGATACCACTGGGACGGCGTCATCGGCAATACATCCAGTGCTGTCTCGGGGCCTACCGTGTTACGTTTTTTCGAGCGCATGTATGGGATGGCCATTTCAGGCACCAGCGCCTATTTCTCCACCGGCTATAACGAGGGTTCTCCCAGCCAGGCCAAATTCCTTACTTCCAATCCCCGGGTTAAAGTCGATGTGCTTCCTTCTTCCGGCACAGGACAGGCCACTTTATTTCTGACCACTGATGGTAATAATGTCTATTACGGCGGCAGCGATGCTTTTTCACCCAATAATTCACACTGGTTTGTCTATGCTACCCGCACGGCAAACGATGCCGAAACCCTGTTCGCCAATGGGCACAGCCTGGCCGCTACCATTGGCAGGACTTATCCCTCGGCCATCGACATCATCAACGATCCAAACGCCACTGTTTCCGGCATGGCTGTGCAGAAAACAGGGCCTTACCTTTTTGTTTCCCATAAAAAGCTCAACGAGCTGCATGTGCTGGACAAAACCACCGGCGCCCTGGTGAGGAAGATTGCGCTCACCGCCCCGATGGGATTGACCACCGATAATAACAATAACCTCTGGACCATTTACACGCTCAACGGCCAGACGGTTGTCCATAAATTCACGGTGCAGGCCGATGGCAGTCTTTCTGCCCCGGTGCTCAGCCTGACCGGCCTGCAGGACCCGCTGGCGATGGCTGTCTCACCCGATGGCGCTACCCTGGTAGTGGCGGATGGCGGCAGCAGCCAGCAGCTCAAAGCCTTTGACAATGCGGCTGGGACTGCGTTATGGACATTCGGGCAGATTGGCGGTTATCTCAACGATCCAACTGTCGCCAGCGATAAGTTTTATTTCAGTGATCTGAGCGGCAGTATCCATGAGAGCTTTATTGCTTTTCAGCCCGACGGCTCTTTCTGGGTGGGGGATATCGGCAATTACCGGACCCTGCATTTTTCTGCCGCCCGCAATTACGTGGAGCAGATGATGTTCCTGCGGCATAACTATAGTATCGCTGTCGACCCCAACAACCCCAGCCGTGTTTTTGCGGAATACCTGGAATTTAAAATAGATTACAGCAAGCCGCTGGCGCCCAATAACGGCTCCTGGACGCTGGTCAAGAACTGGAGGGGGGCGGTGCCTGCCAATTATTACCAGGACTTTATCGTCAATATTTTTAAGTTCGTTACCACGCTCAGCAATGGAAG